>Ga0208898_1000854_pt1 | contig 22073 bp, 14 predicted proteins | sample VirMetDEL_Mar_4_FD_184513 | JGI IMG/M metagenome (GOLD analysis project Ga0208898, IMG submission 184513) | Aqueous microbial communities from the Delaware River and Bay under freshwater to marine salinity gradient to study organic matter... | ecosystem: Environmental > Aquatic > Marine >...
CCAAATTGGAGACCTGTGTCGGCGTCTCCTCCCGTAATACCTGGATTTGCGGTGGTATTAGTACCGTCAATACGAATAGACATAATTAAACAATTACCCAAGTAGAACCAGATGGAACGGTGACAACAACGCCACTGTTAATAGTAATAGGACCAGCACTCATAGCGTTTTTGTTTGCAGTAATACTGTAACTGGTAGTAACAGTTTGATCATTTTCAAAGAAAATTTGATCATTACCACCACCCATTGCACCACCTGCAAAACCCCAACTCAAGTCACCGTTAAGGTCAGAGATAATGGCTTTACCAGTTACATCTGGAAGAGTTGTAGGAAGTGTAAGGGTATAAGTAGCATCAAGTGAAGTTGGACCATCAATGCGTACTTCATGTTGTGGAGTGTCAACAGCTTCTTGAAAACGAAGCTCACTACCAGGACCAATGGTTACGTGATCATTATGTTGAGTGTTGTTACCAATAGTTACGTTACCGTTGTTATCAACAGTAAAGTTAGCTCCAACAGTAAGGTCACCTTGACCAGTTGGGATGTCGATAGAGTTAGCGCTTAGCTCAGAATTGACATCAACAATTCCTGTACCGTTAGGTGCAAGTGTAATGTTGCCGTTACTGGTGCTAACAATGCTTTGACCGTTAACATCTAAATCACCGCCAAGTTGTGGTGCGGCAGAAGAAATCTTTTCAGTATCAAGCTCTTCAAGAGCAGCTTGAACATTAGTTGCTGCTAAATCTCCTGCAGGACTAAAACCAACGTTACTAGCAACACCAGTGGCAGCTACAGTCCAATCAGTACCGTCAAAAGCTTTTAAAGCATCTGAAGTGGTGTTATAGAAAAGATCACCTTCATCGTTATCTACTGTTGGATCAGTAGGGCCTACACGATACCGAGCGTTAAAATCGTTAATATCATCACTAAGTTGAAGAATGTCAGCTTCCTTAGCAATTAATTTGTGATACGTATAAGTGTGTTCAGTTGAAGTAGTTTGAACTTGAAGCCCTAAACCATCAGCAACTGTTTCACTCTGCATACTGGCAGGGAACCCAGTAATTGTGACAATATCTGAAGTAGTAGTTCTACCAGTAGTACTTTCACCAGAAGCATCAACAACAAGACCACCAGCGTTTGCAATACTTACAACCGTACCAGCATCGCCTTGAGGGTCAGGGTTTGTTGCAGGAAAACTTTGATCATCTTCAATAGCAACAAAACCACCAACAGAATCAACAATCGATGCAATACGACTATTAATAGCGTTTGCTGTTGGATATTCTGTAGTAGAACTCCAAGTAGGAGAATTAGTAAGAGTGTTACCGTCTAGCTGGTTTAGCTCTGCTGTGGAAGCTGTAATACCATCAAGAGTTTGGATCTCTGCGTTAGAAAGAGCAACAAGTGAACTAGCTTGATCTGAACCAATACCTGCAAGAGTTTGTAGTTCTGCATCAGCCAACTTTGCGTTGGTAACTTGAGCGTCTCCAATTTTTGCAGTGGTTACAGCGTTACTAGCAATCTTTGCCTCAGTAACTGCGCTATCTGCAAGTTCTGCAGTGTCAATTTCACCATCAGTAACAGCAATGGTAATTTGACCAGCAGCAGGAGTGTCGTCAGTAACAGTAATTGCGTTACCACCAACTACATCAGTAGTTAGGGCTGTGTCAATTTTTGTATCAATTTGACCGTCAATTGCTCCTGTAGTAGCAGCGTGAGCGTCGTCTGATAACCAAGCTTCGTTAGCACCAATAAAACCATCAAGAACACTTAGATCGCCAGTACCAGTAGTAAGAGCGTCATAAGTATCAGAAAACTCTTGCAGAGCAAATCTGTTTTGTTTATCTGAGTTGTTTAGGTCTTGTGCTGTAAGAGTTGAGCCAGCAGTAAAGCTAACTGTTGCGTCTTCAATAGATGTAGTACGTGACAAAAGAACAGTGGCGTTGGCTACTGCCGTGTTAAGGACAATAGCCGTGCCTGCTGCGTTAAAGGTGTAGTCAGTAGTGATTGTTTGCAGAGTACCGTTGACTCTGACTGAAATGTCATCTTGGCGAAGGTATTCAATGGCGTTACCATCGCTGTTTGTTAAAGCAAACGTTGTGCCTGAGGCACTTGTGTATGTAATTGATGCGTAAGCCATTTACTCTCCAGCCATGCGTTTTTGTTGGATAAGACGTTTCAAATCTTCAGGAGCTTTGTAGCGTTGATTAGCAACAGTACCTAAGAGAAACTGCTCCCTAGCGATACTAATGAGTCTATCAACTTCACCTTGAAGAATCACCCTACGTTGATTGTTATCGCGATCCCAATCAGCACCTTCTCCAACTTGAATACCAAACATACTTGTTTGTTTAAACGGAGAATCAACGCTGGGATATTGTTGATAAAGATCGCTGTTAATAAGATCTTTCAAATAACCATTAATTCCTTTATAGGCTTTGCGAGTAGGAACATCGTAGTACTCAAATTCTGAGTTAAGGAAATGATTGAAGCTGTTAAGAACTGAATCGTTAATAGTCACCCCATCTGAAGCATACAGAGTATTTCTTGGTGGGGAAATAAGGTTGTAAACCATTTCTTTGGCTACAACGTCGTCTTCAAGCTTGTCAGGGAACGCCCAATAACGACCTAACACAGCTTGTAGTGGGTACCACTTACCAGCGTGGTTAGCGTTAACAGTTTCACCTGACTTGCCGTACCACAGAGCCTTACGAGAAGCCTCACGGAACCCAGGCTCATCACGAATAACAGCTGCAAAAGCATCAGCCAAAGCTCCAACACCAGTGTACTCAGCAGCCATCCCAAACGTTCCAAGGGCTGTATCAGTCATACTGCCCAACAAGTTTGAAGAAGTTTCACTGAGTGTTTTACCAGTTTCATAGAACTGTTGACCTGAATAACGAGTTCCAGGGCTTGCAGGTTTACGAGGATCAATTCCTTGTGTAACCACTTTTCTAAGGTTGAGGTACGGATCACCAACTTTTGCTACAGACTCAGCAAGGATTTTTTGAATACGAGTTGCGTCACCTGTTGCTGCAGACTGTAGTGCTTTGTTAATTCGTTCAAAACCAGCAAGAGCAGGCACTTCAAGAATAGTAGTTGCAAGAGCAGCAACACTAAGAGCCATCACATCAGACGTATCTTTACCAGGGGCAAACTCTTGAAGATCTCGAATGTTTGTTTGGAACGCAAGAGTGTTACCAAAAAGAGGTAGGTAACGGTAAGGGATCATCATATCCCCAACTTTCATGGTGTAAGGATCACGAGCCCCTGTAGTCTCTCGGTACGTGTTTTCAAGACCACCAGTAATGTCTTGGTTACCGTCTCGAACAAGGAACCAAGCCATAGCGTTGATACCAACTGAAAGTGCCAAAGCACCTTGAGCACGCACACGAACTTTTGGATCTTTGCTGAAATACTTACTTTCAAAATTAATAATGTTTTTGTTCCAATCAGCAGGAAGCCTATTAAGAATTTGTTCAGGAAGAGCTTTAGCACCAAGTCGAGCAGTATCTACAGCAGCTTGAGCAATTTCACCGCCGTAAGAAATCATTACAGCTCGTTTAATTCCGTTAATTGGAGAGACAAGGAACGGAAATACATCTCGCCCAAAAGCTGCTAACTGTGGGTTTTTACTTTTTCTAAGGCTATTTACAGCTTCTTCAACGTTTTTAAGAGGACCAGTAAGTTCTTCAGTAAGGTTGACAGCTCTTGTAAGTTCAAGAATCTGAGAATCAAGAACAGAGTAGCCTACAGTTTTTTGATCAAAACCAACCTTTACAGGTTGATACATATCTGAAGTTTCTTTGACCAAACGCTTTTTAATTTCATTTCCACGGTCTGCTGGGTCAATAACTTTTTGAGAAATTAACTCATCAACTTCTTTGTTAACTAAAGCTCGTACCCGAGCGTTAGCAAATAGTGCTGTAGACAGCTCATCAGCAGTAGCTGACAACTGACCAAACAAAGTAAGGTTTACGTTTTCACCGTTTGGATAATAACTCTTTTTACCAACACCAAGTTTACGAAGAGCAGTAGTAGATCCACCAAGAATGTATTTACCAATAGGACCACGTTTATCCCAAGCTTCGCCAGGCATAAAGTAATCGTGGAATACTTTAGTAAGAACACGAGCCTTATTAATTGTGTCAAACAATTGCTCGTTATCTTGACTACGCTCCATTACGTAGTTCATAAATGGGATCTTAACTTGCTTTGCAGCTAGATCTTGAGAAATTGCTTCTTCACGCCTTAAACCGCCACTACGACGTAGTTCGTAAGCGTTGTTAGCAGCTTGAGCTGGATCTGTAATTGCTTTACCGTAAACAAAACGGTTATACGTTGCATCAAGAGCTTCTCCAATAGAAAACCGAAGTTGAAGCAAAGTATCTTGAGACAGACGGGCTTCATCAAGACTTTCTTTAGCAAACTCAGTTTTACCAAGAAACTTAGCTAAACGACCAGTAATTTGACCACTTACAGATTGACCAGTCAACTCAAGAGCTGTTTCAGAAATACCTTGAATAGGAATAGAAGCAACAGTTGCTGGGTTACTAAGAGGAGAACCGATCTGGAGGCGAGCCAACACAGAGTCACTAGTAACAGCAAGGGCGTCTAGTTTTTCTAAATCACCGCCAGCTTCATAAACTTTTTCAACAAGGTTCTCAAAACCAGCAAGTTCGTCTTCTGTTAGTTCTTCACCTTTTTTAACTTTTTCAAAGAACTCACCAATACGTTGATCAAATTCAATTTTTGAATTTTGAGCTTGCTTACTAACAGCATCTGCAAACTCATCAGTTGAACCTAGTTGAGCTAGTTGTTGGTTAAGTTGGGTGTAAAGGATTTTAGGATCTCTAACATCAAACTCTAAACGTGCCTTTTTAGAGAACAACCGCAGCGCGTTACCAACACCGTTAAATAGTTCGTTTAGTGCTTTAGCGTTAAGACTAAACACCTTGAAATTACTTGCAAACTCTTCAAGAGCTGTAACTCGATCAAGACCTTCAATTTCTTCACCACGGATGATCTTTCTAAGATCCCGAGCAGAAGCAAGTGTTTGTGCAGCGTTGCTATCCAACGTTGACACAGGAACCATAATTTTGTTTAGGTTGTTTTGAATTTCCTTACCAAACTCTGCTGATTCAATAAACGCAGCTGCCATACGAAGTTCAGAGTTTCCTTCTGTTAAGAAGGTGCTGAGTTTTCTAATAGCAGTGGCGTATTGAGCAGGAAGAATAGGTTTACGCTCAATGGTGTCAAAAACTGCTTTAACAGCAGTGGCGTTTTCAAGATTGTTGGTGTATTTACGAGAGTTAGTGTTAAAAATTTGAACAGCTTTATTTGCAGCTTCTTCAGATCCAGTCTTTTTATAAACAGTATCCCAAAGATCAAATTTATTAGATTGACCTTGTGTAAACTCTTCAAGAGCTTCAAGAGTTTCTGCTGGGTTTTGTCCTAGTTGTAGTTCACGCTTAGCTTGAACAATTGCTTCTTCTGGAGTAATAGTTACAGAAGTACCAGGAGATACTTCTCCATCGACACGTCGAGACGTAAGAAGGTTAGTGTCAATGACAACTTCACCTTCGTCTGTTTTAGTGACAGGAACAACGTTTTGAATAGGAGCAGCAGCTTTAGGTTCTAGCTGAGCCTTTGGACTAATTTGACCTGACTCAAGATACAAATCAATTAGTTTCTGCTGTTGTTCTGCGTCAAGTTCGTTGAACGGAGTACGAGTAGCTTTTGCACCTGCAGTAAGTCCTTCACCTTCTTCCCAAATACGTTGAGCCTGTTGTGCAAGAGTTTCTGTAGCTTCAACGTTAGCCTCTACAGCCTCTGCAGTAGGCTCGCTAACAGCTCTAGGAGCTTCTGTACGGGCTGCAAGTTCTTCAAAGTTAGGAGGCAGCTCAGGGAACGTAGGAGCAGTACCACCGTTTTCAATGACTTTGTTATGAACGTCATCAATACGTTTAACAAAATCACGAACAAACTCAGGATTAATGTTGTTAGAAACAAGAGCTGCTTCACCTGCATTAAGAAGGTTTTTTAGCTCTGCATAAGCTTCACCAAAAGCTCCTGGCAATGTGTAATCTTTGTCAATTTCGTCTAAACGATTTTGTTGGAACAAAGCGCTGTTACGAGCTTCTAAATACCCAATACGTTCAGCGTTAATTTCTTCAATGCTGTTAACAAGAATACGAGCACTGTCGAGAGCGTTTCTAAAACCAATAGTGTTAGTAACAAACCCAAGAGAAGCTTGCTCAATTTCAGCAGCTTTATCAGCACGCAGCAACTCAAAGTTTTCAAGTTGTAGACGCTTAAGTTCTAGTGCTTGAAGTTCCTGCAGTTCTTGTGCGGCACGAAGAGCGTTGTTATATCGGGTTTGGTTTTTACCGCGACGCTTGCCACTACCAGTGCTTTTGTTAATCCACTCTGGGTCTAGTTTAATTTCGTTTTCATAAGCAGCTAGACGAGCTTCCATCATGTCTCGTTTAGCAGCAATCTCTTCAGTAGTGCTAACGCTAAGACGTGTTTTTAGTGCATCCGTTTGTTGCGTGATGTTTTGAATATCAGCAGATACATCAGGCATCTCGCTAAGTTCTTGGTCAAGACGACGAAGCTTAGGTGCAAAATCAGTTTGCTTTTGTAGGTAATCTTCTGCGCCAGCTCGCATGGAGGTAGAAACACTACCTACGTTTTCATCAATTTTGTTATAAACACGAGCAGTAGAGTTACCAATGTTTTCTTCAAGAACAACTTCTGCTCGATTTAAAACAGCAGACTGAACTTCTAATTTAGTTATAGGCGCGATTTCTTCTACTGCTTCTTCAATAGCTTGTTCAGTAGTTTTACCAGCTCTAATCTTTTTAAGTGCAGCGTTTGCTCCTTTAAGGACTATACGAAATGCAATCATAAAGCCTGCACCACCAGCAATGTTATTAAGTTGCTCAATGGCGTAATCAAAGTCTTCATCAGTCTCAGCAAGCAACGCTTCCATTGCTAGCAACCGCTCTTCTTCTGTTTCTAGTTCTTTAATCTTTTCAAGTTGACTGCTAAGTACACCGTTGTACTCAGGAGCAAAGAACATTGCATCTTGAAGAGATTCAGGTAAAACTTCTTTAAGAACAAATTTAGTACTTTGTTTTAAACCTTCTTTAAGGTTTCGATCTGCAAGAATTTGCTTAAGACTAGCTCCAGCAACACCAGTAGTAGGAGCTTTTACAACACTAGAAACACCTCGATCAAAACCAATAGCAGCAAAAATAGAAGCAGAGAATTTACCTACTGCTGTTTTAGGTTGATAAGATTGGACAAACTCGCTATCGCTACTAAGCAACGGACCCACAATAGGTACGTCAGGGCGCACACCGTAACTAAAGCCTTCAGGGTCTTTACCTGTACGACGTAGAGCTTCTTGAGCAGCCTCTCGACGACGATTGACCCGTTCTTCTTCTTCAGGGCTTGGAGGAAGTAAAGGTCCAGTACCACCAGTTGCGTAACCACCATAACCGCCTGGTTGCTCTGTAACAGCAGAGATCATCGAAACAAGAGCAAGAGGATCGTTGATGATCTTTCTTGCACCTTCTGTTAAAGCACTACCAAGTTCCTGTCCAGCACTAGGTGTTTCTCCTTCTATCTTTTCACCCGGAAGAGTGATGGCTGACATTTCCCTTAACTTGTTAACAAGGGCTACGCCAGGGTTAACGTAACCAGCAATGTTACCTGCTACATCAGCAGCTTGTTGTAAAAAGTTTTTATCGTCAGGTTTCTTTTGGCTAGTAGGTTGAGTAGGAGTAGGAGTAGTAGGTCGTTGTGCTTCAGGAGCAGGTGATCCCCACTCCTCTTTGTAACGCTTTTCAGCTTCTTGCTCGTCTTCAATAAAAAGTGAACTACCGTCACGAAGAGGAATATAAGGCATTAGAGGAAGTAGATAAAATCCGCTTCCTCCAAACTAAGCGATATAACTAAAAATTGCTATCTAGATTCCCTAAACAGTGGTAAATACGACCTACGCACAAAGGTGTTTTGCACTTCTTGGGAGTATTGGTGAGCCCAGTTAGCACCTCCAGGACGATACAACTGGATGTGAACATGACCATTAGCGCCTTTACCAGTCCCTGAACGACCTGGGCGGCTATCAGAGGCACCAACACCGTCCCCAGATATACCAAGCACTGCTCCGCGATTAATGCGATCTCCTGCTTTAACTTTTAACGTAGCTAGGTGTGCAACACGCACTAGGTCTCCTTTTTGATAGCCAGGTCCAGCAGCAGAAGCTCTAATAACAACAGCTAAACCAAAACCACCTTGACGCCCAGCTTCAACAACTTGACCACTAAACGGAGCAGGAATTGGGTTTGCAATTTGACCGTTTTGACGTTCAACAACAAAATCAACAGCTCGGTTCTGAGAATGACCGTGATGCCAGTTGGTAATAATAATTGCAGTGTTTTGAGGTTTTGTTCCGCTGCTAGCGCTTGCAACACGCAAAGATTCTTGAAGTTTACGAGCGTTTTGTACAAAATTAGCAGGGAACGTTTTACGGTTGTAAAACCTGTTGGTTTGTAATTTAACCAACTCTTCGGTTGTAATTCTGTTGTTAAACGCTCTTTGAAGATTAGTAAGACTACGACGAGTGCTGTTACTAAGTTTTGATGGGTCGCCAGTTTGAAGTGCTGCGTTTACTTCTCCTATTTCAGTTTGATTAAGAACAAAATTGTTTCTAAGATAATCACGCATGGCACCAACATTAGTGCCAAATTTTTGAGAAGCAACAGAAGCAAACGCTTGACGGTTGTCAGTATCGTTAATGTTAATTTTCCAAGGTTTAGTAGTACCACCACCTTGAGCAGCGTTATCGTTACCAAGAGCTGGTCCAGTTGCAGGTTGTCCAGTAGTAACGTTTGAGTAGGCGTCTACGTCGTTATACTCGGGTCGTGCGTAAAAGACAGACTGTGCGCGTTGAAGAATTTCAAACTGAACATTAGGGTCAGAAATGTCTTTACCAGCACGTTCAGCTTGTCGAAGTTGTTCATTTACATAAGCGCTTGCTTCAGCGCGGAGACGTGGAGATGCTTGAGTTACAGCAGTGTTAAGGCTGTCTTTAGCAGTTTCTTTTGGTTGGCCTTTTAACCCAGAAGCTTTAGCATACTCTGGATCTTGTTGGAAATTACTTTTAAGACCATTTACAAGATCTTTAAGAATTTGATTTTTAGGTGCTTGAAAATCAACACTAGATGCTTGTCTAGCAGCATCAGCAAACTCAGTTATAGCTTTACCTAAAAGAGTAGTACCTTCAAGTCGATCACGTAGATCTGCAGGTAGTTCAGTTTCACCGTTATTAATACGGTCTTGAATTTCTGCTTCAAGAAGTGCTTGATCAGTAGGACCAAGTTCTTTGGTTTGGTATGGATACAGTTTGTCTATTTGCTCGTTTGCTTCAGCAAGAGACACACCTTCTGGAAGTAGCCCAAGACTTGCTGCTTCTAAGTTTCCTGCTTTAGCAAATGTTCTTTGTTCAGTAATTTGTGCTTCTGTAGGAGTAGGGTTATTAGCGTAAAAAGTAACTGAATCAGTAGTTAGCGCTTTAAAATATTCACGTTTTTTACGTTGAATGTTACGTTCAAGAGCTGCTTGGTACGTTTCACTGCGTTTTAAAGCTTGTGTAGCGCCAGCTTCAAGAATATCTCTAAACGTTTGTCCTTTAGAGTTTCTTAGATCTGTAAGAGAAATACCGTCTTTAGTCTTAATTTGACCAAGAGACCGAACCATATTTACAAAACCATAAGCCTCACCAATGTCGTTGTAGCTATCTTTATCGTTATCAATAAACAAACGACCAAGCTCACTAGAAAGAACTTCGTGGAATTGCTTTTCAGTATATCCTCGAACATTTACAAAATAGTTGTACGCTTCGTTGTAGCCTTGTTGGACTTGTTGCTGACCAAGCAACATACCTTGAGCAGAACCTACTGAACCTTTAATTAAAGAAGCACCAAGGTTCAACCCACCATAAAATTTATCAACGGCTGTTTGTGAATCAGTAAGTACTTTGCGTTGATATGCTTTTTGAATAACATCTTTTTTGATGTCAACAAGAACGTTACTAATCTGAGGGTCAATTTTTGCAGATACAAACGCACTAGGAATGTCTGCATACGGATTAAGAAGTTCTTTAGTTTTAACAGCAATGGCTGCTGCACGATCATCTTCAGGCAGCTCAGCAAGCATGTCTGCGTTTTGCTTGCCCCACATTCCTAGATCAACAGCTACAGAACGCCCAGCGTTAGTAGCTTTAGTGTCGTAGTAAAAATAGTTAACCCAAGGGTTACGAAGCTGGTTTTGACGTGCTAAAGCTTCTTGATTGTTATCTCGAAGAATACGAGTTTCTTTAGCGTTATCTAAAGAGTCTTGATAAGCCCTGCTTTCAGAAGACAGGAGGTTAAGCGCTTCTTGCTTTTTCTGAGCTTTATAGTTTTCAAACGCACCTTTTTGAGTTTGATCATAAACACCGCCTTTAGCTAAAAAGTTTTCAATGCTTTGAAGGCTTTGCTCAGTGGCAGTATCAGGTTGAAACTGACGACCATAAATTAGTTGACCACCAACACGTTGAGGAGTTTGAGCAGGCTCAACAGGTTTTGGTAGCGCTACTGGCGCTTCGGGGGTAGCTACAAGATCACGAATTTGACGTTGGGGCGTAATACCAAAACTGCTGGTCATGACGTTACTTGAATCGGTTGGGGTTGAGGAGGCTGCATAGCCTGATAATTATTAAAAGCTTCTAAAGCAATAGAACCAAGGTTAATGCCTAAAGCAGTCGAACTGGGTTTAGATGTAGGAGCAGGCTCAGCAATTTGAATTGGTAGAGGAGCTAAAGGTTTTACTGGGTCAGCAATTGGTTGTGGGGTGTAGAAACGAACTTGGCTGATCTGGTTTTCACGAGCTACGTTTGCTGCTTCTCCAGCTCTTAGTTTATCTGCAACTCTAAACTTAGTAGTAATTTGACGGTTGCTTAGGTTTGCCAAATACTGCTGGTCGTACTGCTGCTTGAGAGCTTGAACAGTTCTACCTGCCTGTCCTTTAGAAGCAACACGAGCCGCTTTAGCTTCAGCTTCAAGGCGTAGGTTATCTAGCGCAATAGTGTCCCTAGCTTCTTCTTCGTAAAACCTACCTTCAAGATCAGCAAGCTGACGTGCAAAATTATTAGTAGCTGCAACTGCTACGTCAGATTTGTATTGTGCTTGCTGTTCTTGTAGTTGTGCTTCGTATTGACGACGCTTTTCTACGTAGTCAGCAGCTTTGTAATAAGAGTCAAGTTGATACTCATAGTTACGTAGGTTTTCTTGTTGTTGGTTTGCTACTTGAGCCCAATAACGTTTTTTAGCTTCAGCATCTTGACGTTCAGCTTCTTGGCGTTCAAACTTGTCACGCTCAACGGCTGTAAACGCTTTCATTGCTGCACCTGCCATGTTCAAAATAGATGGCAAGCTAAACAGATCGTTACCAGGCTTTACTGATTTATCTTTTTGTTGCTGTTGTTGTTGTGGCGTAAAACCTACAGGTTCAAAGATGTGTGAAAGATCGTTGAACTGCGTGTAATCAATACCAATTAAATCAAGATCAAATCCAGCTTCAAACGGAACGTTTAGCTCGTTAGAGATGTCTGAAAAGGTATCAAAATTAAGATCATAATCAGATGGGTTTAAACCAAGACCAGAATCAAAATCAAGCCCACCATCAAAACCAAAAAAGCTGTTTGTCATTAGCCGTACTTCCTAGCAACATCAAAATACAAACCAGTCCATTCCAAAGCAATGAACTTTGCTTGATCAATGCTTGAGTTTACTAGTTCTACTGTAACTTGATCGTTTTTGCTTTGGATGTAAGCTCTAAATTTAGCTTCTTCAAAAGGTTCTTCTTCGCTTACAACAATGTTTGCGTTAAGAGGATCCCGACGATCAAACTCGTAGGTTACTTTATCGCGGTAGTAAGGAGTAACTTCTACTGTAAAGTAACGGGCATCGTTGTAGTAAACATCCACATACCGAAGCTGTAAACGACCAGTGCGGTTACCAATGAAAGTGTTATCGGTCGCTGTTCGGCTATAAGGCATAAGCTGAGGCGGTCTAAAAGTGAACGTATATTGCTCACCAAAGATCCAAGAACTATTTGAAAAATCTCCCAAGCTATCGCATACAAAACTAGTAACACCAGCAGGAACGGAGTTAGCCACAATCCAACGCTTTTGAGATTCTGACGCATCTGAAGAATCAACTTTTTGAATAATAAACTGACTAACGTTAGTAGTGCGGTAAGGAAGGTTGACTGTAGTTTTGTTAGTACCAGCGTTGTAAGTAAACGTTGCTGTACCAATGTCAGTAGTAATAGAACTAGAGATTTGACGATCAAGAAGATAAAGATCGTTTGCTTCTTGAGGAGGTCGAGAAGCGTTCAAACCTTCTAAATAAAACTCAGCTGTACCACTGTTATCGTATTGAACCAAACTATAAAGAGTACCTTCAACAAAATCACACCAATGAATGTTTTTGTTAGGGAAGGTCCATTTATGCCAAGCGTTTTGTCTGTTGGTTAAAGAGCCTCCTGATGCTTCCCAGAAGAACTGATACACAAACAACGAAGAAGGTTCATCGCTGCTCAGTCCTACAAGATATTGATCAGTTCTACTAACAGCAAGAGAATCAAGATTCTTAGGAATGTATTTAGGAACAGTTTCCGTAATGACTGCTGTTTGTCCAAGGTTAATACCAACGGTTCGGTCAGTAGTAATGAAGGTGTGAAGACCTGTAAAGTCGCCTTCTTTAACAGGGAAAATTACCTGCGGTCCAACCTGTTTAGGTTTAACTCGTGACTCCATACTGATGGAGCTGATCCGACCCACAGAAGCAGTCTCAGGACTAAACGTAACGTTATCACCAGAGTAAAGACGGAACTGGTTTTCGTTAGAAAACAACACAAGTTCATCCTGTTGCTGCAACGCGTAGTTCAACACAGCAACGTCGTTACTAACTGCTGTCAAATCAATGGTGTCACTGTCTACAACTTGAAGAGCTGACTGCTGCCAAAAATTGTAATAAGAACCAGCTTCACTGAGAATGACGTTTTCACCGCTTACAAAGCCAAGACGGTTTTTGAAAAACACAATATCGTTAATTGCTTTTTCAGCAAACGATGGTCCTGGTAGTTCATCTTCATCACCAGCTAAACGGTTAGTCCAACCAGGAATGTCAAACGAAACTGTACCGTCTGTGTAAGCAGAACCAGTAAACGGTTGAAACGTAAACCTTGTAAGACCGTTTTGGTTCTTGTAGTAAATAAACGCATGAGGCATGGTCGTTTGATCAAACTGACCACGAGTACCCCACCCGCTACTTTCTTCCCACACACCACGTCCATAGTCACCATTAGTAGTGGTGTTTTCTGCGTTGAACTTTAGGTAGTACGAGCTTTGTTCTGCAGCACCATCAGGAGCCACAAGAACCGTATAGCCCTCCCAAGACGAACCAGGAAGCTCTGTAATAGCTGTTACTTGATTAGAAAATCCATCCATCAAGGTGTTACCACGAGCATCAGTAGCTTCAATGCTCGCAATGTAACGAGAGGCACTTGTTAGACCAATAAGGATTTGAGATCCTTGACGTTCAAAAGTAAGTTGGTTATTAATGTCTGTTTGATCTAAACCTTCGCCAAGAGTCAGGGTTGTAGATCCGTTTGCTGTTGCGTTTACAGAAGTACCTGTGTAGCTAACAAGGGTAAAGCTATTAGCAGCCACAGTGCCTACAAACGTATTTGCAGGAATACCAGTGCCAGTAACCTTTTCTCCTGTTTGTACTTTTGCAATGTCTGTTGTTGAGACGCTTGTAACAGTGTTACTGCCGTTTGTAGTTGTACCTGCAATAGTGTCAGTATTGCTAATTAGTTTGGCAGCGATGTCTGCAGTGCTTACAACGTTTGCGTTACCGTTTTGATCTGTTAAAGAAGGCGTGATGTGGTTACCACGAATCACTTCTCCGTTATCAAGAGTGACAATAACTTGATATTGAGTATCGTAATCAACAAACTTAACAGTTACTTGAGCTTTAACAGGCTGATACTCAGAACTAATCTCTCCAATGTTAAATCGAGTTAGCGTTTCTGAGCTGTTGTATTCTGTGTTCTTTTGAATGTTAGTAACGAACACATAGTCTTGAAACGACGTAGCCCTAAACCGATCACGAGCCCTACCAGAGCCACGTAGATACCCAAGATTTCCTGACGTGATGTTTGCAAAATCTTGCTCTACAGGAACGACGGTAGGAAGAATACCGCTAATCGGTTCAACGTTAGAAACGCCAGTAACAAAAGTACGACTAGATTCAACCGTTAAAGAAACCCCTGAATTTGTAGCAGTAGCGTTTTTATCAAGAGTAATCCGACTAGTAGCAGTATCAATATCAACGATTTTAGTGTTAGCAGGAATACCAGTACCAGTAATACCAGCTCCAACAAACAAATCTGCAGTAGAACTTACAGAAGTAACAACAGATGATCCATTAGTAGTGTCACCTGTTGGAGTAACAGTTCTACTATCATCAACCACCATCAAAATAAACCGCTCATTAGTACTGCGGTTATAGACAAAGCAAAAAGCTTCATCCCATTTAATTGGTGTAGTTAAAGCTTGACCACCAGCATTCTGTGTAAGAGTGTCTACACGTTTTACAGGAACTGATCCGAGACGTTTTTTGAGACCTTCAACCAGATCGCAATTAGCGTTTTCAAGAACTTTTGCAAAACCTGGCAGCACAAAACTGTCAGCTTGTTGATTAATACCTTTGTTTAACGGACCAATAATTTGGCTATAAAGTTCTCTAGACATTAGCGGCTCAGGATGTCAGGACCAAAAACAGTAGTAACGCGACCGCCGTACATATCATCGGGACCGCTAATAAAGTTATAGTTTTGTGCCATATCTTCAGTACGTTTCAAAGTCTGCAACGCAGCAGCCTCATCTTCTTGAGTATAAGCTTCGAGACTTGCAGAGGTAACAGCTCGGTTAGAAAACATACGACCAGCGCGAATCATGATGTAACGCCGACCTGTTTCTGGAATGCTGTCCCAGTTAAGTTCTTCAACAACTTCAGCAACTAGATCACTAGTGTTACCAGTCATTGATACACCAAGGCTGGTTCTCAAATCGTATGTATTTTTAACGCGATCAAAAAGCCGCAAACCACGAAGAACAAACCTTTGAGACGGGTACGTGAGCGGATTAAACCGTACAGCAAGAGTGTTGCTTGGGAGTTGGGACTGACCTGTAGCAGCGTCCAAAGGAATGGAGTCATAGAGCATAGTGTTCCAAGACCATCCTGCACCTTGAACCTCTCGGCTAACTTCATCAAGGGTGCGTTCTGCCAGACTAGCGTCTCCAGTAAGAGGTGGGTTTAGAGAGTTAATAGGTGCTTCACCAATAATGGCGAGAAGCGTGTTAACTGCACTTAGTTTTGAGGTTGCCATTATTGCAATAAAAAAGGGGAAACATTTCTGCTTCCCCCATTGTATTGGTAATTAACTGAAAGTAATTATCAATAGGGATTGCCGTCGTGCAGCAGGCTGACGCAGCACTCAGGACGCAGGATGCCGTGACCCACAGCGTAGGAGGCAACCATCATGGTGGACTGAGTCATTGCTTTGTACTCAGCGCCAGTCATCTGCATGGACACGTCTTTCAGCGAGACGGTACCCACGGCTTCTTTGGTGAAGCACAGACCGAAGCAGTTAGCAATGGAGCTGCCGTTGCCTTGCTCGTCCTGGTAGTAATCGTTGGTACCAGCAGCGGCTTGACCGTCAGAACCGTCGCGACCGTTCACGTAGTTAGGACGCTCACCACGGGTGGTAGCGGCTTGGTTACCGATACCGACGTAGGTTTGGCCGTTGGTGTAAGCACCAGTACCCAGGTGGTTAGAGGTCACCAGACGGAAACCAGCCACTTGAGCAACACGGTTATCAGCGAAGGTGCCGTTACGGCCATCGCCACCGTTGAAATCTACGTTAATCGCACGATCGGAAGCCAGCACATCATAATATGCGCCAGGGCTCAGAACGCAGGTACGACCCTCTTTAGGAGCATCTTTTTCGTCCAGGGACTGGCAAGCCTTGAACAGGTTCTCAACGATCAGATCGCCACGAGCGTTGCGGTCAGCAGCACCGTTGAGGTTGATGCCAGTGTAGGAGGTACCACCAGGCAGCGAGTTCAGAACGAACAGACGCTCGCCAACAGTGAAGGTGGCGTTAGAGCCAGTACCAATAGCAGAGATGGGGCTGATACCGAAGGTGGCAGCACCGTTGGTAGGAGCAGTAGTGATGACGGCATAAGCACCGGAATCCTCACCGTAGACAACTTCACCAACAGCCCAATAGGTAAGCTCAGCGGTAGCGAAGTTAGCGCTCATGGTGACGGTGGTACCAGACACAGAAGCGTAGGTGCCGCCAGCCAGTTGGAAGCGCTTGGAATCCCAATCCTTCACACGACCGTCAGACTCAGAAGCAGTCAGCAGGGTGCGAGCAAGACGCTGGTCATAGGCCCGAGCAAGAGCACGTCCCAATTCCTGCGAGTAGATGCTGCGAACATCCCAGTGCAGTTTGGCCTCTTCTAGGTCATAAATTGATGCATCGGCAATAAGCAGATCATCGATCGTGATGATCTTCTCACCGATCATGCCTTTGTTACCTTGACCAGTGATCCAATCACCAGGGCGATGATAGCGGCTGCTGAAACGTCCCGTAATTGGGAAGCTTGCAGATTTTCCAGAGGAAATGCTGCGCTTCATCGTGAGGTCTTTGAAGACCGTGTCACGGTTGAAGGTGGTCAGAACTTCCCCAGAAAAGATTTTCAGGAAGTTAGCGTTTTCACGCTCGTAGTTACCGGCGGCAGAACCAGCGTTGTACTGAACGCTGTTAATACTACCCAACCGGCTAAGAGATGCAAAATCTGGCATTTCTAAGTTTGGTTGAAAAGTTTACGTTGCGCTCGCTCTACTGTTGTTATCGCCGCAGCGGCAACAATTTTACGTTCGCTATTTTAATACTAACCCCTAGGACCAAGAACGTCGCTACGTACTAGTTTTTCCTGCACATCATTTGTATATGCAGAATCTTTCAAATAACGAGGATCGTTCATTGCTTCCATAACTTCTGCAGTTGAACGGAACACATCGTTGCTATTAGCAGAAAGTTTTCCACCAAGCAATTCAGGTTCAGAACCAGTGTTGTCTTGATACGCATAATGCAAAGATTGCAAAGCGTTACGAGCCCTGTAGTAATCACCGCTATTTACTTCGCGGTTATAGGCTTCCAGTTCTTCAGGATCAAGATTTTCTTTAGCCCAGTCTTGAACAGCAGTGAACTGTTCAGAGCCACCAATACTTTCAACAATGGTTGTTTCTTGTTCTTCAGAAAGAACAGAAATTTCTTCTGGTTGTTCCTGATCTTCAGGTGTATCGGTTTGGTCTTCTTGAGAATCTTGAGGTTGCCTACCAAGCCTTTTTTCAAGTTGTTGGTAAGCCTCAAGTAGATCTTCAGCAGATTTAAATTTGCCTCCGATCAGTTCTTCTTGTTGTTCTTGTTGTTCGCTTTGCTCAAGAGTTTGAAGATCTTGTTCGTTGTAAGGACCAGTCTCTTGAGACAACACGCCTTCAGCAATAACTTCCATGATCAGCCAATACGAACAGTCAGATCAGGATAAACCCAAACTGGTCGCTTTTGACGTACTGCTGCTACATATTGATCGTAAACAGCAGGCTTTTCTTCCCGAAGACGCTCGAGAAGAATCTGCATTTCCGATTTAGGTTCTTGCTTTTTAACCTCGGCTTGCGGTTTCTTGGTCGGTCCTGATTGAGTCATTTTCAGCTTTGACAAGTGCGGCTTGTTTTGCAGGATCGTTTTGTGGATCTTGCTGTGCCATTTGTTGCTGCATCATCATAGCTTGTTGTTGATCTTCTGCCATCAATTGCTCTTCAGATTTAATAAGTTTGTAGGTATCAAGACCATCAGCAGCAGCAAGGCGTGTGATCAACTCACGATTATCGACAAACCGAGCCATTGTTTCTGGACCAAGAGTTCCAGCAATAGTCTGAAGAAACTCAATCAGTTTGGCTTTATCGTTTCCACGTCCAAGTGCGTCTAGACCTGTAGTGATCTGAGGTCGGACAATATCTTTAGGAAGTTTAGGTAGACGCTTTTGACGCTCCATGAGAGCCATCTTGCGTTTGACTAGAGGAAGCTGCAACTCAACAGACAGCACGGAGTAGACCCCACCGAGTCCGCTTTCCAGTTCGTTTGCAACCATTTTGATCTCTTCCGCTGTGACGCGGTCACGACCAGCAGCACCAGCTTGAATAGCGCTGTTAAGAAGAAACGCAAAACTCAGTCGTTGTTCAATACGAGCAATAGTATTTAGAGCAACAGTCAGATCGGCTTGTTTCTGCATTTGCAGAGGAGCCACATCGTTAGGGTTTCCTGCCACGATCGAACCGTTTGCAGCTCGAGCTAGTGCATCAGGTCGAGTAGTACCGTTTGGATTGCAAAGGAAAATGATCTTTGCTGCTGCTGCAGATCCTTCAACAATTGCTTTTGAAAGATACTCAAGGCTTTTAAGATCACCAAGAAGTTCTTCTACATAACCACGTCCGTAGCTTTCGTGAGCTACTCGGAACATACGTAGAGGAATCCAAGGGCTTTTCTCAATAGGAGAAGAACCGTTTTTACCTACTTGTTTTCCGTAAGCTTCTTGATACCAAATACACTTATCTTTTTCGTAATCCCAAGTGATATAGGTATAAAGGAAAACAGTTTTATCAACAAGTTTACCGTCAACATTTTTAGGTGCAGTTCCATCAGGAAGAAGATCAGGACTAACCTCTTCACGAACTACAGCTTCAAGAACGTTACCTTCTGGGTCACGGTTAACTACAAAAGACTTAAGTGGGTAAACCCTAGTACCGTTTTCTGCAATGTAAAGCAGAGCGTTGCCACCAATGATTAGATGCTTAAGTGCTTCAAACAGTGCAGTGCGATCACCAGACTCTTCAATGTCACGCATGACGGAACGTTCCATCAGCGCTAGTTGTTGATCAAACTGCGACTGAAGTTCTTTATAGTTTTCTAGTTCTTGCTTGAGCTTCATATCGTCTACAGAGAGACGAAAGAAGGATTGATTAGGAGGGAGCAAAGCAATCAAAAGTTTGCTTGCCAAATTATTTACACCACGAGCACCAAGACCTTGGTACGTAGTTTGGATCTTGGTGTAATAGTTTTTACCCGTGCTGCGATCGTTATCGGTAATAAGAGTCGGCAGGGTGTATTTACTACACTCAATAGCGCGATCAAGGTAGATGCTTTTTTCCGGCTCTAGTGCCGAATAACGAGCTGCAGCTTTAGACATTCAATCCACCAATACGGGTTCCAGTAGTAGCGCCAGTTCCTCCTCCGCTTCCAATTGCAAGAGCTGAACCAATGTCAACACCAGTTCTCATGCTTGCAGGAGTTCCGGTCCGCTTGCGAACCCGTGAAGAAACAGGAGGTCGTGCCTCTTGTGAGCGAGCCATAGCAGCTTGAAGCTGACGCTGTTGAATAGCAAGTTTAGACGAAGCTTGCGCTTGTGCGATTTGCCGACGCGAAGATTTTTCAGCTTGTGCAATCTGTGCTTCAGAAGCTTGCTGTGCTTGTGCAATTTGAGCAGCAGAAGTTTTACGAGCTTGAGCTAGCTGTGCTTTCGATTGCTCTTGAGCTTGTTGCGCTTGCGTTTGAATAGCAAGGGTGCGTCCCCTAAGAGCTTCAAGTTCTTTTTGAGATGCTGCTGATTGCTGTGCAAGCTGAGCACGCATTTGCTCTTGTTGCTTAATAGCAGCTTGACGTGTAGCTGTTGCTTGTTTAATAGCAGCGTCAGTAGAAGCTCTAGAAAGCTTTGCTGATTGTTTAAATTGTGAAGCTTTTTGCTCTCTCGTTTTGTAAGCAGAGTAAGCACCTAAACCTGCTGTTGCGAGAGAGACTAGAGCGTTAAGCCAACTCATACTTACTCTCCTCTTGAAGCTTTAATTGCTCTTTAAGATGTCTAATTACTGAAATCTGCCCAGCATAAAACCAAACAGCCTTCTGATCCATACTAAGATCAGGAGCTTTATCTGGATACATTTCATCTAGATATTTAATAATATCAGGATCAATATAAACGTTCATATATTTAAACCAGTAGGAGTAAGTTGACCAGCACTGGTACCACCATAGCCACCAACGCCGCTTCCTACAGTAAGACGAGTACGAGCTACGCGTGGCTGTCCAACAGGTGTTTTAGCTGCTGCTGGTTGAGTGCGAAGCTGTTCTGGAGAACCGACTTTGGTTCGGACTTGTCCAGACTTAGCGGCTTGGGTTTGTGCAGAAGCAGCGGCTGCGTAGCGTTTAGACATAGCTTCAGCAGCTTCAGTAGCTTGTTGAATTTTTGCTTCTGCTTCTGCTCGTGATTTTTCAATTTCTGCAAGACTTCTAGTTCTTTCAGCTTCTGTAGCTGCAATTTGTTGACGTGCAGAAGCTTGAGAAGAAGCAAGACCTTTTTGAGCAGCTGCAATTTCTTTAGAAGATTGAGCAATAGCAGCTTGAGTAAGTCGCCGTTGTTCAGCAACTTCTGCAGCATAAAGATTTTCTTGACGAGTTAGTTCAGTTTGAATCAATCCGCCATAATAGTTTTCAAAATTTTGTGCGTATTTAAAAAGAGAACCACCAGATTGATAACCTTTTCCTTTTGTTTCTCCACGAAGGACAAGGTTTTTAAAATTGTTAATTGCAAAGTCCCTAGACCTTTGCTGACTGTAAGCTCGCTTTCCATCGTCACCCAACTCACGTTCAGCTTCCCGCATAATTTCAGGAAGAAAAACATTACGAGCGTATTGATCGATTAAAGATTCTCTAGTAGGAAAGGCCATAGGGACAGACTGTTGCTTTATTAAGCGTAGCTTGGAAGATCAGAGTTGCTCATCTCAAAAAACGCAGGCATACGAGAACGACGAGTTTCAATAAGACCCTCGGCTTTTCCTGCGTACATCAAGCTGTCACTTTGATCGATCCAAAATTGACGATCAAGATGTTTATCTTCTGATTTTTTAAGAGGTTGCATCACCCAATTAATTGTTGCCTTGCGGAGTTTATCAAGAGAAGGACTGACAGTAAGCCCCAGCTCCCGACAAACAAGGCTATTGGTAGCAACGTGAACTTGTTCATCACGACTAATATCTGCTGAAACGGTTCTCAGTCCGCTGTCTCCACAGAAGCGAAAGAACGGGAGGAGAACGAAGAATACAGCTCTCTCAGCCACCATTGCTTTGAGTACGGTGTGGTCTGGATGAGCGATCCAAGCTTCTTTAAGGCGTCGTGCTTCCTCTTCAGCTTGTGGGTTTGTACCCAAAGCTGCTGCTGCATATCCGAGTGCTGTGTCATGTTTTTCCTCATCTTTAATGTTTGAAATGAGAAGCTCTCGTGCTGCTTGTGGGATCTCTTTTTGAAGAGCCTCGTGAATAAAATCACCAACAGGGAGTTCAAGCTGACGAAGCGCAAGAGCGCGGTAGATTGTTTCCTCCGCGCCCTCTTTTAATTTACCTTTGGTTTGCTGTACTGGAGTCCAAGTACGCTTTCGAGCAAGTAGTTTCTGATAAGGATTCATCATTCCGCGCAGTCACACTGAGGTTCAACATTTGCCCCTTCAATCAGATGGCTCAAGTAATCATCAACATCTACATCTTTTAATGCAGCGTAAGCGTCAGATTTGTCTTGAGTATCAGACATCACTTGAAGTGAATAATACAAACTCTTCAAGGGGGAGTTTATCCATCGTGACATAAATTGACGGTCCATTGTTGTCATATCTGACCACCAATTCATAGAAATTGCGTGAGCTTTTTTGGTGCTATCCATCAAACGCTGCCACTCACAGTTAAGTTCAAAGAAAGTATCCCAACCAACTTCTTCAGCAGTTTCACATTTTGGATTAAAGGTATAACTTTGAACGCCCAAAGTTGCACTATCACGATCTA
>Ga0208898_1000859_pt1 | contig 21999 bp, 32 predicted proteins | sample VirMetDEL_Mar_4_FD_184513 | JGI IMG/M metagenome (GOLD analysis project Ga0208898, IMG submission 184513) | Aqueous microbial communities from the Delaware River and Bay under freshwater to marine salinity gradient to study organic matter... | ecosystem: Environmental > Aquatic > Marine >...
ACGCGCCCCAGCTCTTGGCGCGGTCGCCTGAATAGGTCGTCAGGTCGTAGCCCAGATCGTCGAACGGCTGCCGGTAGACCACGCCCCAATCCCGCAGCCACCGTGCCGCGGCCCCGCCGTAGCTGCCATCCGACCAGCCACCGACAGGCCGGGCACCGTCGCCGGGCTTGCCGCGCGCCTCGACCCGGCTGCCGCCGTAGATCGCTTCGGTGCTCGGGATCAGCGGAGGCTCGGCCAGTTGGCCTAGGTCAAACGTGATCGATTCAGAACAGTACACCGCCGCGGCTGCCCCAAAACTGACACAGTCGCCTATCGATTGTTTCCACGCCGTAAAAGGTTTCCCATAGCGGGCCATGTGGGCCTTGTTCATTGCCCGATACAGAAACGTGTTGACCCGCTCGGCCTTGGCCATCGCCTCGGGGGCAGCGTCGGCAAAATAGGGCCGATCCAGTTCAGCAAGAAACTCGCGGACGCCGGCCGGGTTGGGCGTCCAGCCAAAACCCTCGACCGCCGGCGGAGGCCCGGGGCGGACCATCAACGAGGCCGCCAGGCCCAGCAGGAACACCACTAGAAACAGCCGCAGGGCCTGGCCTTCATTGCGTGACACGGGCGGCCGCCTCCGAGATGTCGGTAAACGCCTTCACCCACGCGGCCCGCTGGGCCTCGTCGAGCGGGCCGCCGCTGTTGCCGACGGCCGCCTCTAAATGCCGGGCGATGGCGTCCCGGGCCTGCGGCTGCCGCTGGCCGATCGACACGCCCCGGCATCGCAGCTGGCGGGCACGCTGCCGCAGCTCGTCGAGGGCCACGCCCGTTTTGAAAACCGGGTCTTCCTGCCGGCCGTCCCAGGCGATTTCATCGGCCAGCTCCCCGGTCAGGGCCGCCACCACCGCGGCGTCTTCGGCCCCGGTCGGCCCGACAAACAGGCCCCGCAGGTCGAGCGGCCCCGGGGCCGGCTCGGGGCCGGGGCCTGGCGTCACCGGCGACCCTAAATGCCAGGCTGCCACGGCCCCGATCAGCAGGGCCGCGGCGGCCACCTGCCGGCCGGCAATCTCAGGCCTGGGCAGCTTGGCTAGCCATTCTTGGACCTGGTGCCAGAGGTCTTTGCCGCCCAGGACCAGGGCGGCGGCAATGATCAGGGCAGCAGTCAGCATCAAGCACCTCGCAGCATCGGCAGAATCTGTTCGACGGCCCCGCTGGCCAGGGCCAACACCAGCGAGCGGACGCTGGGCCGGGCCAGCACCCAAAACGGCCACAGCACCGTCGGAATTGCTTTGTCCGCCAGCTCGTCAAACAACGCCGCGGCCGCCTCCATCACGACGGCCTTTTTCTGTTCGCCCGGCACGTTCAAGACGTCGACGGTTTGCACCGCCAGCCGCAGCAGGCCGACCAGCAGTTCGCCAAACTCAACCCAGGTCAGGCCGTCTGCGGCGGCCACCTTGGCGGCGGCAATGTAGGCCTTCGCAGCGTTGACGACGTCGGTGAACTGCTGGCCGGCGGCCATCGGAGCGTTGGCAATCATACGGGCAAGACTCCCACCAAAAGGATTTCGTAGCTGCACGCCGTCGTCGTGCTCTGGTTGTCTAGTTCGATGTATTGATTTACCCAAGGAACGTTTGATGCCTCGATTGGCGCAGACCACAGCAGCACGCCGCCGGCCATCAAATCAAACGAATCGGTGGCCACGTTGAACGTCAGGTTTGCTGTGTCCGACAGATTCTTGACGTACAAAAGCCGAAACTGGGACATTTCGATAGTGTCGCTGCCGCCCAGCACGTTGAGCGGCAATGCCACCGTGTCGATTTGATCAGACCCGCTGGCCGCGATGGTTCGCACGTCCCGCCAGTAGCAGTCTGCTTGGCCGGCGGCAGTGCCGTTGGCAAGACTGAAGGTATGCAAAAACGTCGTGGCGTCTGACAGCGTCGACGACCCTAGCGCGTCGCTCCACGACGGGGCCAACCGCAGCGATCCGGTTAGGCCAAACGTTGCCATTAGGCGGCCTCCGCGGTGCCGATGATGTAAAGCTCATAGCTCACATCGGTGGCGTTGGGGTTGCTGATGGAAAACTCGGCGTTGTCGGCGGTCACCTGCCAGGCGTCCTGGTAGTTGATGGCGAACCACTCGCTGGCCGGGCCGACGTCGGCGGCGTACACGCTCAACGGGGCACCGGGCGACGCCCCGACCAGCAGCCGCTCGCCGGCGGTCGTCGACAGATTGCGCACCCGGAACAGCCGGATTTGGGCGAACTGGTAGGGCACGTCAACCACGCCCAGCGTCTGCTGGGTAAGGTCCGACAAATCGAACGTCTCGAACGTGCCAGCTGGGATCGTGCGGGTGTCGGTGAACACCATATCGGCCTCGCCGGCATCGGCACCGTCGGCGATCTGGTAATCCTGCACCGCCGTTTTTGTGCTGGTGATCGCCCCGACCTCCAGGGCGTTGGTGCGGTTCCACAACAGGACCGTTCGCACGGTCGCCGTCAGGGTGTCCGAAACGCTGTCAGCCATTGAACACCCCCATCTTGATCGCCCGGGCCAGCGTGGCGGGCTTGCAGCCGAGGCGGAACGCCAGCAGCTCCAAGGCCGCCCGCGACTCCGGGGCCGGCCGCTTGCTCGTCAGCTTGCCCCAATACTGCTGGGCAGGCGTGTAGCTAGCCGCAAACGACGTCACAGAACCGGGGGCCGCCAAAGCCTCCCGCCGTCCGCCGCCGTTGCGAAAATGTGCCTCTGCGATCACGTCTGCCTCCAGCGGCCACGATAGCCACAGGCAGGCACCAACTAGCAGGGGTTATGGTTGCTCAACTTCAGCCAGGCAGGCGGCGTAGCCGGCCAGGTCGGTGATCTGGTCGGCGGTCTTCGTTGGGCCGAGGTAGCGGGCGACCTTGTCCAGCGTCATGATCAGCGCCCAATCGGCCTCGGTCAGCGGCCGCGTCAGCACCTCGGCAAACGCGGCGTTGATCATGCCGACCGTGCGGGCAAAATGCTCGCGGGGGCCGCCGTATTTTGGCCGGCGATCCCGCACGACGTCCAATGCCTTGATCAGCAGCTGCTCGGCCGGCGTGTCGGCGTGGTCCGGCGGGGCGGCCATGATCCCGTCGCCGGTCTGGCGTTGATCGGCCTTTAGGGCGGCCTCGCCTCGCAGAATCCAGTCAACCGGGATCGCGGCCGGCTCGTCGTCGATCTGCTGCGGGTTCGTGTCCTCGGCAGCCTCGGCGGCCAGCCGATCGGCCACCGCGGCCCGCAGGTCGGCGTTTTCCTGTTCCAGCTTCTCTATCGTCTGCGTCATTTTTGCGCGGTCCTCTAGCAAATGGTGACAATCGGCTGCCAACGACCCGGCCGATCCGGTCCATTGGCCCATATACCTGTTTTTCCGTAGCCGGATTTGCTCCAGGTCGTGGTCGTGCAAGATCATTTGGCCGCCCGCTGTTGCAGGTCGCGGTCACAGAAGATCGGCAGCGCGGCGGTGACTTCGTGCCGCTTGTGATCGACCACGACGAACGCCTGGCAGGGCGGTTCGTAGCTGGCCTTGATCTTCGTGGCGTAGGCTGAATGGCCGATCAGGCTGCCGTTGGAAACGTACCGTCCGGCTCGCAGCCAACTGAACTGGTGCCAATGCCCGAACATCGTCAAGTCGGCCCGCTCAATCCGGTCCCAGGCGGCAATGGCTTTGTTGGTCGGCACCGTAATCCCGCCGACCCCGCCGCCGTAGGAAACGGCGTGGCCGTGGTGGAACCGCACCCGGAACCCGTCCAGGTCCAAGACGTTCAGGTATCCCTCGCCTACCTGCCAATGGACGTTCGGCCGTGATTCCGCAGCGGCCAGCGTCAAATACAAATGCTGTTCAAACGAGTGGTCTAGTTCGGTGCCGACCCGCAGTTTTTCCGTGCTGCGGCCGTGGTTGCCGCTGTTGGTCACGACCACGACCTGGTCGGTCATGTCGGCCACCATGTCCAGAAACCCGCGGATACGCTCGCCGGCCCAGCGGGTGGCCGCCAGCGGCGGCAGCTGGGCCAGTTCGGCGGTGTCGGGGTGGATATGACCACTCAAAAAGTCACCGCCTAGCCAGACGACGACCCGCGGCACCTTAACCAACTGCCGCTGGTGGTCCAGCAGCGTGGCGAACCGCTCGCACAGCTCGGCGATCCGCCGTTCGGCCACGTCTAGGTCGTAGTCGTTCAGGCCGTTGACGGTAGCCGGGTCGACCCGCTCCTCAACGTGCCAATCGGACAGCCCGACGATCACCGTGGCGGCCCCGGCCACCTTGCGTTTGCCGGCGGCCCGTCGCCCGCCCTTGGCCTTGATCCCGGCCAGGCCGGCGATCGCGTCGGCCCGCTCTCGCTCCCGGTCGATTTGGCCCAGTGCCGATTTGTAGCGGGCCTTGAGCGTGGCCACTTCGCTGCGCAGTTTGGCTATCTCGGCATCAGCCGCCAGGCGGTCGGCGTCGGCCAGCTGAGAACTCACCGCCTCAATCAATCGCTCGTTTTGCTTTCCAGCCACCGCTGAACTCCAAACGGGCCAATATCGACGCCGCGGGCCTTCAAGGCCTTCGACAAGGCGGCCGACAAACCGGTCTTTGTGGCGGCCGGCAGCTGCCCGGCCAGCCAGGCTTTCCGCACGTCTTCGATTTCGGCCCGCAGATCGTCGGGCAGCGTTTCATGCCAAGGAGGCTGACCCTTGCGGGGCAGTTCGCGGCGGACGTCGTCTATCAATCCCATCGGTCGGCCTCCTGTGCAAACCCCTCGGCGTCGAGAACCGACGCCAATGTGCTGGCAAACTCGCTCACCGATTCTTCCAACAGATCGGGCCAGCGAGCGTGGATCAGTTCGTGCAGCAGCGTGTCCATCAGTTCGACGCCGGCCAGCGTGTCGTGAATGCGGATTAGCCGCTGCCCGTAGTCGCAGTCCCCGTAACGATCCCGCAGCTTGGCCCGGGTGATTCGCCACCGCTGGCCGTTGATGTACGCCGTTCGGGTTTTCCGCCGTCGTTTGGCCATACGGTCGAGTGTGCCAGAACTGGCTCTGGGGCAAATGGCAGTTTCGCCCGCATTTTCAACCGGTTGGCCCAGAAACTGGAGGGGGTGGAGGCGTTTCAATCCCCGACCAGCACGCGGGGTTCGTACCAATAATCTGCCCCGATCAAAACAAATCGATTTCTGGTAAGGCTGATTGTTCCAGTTCTTCCCGGCGGGTCGCCTCGAAGAGTTTCGGATTTGTTGTAGGCCTGCACGGTATCGCCACCAAACAGATCAACCGTTTTGTATGTTCCTTTGGTCCATTGCGACCCACTGGAAATACTAAAATCCACCTCTGCGGTGTAGTGGCTGTTGCCTAGATGAACCAGCGCCCACTGGTCCGAAAGTTGGCCGCCAAAACTGGCTCCGCCGGCCCGCCACACAATGCGGGCTTCGCCGACAACGCAACTTGTAAGCTGATCGTCGACGCTTGAATCAGCAATGGTGACGTATTGGTGAAGATGACTGACAACGCGAGTTTTGATTTGCACAACACCGCTAACTGCTACACGCCCAATCTGCTCGGGCTTGATTGGCTCAACGGCCACGCCCCAAACCGGAGCAGAAAATGTGCTAAGGCTGGTTTGGTTGAGGTAGCCGCCAGCTGCAAAAGCGCACGACAAAATAGGCGCTCTTGTGAACTGATCGGCAGCGTTTGCGCTATCGGTGGGATCGACGGGCGTGAGGTAGTCGTATATCAAGGCGGCCGAAAAACTCGGGATCGTGCTGCCGCCAATGTTTTTGGCCATTACCCAGGTATAGGGCAACGCCTGCCGCGGCACCTCCTGGCCCTGCACGCCGCCCAACGTTTTCAGGACGACGTCGGCGGCATCCTGGGCACGGTTCCAAGCCCGCGCCGAAAACGCTGTCTTCAGGCTTTGGCCAGGTTCCACGCGGCCGTCGTTGCGGCGGGCCATCAGTTCACCCCAATCCCAAGGCCGGCAAAATCAGCCTCGCGGTAGACCTGGTTGACGTAGACGGCTTGCGGCCGCTTGATCAGCGTGTCTTGGTCCGTGTCATTGGCGTACAGCACCCATAAATATTCATGGCCCTTTTTTTCAATGTCGTCGATGCCACCAACTGACAGGGCCGGCGTGCCTTCGCCTTCGCCAGCGTTCGGGCTGGCTGCAAACTTGAACGACAGCGACCACGGCCCGTCGCCTTTGTCTTCGTCCCACTGCTGCGATCCGCTTGAACCCAGAAACAGCACCTCGCCGGCCGCAAACCCGCGAAACGCCCCGTCGTTGACGGTGCCAGTGAGTCGGTGCAGGGCCTTGATGTAATCGGTGGTCACAAACCGCGTGGGCACGTCATAGGATTCGGTCCACGTCAGCTGCGGCACGACGATGTCAACGCCGTTGATCGTGTCCGTTGTAACGGCAATCGCTTTTTGCTGATTCGGTGCGTTGTCGCCGTAGCGGGTTTCTGTGATGCCTTGGGTGATGTGTTGGGTGGCACCACCAGTGTCAAACGACCGGCCCCGCTTTAGCGGGTCTTGGTTTTCGTCGTCTTGGCCACCCATCGACGTGTAGGTGGCCTCTAGCTGGTAGGCTTTGTCGCCCAGGTATTCGAGCGTGTAGCTCTCAAGGTGCAGCTGATTGAGCGGCTGGCCAGGATATTGCCAGTAGAGGTATAGCGCCCACAGCGTTTGCGAAACGTCGGTGTGGGCCACCAGGTCGTCCGACGTGCCGAACAGCTTCCAACGTTTGATGTAGCTGGATTGCATCCGCCGGCCCAGCCGGCCAATCGACGCCGACCGGCTGCCTTCGGTGTCCTCAATCCATGTCAGAATCGGCATTGATTACTCCACCACCGTGCCGACGTTGTTTTGCCGGGTGTTCTCTTCGATCTTCTTTTGGACGTCGAGTTGCTGCTGGGCCAGATTGCTGCCGAAACCCATTTGGCCTAGCGCGGCTGCCGAAAACGTGCCGACCACGTCTGTTTGTGACGGGCCTGGCCTAGTGTCGGCTTGCTGGGCGTTGGCCGCTTGGTTACTGCCCGCACGCGCCTGGTCGGCCCGCTGTTTGTCTAGTTCAATCGCCCGATCGTCAATCTGGTCAGTCAGCCGCTCAATCACATCAGCCGAGGCCCCGGCGGCCTCCAGTTGCTTAATTTGGGCGGCCAGCTGCTGTAGCTCTTCGAGGGTTCCGGCCTGGGCGATGCTTGGCAGCAAGTCCAAGGCCTGGCGGTTGGCGGCAAGTCTTTGCCGGGTGGCATCCAGCTGGCCTGTCGTCGCGGCAATGCCGGCTTGCCGTTCTTCGGCCCGCTGGGCCGTTCGGGCGGCCCTGTCATCCTGGGCCTGCTCATTGGCGGCGATGCGGGCATCCTGCCGGGCCATAGTATTCCGCTGGTCCTGGGCGTTTGCCTGGCCGGCGGCCTCAAGCCGGCCTGCGATGCCGGGCCGCTCTTGGCGGCGTTGCTCCTGGCGGGCCTGTTGCTCGTTGCGAATCTTGTCGACGCGCTCTTGCGTGTCTTTCGCGCCGGTGATGAAACCCTGAACGCGGGTCCAAGCAACGCGAATGCTGGTCACCAAGTTGTCGAACGTGTTGAGAATTCCGTTGATAACGTTGTCGACGATCCCCTGCACAACCGCGAAACCTGTCCGAAACCCTTGACGCAAAAACGAAAACAACCCGTCGACGGCGTTAATCGTAAAAGTCGAGACGTTGCCCCAGACGTTTTGCAGGTACTCAATAAACGGATCGGTGTAGGACATGATCGCCGCGATGCCACGCTGCCAGACCGCTTGCAGGCCAAGCCAGGCCACTTCGGCGGCACCGGCCATGTCGCCGACAGCCAGCGCGTCGGAAATCCCGCCAAACGTCGTGGCCGAGATGTCGTACAAATCGCCAAACACCTGCCGGGCATCAGCCAGCATCGTGCCAAAAGCCTGGCTAACGGCGTTGCCGGCTCCGCTGGCCATTTCGCCCAAGCCGCTGAACGCTGATTGCATTTGCTGGCCCAGCTTCGCGAACCCGCCGGCGGCCTGCACGGCCAACGCGGCCGCGGCGGCGATGGCAGCACCAATGGCAATCAGCGGGGCGTTTGCCACCGCCCAGGCGGCCGCTGTGGCCGTGGCGGCGGCGATCGACTGGGCGGCGTAGGCCACCGCGGCAATCGTCGCCTTTGCGAATCCGACAACGATGGCGTAGGCGGCAGTTGCGACAGCCTTGATCGGTCCAATCACAAGATTCAGCGCCTTTGCGACGCCACCCATGCCAAACGCCGCAACTTGCAGCGACACGCCAACGCCGGTCAGCACGACGCCAAACGCCGTGAACGCGGCTAGGCCGGCTCCGACTTTGGCGACCAGACCTTGGTTTGCCTCAATCAGTCGCGTCAGTCCGCCAGCCACGCCAGTGACGATTTGCGTGATTGATTGCAGGCCCGGGGCCAATGATTCGGCCAGGGCAAGCCCGACGCCTTCGATTGCAGACAGGGCGATGCGAAACGCGCCGCCCAGCCCAGCGTCCATTTGCTGGGCTGTAGCAGCTGCTACGCCGTCGGCGTTTTGCAGTTCTTTGGCCAAACCACGAACGCCGCCGGCGGTGTTTGACAAGACGTTGGCGCTGGTAATGCCCAGCAGACCAAACGCCTTTGACATTCGCGCCGTTCGCTCCGCCACCGGCATATTTGCCGTGGCGGTGTTGATGTCGTCGAGTATGTCAACCAGTGGCCGCAGATTCCCGGCAGCGTCCGTATTTGATACGCCAAAAAGTTCTTGCAGCTGGTCGCCACTGGCCGCCGCAATCACAGACAGCCGCCGCAGGGCCGTGCCGGCGTTGCTGCCCTGAATGCCGACGTTGCCAAGAACGCCCAGCACTGCCACCGTGTCTTCAAGCGACATTCCCAAATCTTTGGCGACTGGTCCGGCATACTTCAGCGATTCGCCCAGGCCTTCGACCGTGTTAAATGTCGCATTTGCCGCCTTCGTCAAAACGTTGGACACGCGGGCAGCATCGCCTGCCTCTAGGGCAAATTGCCTCAACGTGGCCGCCATGATTCCGGCCGCCATCGACGCATCGGTGCCGGTGGCTCGCGCTAGATTCAGCACGGCACCAGTCATTTCGTTGATTTGCCGTGGCGAGAATCCGGCCCGCCCAAGCTCTGTCATCAAATTGGCAACTTGCACCGCCGTGAAACTTGTTGTGCGACCAAGCTCTCGGGCAGTGTCAGACAACATTTCCAAGGCGTTGCCCGTTGCCCCGGAAACTGCCGACGTGGCCCGAATCGCGTCGTCGAACGACGCAAACTGACGCACGGCCAAACCTATCGGCACACTGAACGACGCACCGATGGCGCTGATTCGTGCGCCCAACTGTGTTGCCGCCTGGCCTATTTTGCGAAACTCTCGCTGTAGGCCTTTGATCGCGGCAAACAATCGCCTCGGGTCGGCACCGATCTCGACGAACGCCCGGCCTGCTCTAACTCCCTGTGCGCCCGCCATTTTGTTTGCCAAACAGTCTGTCTAGGTCCGCCTGGGTCGCCTGCCGGGCCGGCGGCTTTTTGGCGAACGGGTGAAAGTCGTAGGGAGATTTTGCCGGCTTGTTTTTTCCGCGGTTCAGGTTGTAGGTCAGTGCGAGGATGTTTGAAGTGTGCCACCAGTCCGCTTCAAGCCTCGCGTCGCGCGCTTGGCAGAGTTGGCGGAACGTCCATTGGCCTGGGTGGCATCCGATGATTCCGGCTGCCTCCCAGATGGCATCCCAGACAGTGCGCCGTCGACGTTTACGGCCGCCATCTGTTGTTCGGCGTGCTCCACCATCGCCACCGTCAGTTCGTCGTACTTTTCGGCCATCAGCTGGACCATTTGACGGTGGCGCTTGGGGAAAAAATCGATCAGCTCGGCCTCCATCGCCTTGGCTGCCTCTTCAAGGGCATCGCCTCTTAGGCCGTCCAAAAAACTGTCGCGGCTGATGTTTTTTTCGGTCGCCTGCGGTTCAAGGATCGCCCAAAGAATCTCGCCAAGCTTGGTGTATTGAAGTTTCAGAACCGTCAGCGTCTTGTCGATGCTGCCGATGTCAGCCAGGTCTAGCGGCCCGGTATGTTTCGTTTTCGTGCCGTCTTCGTTTTCGACCTCGGCCTCATAGGTCACGCTGTCCCGAATCCGCATCAGCGCGCTGACGTTTAGCGTGATCCGCCACGGCCGGCCTTCGTCGTCTCTGATTTCTCGCACCAATCACCTCAAGCCTGGATAGGTCTTTTTGATAGTGACCGTCCAACTGGTCACACCATCCAACGGAACCGACTGCGAAATGGACGTGACGTTGCCGACAAACGACCAGCCGCCCGGCGTGATCGTCACCGTCGCCTCGGAACCGGCTTGGAGCTGGTTTATCAACGCAGTGGCCGCGTCGTCGATAAACTCAGCCTGCACGCTGACCGTCCATCCAGTCGTGTAGACGTACTTATCCCGAACGCCAAACGGCTGAAATTCCAACTCGTCGGCTGTTTCTTCCACCGTCACGCTGCGGCTACCTGCCGACACGCCGCCACAGCTCACCGTCGCGGTCTTGCCCAGCAAAACTGCCACGACTCACCCCTTGCGGATCGTGACCGTGTAAGTGTTTGGGCCGTCAATCGTGATGTTTTCGGACACGCTTACCACGCCGAACGTGCTGTCTGCCAGTTGCGCCTCCAGCTCGGTCGTTAGTCCGGTCGGGTCATAGCATTCGATTTCCCAGTTTTCGGCCTTGATCCCGGTTTTGAACTCGCGATAGGCCGGGTTGCCGCTGCTATCGGTCGACCGGCTGGTGATGTCGATTGCTGGCGCTTCTTCGGTTAGCGTTGCCGAAATCACGTTGTCGCCAAACGATGGCGCGCCGGTGCCGGCCTTGCCGAGGGTAACTGCCATGGTTGCTGCTCCTAATCGCTAGGCGGATTCGGTGTTGGACGCTGAAACGGTAAAGGTGATGATGTCGTCAAGCGGCTGATTTTCGACAACGCTGGTGACGACAAACGTTTTGCTTGCGCCGATTTGCGGGCCGCTCAGTGTGAACGTGTCGCCGACATTGACGCCGGGATCGTCAACGCATTCGACTTCGCAGGTCAGCTCAACGTGAGACGTTCGGAATTTGCGAACCGTGTCACCAAGTTTTGTGATGTCGATTTCATTGCCGGAAGCGTCGACGGTCACGCTGCGGACGTTTGAAACGCCCGTCACCGTCGTGTCCTTGCCGAGGGTAACTGCCATCTGTGAAATGCTCCTGGGGGCATTTGCAAGGTAGATTTCTGGCCGCCTGAACCGCAGGGGGTCTGGCTAGGGGCCTTGAACCAAGCCCTTGAACTGCTGCGGCAGGACCGGGATGGTTTTTTCCAGGCCCTTGCCCATGAACCGGCCGGCGGGCACCTTGACGCTGCGGCGGCGAACGGCCGGGCCTCGCCGCTTGCTGCGGCGGTCGACCCAAACCCCAATCAACGCCTCAAAAGCGCCAAACCTGCCTCTGGCGTCTCGCTCGCCAACACCAAGTGATCCGACCCGGCGGCCCTGGAATTCAGACAGTGGCGTTTGAGAAATCAGCCGAAATTCTTGCCCTGCTGACCCGCCAAACTCTTGCAATTGATTGACGTGCACCGCGGCGTCAGTTGGGCCAATTACAACTGTCTCGCGCTTCATGTCTTTGGCATATCTAATAGCAGAACGCAAAAAACCATTGGCATTTCTGCTAGTTTTCCAGCTTGTGATTTTGCCAGCAATTGAAGGGCGAAACGACGCGGAAACCATCGGCGTTCCATCCCGCACGCCAACCCGGTGAAACTCTGGGCGGGTTTTTTTCTTGCGGCTGGAAAACTGCCGCTGGGCGTTGCGGCGGGTGATTGTGCCGGCCCGGTCCAGCGACTTTTTCAGGCCCTTGTCGTAGGCCTGCTTGACCCTGCGCGCTTCATTCGCGTACCGAACCGCCATCTTTGCGATCATCGGAACACCCGATAGGTCGCGGTGATAACGGCCCGCCACACGTTGCGGTCTTGCAGGGCGTCGTCGGGGTTGATCTCAATGGTGGCCAGCATCGGGCTGGTCACGCTTGTGGGCCACGCCACCGCGGCGTCCCATTGATGCTGCCGAATTGCGTCCACCACCTCTTCGGCCAGGTCCACCATCCCGTCAGCCAGGGCGTCGGTCGGCGTGTGGCGGCCGACGAACACTGCCATTTCGTAGTCGTATTGCCAGGTGATCGACCCGCCTGACGGGCCGCGGCCGCTCATCGACGTCTCAAAGCCGGCCGGCATCACGGCGATCACCGGGTCGGCCATGTCTTCAATCTCGAATGTCGGCCAGTTCTGGCGGTAGACCGCCGGCACCAGTTCGGTGAACGTGTATAGGTTCAGCGATTCGGCCAAGGCGTCGGCGATTTCTCGGCCAGTGCTCACTTTTGCACCTCTAGCAGGCGACGCATCCCGGCAGCCTTTTCAGCCAGCCGCGGGTTGTCTGGGCATTGTGCCGCAGCCTGCTCGGCCATCCGCAGGGCCTCTGGTTGCTGGCCAAGTTTCCAGGCGGCCACCGCCGCCAAATCCAGGCACCGCAGTTTGCAGTTGGGATCGGTGGCGTGTGTCGGCTCGCCGGCCGCCTCGACGGCCACCCGGGCGAAGGCGTAGGCCTCTCGCCAGTCTTCCTGGGCATTTCGGATTTTGGCCAGGCCCTCCCAGGCGTCAGGCTCCCACGGGGCCTCTTTGGCCGCCTTGTGCAGGTGGGCCTCGTCACCAGTAAGCCGGGCCAGCACCCGCAGGGCGTAGGCCCGCTCGGTTGCCGTCCCGCCGGACAGCTTCAGGTAGGCCGCGAACTGGGCGGCCGCCTCGGGCAGGCCGGCGTAGTCGCATTCGCGGGCCAGATACCACCGCATCCTGGCATCGTGCGGAGCCTCGGCCACCGCCGTTCGTAGCAGGGCCAGGTCGGTCGTGTGCCGCTTGCCTTGGTCCCGGTAGTGCCAGATTTCGAGACCGTCGGCGATCTTGATTCGCCGGTCGCCCTGCCAACACACCAGGCCTTCGTGAGTGGCCCCGGCCCATCGAAACCCGTGGCGGCCGTGGACCCGGTCAGCGTGGAACGTCAGGCCGGTCTGACCGCCGGGGTGATCCTTCCAGCTCCAGACGTACCGATACCGCAGGTTGTTGGTGCCGTCGACCCAGGCCCGTTCAATCGCCTCCCGCCAGCCGGGTTGCAGCCGCTCGTCCAAATCCAGCCGGATCGCCACGTCAACGTCGGGCGGCAGGTGGTTCAGCGACAGGTTGTGGGCGTCATCCCACCGCCACGGGCAGACGTAGCCGGTGGCCACGGTCGCGCCGGCAGCCTTCAGCCGCTGCACCGTCGTGTCGGTGCTGCCGGTGTCGGTGACCACCGCCAGGTCGGCGTCGTCGCACGATTCCGCCCAGTCGAAAACGTGTTTCTCTTCGTTGCGGCACAGCGCATAGACGCCGATTTTCATAGCCGATTGCTCCACTCAAAAACCAGCAGCTGCTCGCCGGCCGTGCCACCGCACCGGTCGCAGGCCGGGTGGCACCGGGCTTTCTCGCCCAATCCGAATCCGCACGGGATCGCCCGCCACGCCATCCCGGGCGGCAGCGTGACACGATCGGCGACCAGCTCTGGCTGGCAGTCGATCGCCAGGTCTTCGACGACGTAGACGCCGCCGGGGGCCACCAAGCCCAACAGCGTGGCAGCGGTCGTGACCTGGTGCTGCCACTGGTGGCTGCCGTCGTCCACGATCAGATCAAACGGGCCGCCGCCGGCCCGGCTGACCGCGTCCAGCAGCGACATGGGCGAGGCCTGGTCAGCCTGGCAGCAACGAATCCGGCCATCGGCAAACAGGGTTCGCGGGTCCAGATCGAACCCGATCACTTCCGCAGCCGGAAAATACTCGGCCCACATCCGCAGGCTACAGCCGCGGTTGACGCCGATTTCCAGCACCCGCTGGACCAGATGCCGCCGCGGCGACAGCAGTTCGTCATAGGCCGGCGTGTAGTTGTGGCAGCAGTCGGTCGGCTCGCCGCCGTAAACCAGGTGGTTGCCGCCCTTGTCGGTCTGGTGCCGCCGGGCCAGTTCGCAAAGGTACGTCATGCGGTGCCCCGGTAGTTTGTGAATTGCGTTTCGTCGTGGTTGCCCGGGTACCAATGCACCGGCAGGCAGTCGAGCAGCTCGACGTAGGCAAAGGTGTTCATGTCCCAGGACAGGCGGCCCGTCAGTTCAGCCCGCAGGCTGGCCACGGTCTGAACCGCCCGAAACACGTCCACGGCCAGCCGGGCTGGGCAGACCCAGCAGCTGCCGACGAACCGCCAATGGGCCTGGCTGTCGTTGATCGGCGATTTCTGCCAGCAGCCCGGCAACGTTACGGCATCGCACGGGTAACGCTCCAAGGCGTCGGCGAAGCCGGCCAGCACCTCGGGCGTCACGCCGCGCTGTTTCAGCACCGTGTATTCGACCCAGGCCAACACGTCGACGTCTGGGAAATGGCCGGCCGCCCGGGCCATCCAGGCGTAGCGTTGCAACAAGACAATGTTGCTGCGGGTCATGTCGGCCGGCTCGCGGAACCGGTCGGACGGCGGGCTGGCACAAGACGGCATCAGGCCTGGGTTGGCCCGCAGCAGTTCGTAGGCCCAGCAGTCGTCGAGGCCCCAGCCTTCGTCGAAGGCGTGCAGCCGGTCGCCTAGAGCGGCCTTGAGGCCGTCGCCCAGCTCGCGGCAGCGGTCGGTCGACAGGTGTTTGGCTGGGAAGGCGTTCGGCACAAACCCGGTCACGCAAAGGGCTTTCACGGCGGCGAGCCTCCATAGTTTGCAAACAGCGATTCGTCGTGGTCCGCGGCGTAGACGCTGAACCGATCGGGGTGATCCCGCAGAATCGCCGACCAGGTGTTGACCTCCCAGGTGGCGTGGCCGCTGGCTTCGATCTGCAACGTGGCATAGTCCACGCATCGATCGTGAAACCAGCCGGCCAGGTCCGCCGGCATGACTACCACGCCGCCGCAGACGTACCAGGCGGGCTGCTGCCAGTTGATCAGCGGGCGGCCCTGCATCGGCCAGCAGCCGGGAATCGTGATTCGGTCAGGCGGATTGGCGGCGACTTTGGCGACCATCTCGCGGATCGCCGCGTCCCGCAGGCCAAACAGGTGGAAAATGCCGAAATCAATCCAGATCACGGTTTTGGCGTCGTCGGCAGCCACCGCCATCCAGGCGGATTTTTGATGCTGAACCACGCAATATCCAACGGTGTCTTTAGCAGGCGTGCCCGGCGGTGGTTGGCAGTTGGCGGCCGCGGCGGCCAGCCAGCAGTCGGCCAGGCTGGCGGGCTTGGTCACGGTGTTTGGCGTGGGCAACACCTCGGACGGGCGGCCGTCGTAGAAAACGTGCGTCGGCAGGCCCAGACCCACCAGCCGCCGGCCCAGCTCTAGGTAGCGGGCGTGGCTGCGGTGGGCGTTGTTCAGTCGGCAGTAACCGGTCGCAACAGTGACCACGCCGCCTCCTCGGTGATCGTCATCAGCCACGCCTCGGCATCCTGCACGCCAAAGGATGCAACCAGCCGGCCGTCTAGGCTGGCCAGCCCTGCTGCAAACTCGATCTGCCGGGCCTGGAACCAGAACGGCTGCGACAGACGGCTGATCCGCAGCTGCTCGTCGAACCAGACGAATCGGTGTTCGTAGGTGCGCTGCCCGTTGACGTGGGCCACTTCATGGACCAGGCACAAGTAGCCGCCCCGCCACGGGATCAACTGCGACCCGCCACGAAACTGCGACGCGATCGGCGGGGCCTCGGCACGCTGCACCAGCTGCCAGCCGCCGGCCAGGTCTGGGTCAGCGTCGACTGTGACAACGTGGCCGCCGTGATGGCAGGCGTACAGCCAGCCGCCGCGGCCTTCAATCGGCATCCAGTTTTTTTCGTGCGTCTGGGCGTTGAGGCCGTCTAGAACCTTTAGGTTTGTGACGGCGGCCGCCGTCAGGTCGACGTCACCAACGGCAATCCTGCACCGCCCGTCAAACGGGCTGGCATTCCTGATCGTGGCCGAAATGCCAACGCCGGTGGCGGTGGACCGCAGTCGGCAGTCTTCGAGGCCGTCCACCGGGTAGTCGGTCTTCGGGTAGTCCCAGGCCAGCCGGCGACACGACACGGGCTGACTGTCAGCGCCAAAACGAATCAGCAGGTTTTCGGTGCGGATCGTCTGCCCGTCGGCCGGCGGGATCACATAGCGGCCGTCCCGAATGGCGTAGTTGCTGCTGCGGACGATCGCCAGCAGGTCGCCGCCGTGCGTTAACAGCGTCGGGTTGAACAGCGACCAGCCCGGGTGGGCCGGCTCAACGTCGATGCGGTGCAGATGCACGTCAGCCAGTTCGCGGATGGCCGGCGTGTACCAGGTGCGATTCTGCCGGGTTGTCTGGGCAGTCTGCTGGTCGACGTCCTTGATCGACAAAATGCGTTCGCAAGCCCGCCGGCCGGCGTCCAACTCGCCGGCGTAGTAGCAATGCGTCGCCAGGGCCTGCAAGTGTTCCAGCATGGCCATAAGTCTGGCCCGCGGGCTGGCCCCGCCGTAGGGGGTCAAAGGCTAAAAAACCGCCTCTTCGGGCACCACGCCTAACTCTGCCGTCACCCGGCTGATCTCCCGCCACCAGTGGTGCATGCTCGGCCCGCTGCCGCGGTACTGCCAGCACCCAACGAGGACAGGCCCGGGCAGCGGAAGCCAGACAGGCTGACCGGAATCGCCGGTCTGGATCATGTCCGCAGCCGCCCCGAAGTCCTCGCCCAGCGACAACACGCTCGTCTCATGCACGCTACCGCCCGCCTTGGTGGTCAAGGCCCGCAGCCGCCTCCGCAGGTGCTTGCCCGTCCTGTCGGTCGGCAGATGCCTGGGCCAATCCCAGGGCAGATAGCGGGCAGGCTGCACCGCCTCGGGTGCCTGCTGGTCTAGCCGATAGACCTGAATGTCGGTGCCGGCGACCGTCTCGCTTTCCGCAACTCGCCGCTCGCCCCAGGAGTAGCGGATCGTTGCACCGACAGGGTGAGGGTAGTGCGCCGCCCCGACAGCGTGCCAGGGCGTGATCAGGCAGCCGCCTCGGGGGCCAAGGGCAACGCAATCGGGGATCGTCGCCTCTGCCGACTCGCAGCGGTCGTAGACGGTGCGAAGGCGTTCCTCTAGGGCCGTCGTCCTGGCCTGGAGGTCGCGGATGGCGTCGATCATCGCTCGCTGGAGGGCACCGCCGGCCATGTCGTCATTGTACCGTTTTTGATACATATCAGTTTTGATATGTATCGCGTATAGACAGGACTCTCTTTATCTAGCGACATTCAGGCCACGGCGGCCCGTTGTGTGATCCATGCCATAGCCTGTTCGCCAACGTGCTGAGTGTAGGCCGGCGGGAAACCTTCCTTGAGTTCCTCCCAGGATATGTCCCGTGTCACGCCCATAGCCTCGCGGCCCTCTTCCACCGTGCGGGCCGTTGATCCGCCGATGACGAGCTTCCCGGTCTTCTTGCAAACGCCTTTGCAAGTGTCACCCATAACGTGGTAAACGCCGACCGGCTTCCCTTGCTCGGAGTGCCGGCATCCAGAACCGACCAGCGGGAACGACGCCATGAAAAGCCTGTGACGACGCACCTTAAGCCCGTAGGCCGATCCGCATTCAATGGCGGCCCCGTCCATGCCAGGGGCACCGACTACGTTCTCGGCCACCCAGGGAATGTCATAGGTTCGCAGGAGAGCCAGCGTCGGCGTCAGGAGGTCGCCGTGGCGACTGTGCCCGCCTTGAGCTGCCCGCAGATGCTTGGCCCTGGTGTGCGCTTGGCATGGCGGCGAGGCGTGAATCAGATCGAACTGGCTGACGAACCGCCGATCCTTGAGGATCGCCAGGGCGTTGCCCCATACGAACTCGTATGGGTACGAGGCGCGGATCACAATGTCCACGCCGGTCGGCTCAAACCCTGCGGCGGCGTATCCATCGCCGGCCATCCCTGCGCCGCAAAACAGGTCTAAGACTTTCATGCCCGCAGCCTATTCAAAACCGCAAACGAGTCTACGCTTGTTCTGTCTCTACGTTCCGCCTCTAGCGTCACTCTACTTTTTCTTCCAACGTGCCGCCGCCCCGGCTTCGGCCTGCTTGCCGATGTCCGGGTTGCCAGATGGCATCTCCGGTGCCTCCACCCGAAGCATCCGAGACAGCGCCAACCGGACCGCGTCGCTCGGCGTGGTGCCGTGCTTTTCGCAATAGGTCGCCAGCGGCCCCGCGAGCGGGCCGAGGCGGAATGTGATGCGGTCGTTCATGGCGTCGCAGTCGCAGTCCTTGTAGTGCATTTCGTGCAGGCTGCACCAATCATCGCCGCAGCACTGGCAGATGTCTACCGATGTCGCGGCCGTCGTCACAGTGCAGCCTCAATCGCCTTGACTGTCGCCTTCGCTGATCGCGTGAGCCCGCCGTCGTCTCCGATGGCATCAGGTCCGCCGTCGTCATCGCAATAGTGCCGCGCATCATCAAGCAACTCGGAGAGCCCGGGATCGCCCGGCCGCAGCCACACAAACCGCCCTGACCGCTTGACCGGGTCGCAGTAGGGCTCGCAGTCGCGCTCTTCGTGGTCTTCGAAGAACTTGGCGGGCACGCGGATCGTAGCCTCGGCGGACGGTTGCTTCGGAGCGGCGTGAAGCCAACCGATGCCGAATGATCCGACCCTGACCAGCGGCGTGTCGCCGTCGCGGTCGGCGGTCTGAATCATGTGCTTCGCGTAGAGCGAACGCCATGTGCGGTCTGAAATCCCGTCTGGCCGCTTGCAGCACTTGGAGCCGAGCCGCTTGCACTCCGCGTCGATCTTGCCAATCGCTACCAGTTGGGCGTGGGTTGGTCGTCGCATCGTCATCCCTTTCGTGTTGGTGTGGTTTCCCGTCATGCCCCCATTATACCCTTGTGTCGGACACCAGGCAAGCCCCGCTAAAAGATTTTTTTCGACCCGCAGTTTTCTCGGGGAAACCGAGGGTTTCGGCTTCCGCCGGACGCTTGGAGTCGTGAGAATCCTGGAGCCGCGCCGGGCGATTCACGGCGCGGCGTTAGATTGTGCGTCTACGGTCAGTCGCCCTGCGGCAGGGCCGCGAGATACTCGGCCCGCGTGATCTCTTCGACGGCACCGCTGGCGAGTAGTTCCGGCAGCACGGCGGCCACTTCGTCCCACTGGCACCATTCGTCAGTGACGGCCAGATGAATGCGCCCCTGGCCGTCAATCGGTGCGGTCGGATCGTCGGCCGGCAGGATGCAAGAAACCGTCCCGGCGTTGGGAAAGCCCCAAGCCGCGTTCAGCGATTGCCTCACCGCCTCGTAGGTGCCAGCGTCGGAGCGGAAGTATCTCTGGATCATCAGAAACCCCACTTGGCCGCGAGGTACTCGTAAAGCGATGTCCGCTCTTCTGCGTTTAGAGCGCGGCTATAGATGACATATTCGGCAATCGGGCCTGCGACGAAGTTGTTGGCCCCAGCGTTGCTGCCAACGTGAAGCGTGCCCGATCCTGCTGGCGTTGTGGCTGGCAGTGCAGCAGGGATGTACGGGCTGGCTTTTGTGGTCTGCAATGCGTTATTGAAAAAGGTCTCGCATGTCCCAGCACCGCCGTCGAAGACGTTTGCATACACTCGCAGCGTCATTTCGCTGACAGGAGATGCCTCAACAGCATCGCCAGCAGACGTAGAGACACGGCAAACAAAATCTGCATTCGCAACAAAGAAGCAACTGTCGGAAGTACTCAACGCGCGTGTCATCTGGCTGTTCTGCGTTGTGCTGTATACGGCAACTCTAGTTAGTCCTGCGATGCCACCCTGTGCTGTATATGACGCAGATGACAGATTGTCATTGCTTCCGTCGAACACCAAGGCTGCTTTGCCGTTGACTGCCGCCGCAGTCAGCGTCGGCCGGTTGGCGGCGGTCGCCTGAATAAGATTTGCGCCGGTGGAGGACTTGTCAGCCCAGTATCCGACTTGATCGCCCACGCCGACCGCTCCGCTGCCGTCGCTGTTGGCGGCCATGCTGGAGAGGTCAAGAGAGTCATACCAACCGATCAGCCCAGACAGCGTGGCCGGCGTGAACGCTGCACCGCTGGCGGTTGGCCGAAGCAGCCTCGGATTCATCGGCATGGTAGGAGCGTCCGTAGAGTGGTGATCTAGGGTAGGTCAGACGACCCGCCAGACCTCGTCGGTGGTGTCGTACACGACCAGGGCCGCGCCGCCGTTTTGGCTCATGACGTAGTCGCCTTCCCACGGCACCGCAAACTGGGCGTTGGCGTTCGGGCCTGTCGCGTGGTTCAGCGTGATCGGGGCGGTGGCCCCGACGTTGATCAGCAGCTTGGCCGTGCCGGCCTCGCCGGTGATGCCCAGGCCCTGGACGTTCACGCCCGTCGTGCCGGTGACCGCCAGTCGGTAAATGTCGCCGGCCCCGGGATCGTAGCCGGTGACCGTGGCCGCGGCCTCCAGCACCGCCGGCGTCGTCACGGCGTTGGTGGCACCGTCACCCGTCGGGCCGGTGGCCCCTGCCCCGCCAGCGTCTCCGGTCGGGCCGGTGACGGTGGACGCCGGGCCGGTCGGCCCGGTTGCCCCGGCCCCGGTGGCACCGGTCGCCCCGGCGTCGCCCGTCGGGCCGGTCGGCCCGTCGCCGCCGGTTGGCCCAGTTGGCCCAGCAATGCCGGCCCCGACCAGCTCCCAGGCCTGGCCGTTCCATTCGTAGGTCCGGCCGCCGGTCGTGGTCTGCTGGCCGCTCGTTGGTGCGGTGGGAAATGACAGTGCCATATTGCTAACCCTCAAAGGTCATCGATGTACCACGCGCGCCACGTCGAACCGTCCCAGATCACCCACGGCGACCTGCTGTTGGCAAATGCGGTGGCGATTGTGCTGCCGCCAGGGTCTTTGATCACCACGCTGTTGAATGTCGTGGTGTCCAGCGAACGGACGACAAACTGCGTGCCGGTGGCCATGCCCGTTGGCAGCGTCAAATCCCGGGTGGCCCCAGTCGGCGTCAGCAGCTGCCATTTAGCGTCGCCCTCGGACAGCGTCAGGTTGGTTTCCATCAGCTGAACGTTGATCGTTTCGGTGGGCGGCGGGCCGGTCACGCCGGTCGGCCCTGTCGGGCCACCGCTGGGGCCGGTCGGACCCGTCACGTCGGACACTGGCCCGGTAGGCCCGGTGACCGTTGACTGCGGGCCAGTGCTGCCGGTGGCACCCGTCGGGCCGGTCACGCCTGTCGGGCCAGTGACCGTCGATTGCGGCCCGGTGCTGCCCGTCACGCCGGTCGGCCCGGTCGGCCCCAGGCCGCCGGTAGCACCCGTCGGGCCTTGCTCGCCCTGCACGCCGATTTCGATGAACTGCGATTCGTACCGCACAAAATAGCGGCCGGTCTCTTCGTCCAGCCAGACAGCCCCGGCCACCGTCAGGCTTGGGGCGGTCGGTGCGGTCGGGCCGACGCTGAAAGCGATCCCGCCGGTCGATCCCGTCGGGCCGGTGGCCCCGGTCGGGCCAGTCACCGTCGAGGCGGCCCCGGTCGGGCCTTGGGACAGGTCGATACCACTGGGCCAAGCCCCGGCCGCCTTTGGGCCGTACAGCGTCTTGGCCGACGTGTCCAGAAACAGATCACCGTTGATCCCGACGCCCGCGGTCGGGGCGGCCGTGCCCGACAAGACCGGGCTGGCACCACTCGGCAGCTGATAGAACGGCATTAGGCCACCTCAACCCAAACGCCGTCGTAGCGAACGAAATACTTGCCGTCGCTCGTCGACAGCCAGGTGGCCCCGGCCGACGCCTCTGCCGGTGCGGTCGGCCCCTGGTAGGCCTCGCCGGCCCCGTCCGCTCCGGTCGGGCCGGTGGCCGGGCCGATGTAGTCGGTCAGGGTCGACAGCGCCAGTTTGCGGGTGGCCCCGCCGTTGACGATCGGCAGCACGTCGGCATCGTTGAGCGTGCCGGCCGAGGTCAGTTGGCTGATTTTCTTGTTTGCCATCAGTGCACCAGTGCCGTGCCCGCTTCGGTGGTCAGGGTGTCGCCGCTTTCGGTCAGCAGGTAGCC
>Ga0208898_1000861_pt1 | contig 21985 bp, 31 predicted proteins | sample VirMetDEL_Mar_4_FD_184513 | JGI IMG/M metagenome (GOLD analysis project Ga0208898, IMG submission 184513) | Aqueous microbial communities from the Delaware River and Bay under freshwater to marine salinity gradient to study organic matter... | ecosystem: Environmental > Aquatic > Marine >...
GAAAATTCTAATGCCTTTTTTTGTATTTTCTATATTTTTTTGTGTTTTTTGATTTTGTATTCTATCTACCTACCTAATAAGTTTGCTGGAAGTCCACCCAGTAAGTGCGTCCAGTGTAAGCACACCTACCACCCCAGCAATCCGTAGCAAACATCCCACCAAATTCTATATTTCCACTTTCGGCATCCACATAACTTCCACATCCACCGTAGCAACTGGCGGTTTTTCCAGTGTGTTGGTTGTAGGCAACGATAGACCCACCCGCCGTAGTGAATTCGGCGTTGCGTGTGCCGTTGAGGTCTACCAACCACTTAGGCGTTGCCTTACCCCCGTGCTCTAACCAGCGGAGTTCGTACGCCCACTCCCCCTTATCATCACTGAACTTGTTGTATAACGACCGACCGTCGTAGTTGATGATGGCGTTGAGTTGGCGGATGACTGCGTCCATAGTTGAGTGCGTCCGCTTAAGCAAAGAGTGCGGTTGAGTGCGGTTGAGTGCGGTTGAGTTAGGTTGCGTTCTCCCTCTTAGGTTTGTGTGTTGATAGAAACCAACCAAATACCGAAATCAAATTTATGAACCTCAGGAAAAAATTTTGCCTTTTTTTCTTAATCGCATAAAAAAAGTTTTACAGCATAATAGGGTATAAAAAATAATCTATTAAACCGAAGGTATGCTACGCTAAGGCACTATCTAAACGAAGGTATGCTACGCTAAACTATCTATTAATACGCTATACACTAATCTATTCTATCCACTTTTTGCCTGACTTTTCTATTTCGCAAATAACCCAATCCCGACTAACCCCTTCCGCCACACCGTTTTCACTACCAAGTTCCCATAGGACTTGAGCGTGCGTTTTGCCTGACTTGAGTTGGTCGCCAAACAAGTCCCTACGCTTTGACGCACACTCAGCACAGAAACCACCATCAGTCGGTTCAGCACCGCAACCGATTTTGATACTACCCTGAACTCCAGCATCCCGAAGTGCGTTGCTACCGCCCGCCAAGTCCCACTGAACCCAACCACGACAGCACTGCTCCCCACCGATGAATGGTTTAGACCGACGGAGTGATTTGTATGCCCCTTTTTTGGTTTGTTTTCCATCAGCACCCACTATGACCTTGCCCTGACCTTTGATGGTAGTAGCATCGGCATCACCCTCAAGATAGTACTTGTTTTCCATACCGTGTGCGGTTTCAGGTGTGTTGCTGAGTTCCCAAGTGTAATCTGTCCCAACCTTTCCACGAGTGCGTTTTCCACCTGACGCCTTTGGTTTGGGTTTGAGTTTTGCTACCTCACTATCTATAAGGGATTGCTTATGTTTTTCTAACTGCTCTACTACAAAGTTGATTGCTTGTGGGTTGGTGATGACTAGTGCCGTTGACCCCTTAAACTTTTGGACCTTACCATAATCAAACTTAGCAAGTTCACGCTCAGGCAACCCCGCCCCCAACCAGTCAGTCCAAGCGGACTGTGCTTTTTGGGTTAGTGCTATTGTTTCTACCTCGGCATCCACGCGTTTGATGAAGTCGGTACTAAACTGACCGTGGAATGCTACCGCCGAGTTGCCGACTTGCTCGGGTGTGTATCCCACTTCTACGCCCCAAGCGGTGAGGTAGTTGTAGCACTCGGTAGCGTCAGTCCAACCCTGAGTTTTGCTGAACTGGGTAGCACTGAGCGTTTTGTAGTTGATGCCCTCCATAGTTGAGTACGTCTGCTTAAGCGGTGAGTGCGGTTGCGTTTGTTATCCTTAGTTCGTGTGTTGATGGAAACCAACCAAATACCGAAATCAAATTTATGAGGGTGCGGAAAAATTTTTTTGCGGTGTATTAATAGATTGTGTTGAGTTGTTGTGGATACTTGGAACACCAACTCAAGTGGAAATCAAATTTTGTGTCAAAACGAATACCTTACTCACAGAAAAAAAGTTTTACAGCGACGCGTCCCTAACCCAATCAGGTATAGGTTGCCTTGCTATCTCAAGATAGTGTTTATATCTAAGGGCATTCTCCCTAAATATCTCACCTTGCTGTGCCGTGAATTTACCTGCCTCCCACTTATCGTAGTTCTCCTTAGTCATCTTACCAGCATTAATACCTACTACCTCACCCATCGCCTCCCGAGAGTATCCAGTCTTACCTGTCTTAATACCTTTCATAGCAGGAACAAATAAATCCTGTGCTTGTGCTGCTATCGCACCACTATCCATCTCAAAGGCATCGGGTCTTTCTAAGTCATTATCCTTTAAAAACTTATTACCATCCGCAGTCTCTCTTAACCACCTTATCTTGATGTATCTTAGGGGCATACTCTCAAAGGCATCCATCTTCTTACCTGCTTTTCTAAGGTCTCGTAGCATAGAAGTTTCGGTTGGATATTGCTGCTGTCTGTATTCAGCGTATTTTTCTCCTTCCTTAAGTTTCTTAGGTTTCCTCCAGTTTCCCCTGCCGCCCTTAGTCTCAAGATTATAAGTATAAGGATTGTTCTTACCTACTTCACCTATGGTTTCTCCATACTCCTTGGTTAGCATAGACTTTCTAACTTTCCTCAAAGCAATTTCTTTATCCTTTTTTGCCTTATTTTTTGCTGTCCTGCCGTCTTGCTTACCTGTTGGATTTTCTGCTTGATAGACACCTACCTGACCTCTGCTACCTTTTGGTGGGTCATTACAAACCACATACGGCACACCTGCCTTATTAGTTCGCGTATAACACTTGTTTCCTCTACTGCGAACAGACATCAATTTATTAATACGCGAGAAAAAAAAATAATTAATATTTTTTTCGTTTAGACGAAAATTTGATTTGCCCCACGATTTTTTCATCAAACAACAAGCGTCGGGATGTATCAACATCCAATAGACCTGCTTAACCTTGCCTGTATCAAATACACTGGAGTACCCTTACCTGTCAGCGACTTTGCTTCCAATAACTGGAAGTATGAGTTAGACGAACAGTGGTGTGATGTAGCAGGTAGTATTCTAACAAAGAAAGCAAAGTGGTCTCCTCATCCTTACTTTAATCCACTCCACCTCTATTATCCATCCTATGACTTTGGGGTTAGAGTTATGCGAACTAACTTAGTTGATGAACTCCAAACTTGGTTTGATGTATTAAGTGAAAGGAAGCAACAGGAAATACAAGAAAAGGTATTGGAACAATTTAATAAGGAAAATCCCTACTTTAGTTGTCAGGTGATTGTTAGAGTTAGACCAACAACTAATAGTTTTGATGACAGGCAAGGCAAACTCAGGTTTATGTTAGACCCAATAGTTAATGATAGAGGTAGGGAGCAATTTGCTTGGGCGGTAGATAGAGAAATTATGAGAAAAAAACTCAAAAGACTTGATTTAGGTGTGATTATCACAGCAGGTGATACCGTACTTAGAAAACCAATATCTTTTGAGGTATTGTATTATGTATCACTAATCAAGATAGGTATGTCTTACAACAGAACCGATGTCAGTTTTCCTTCTGCTTACACAACAAACAATTTCGGTCATTGTCCCAGTTTTGTTTGGGATAATAAATTTCTACCAAACGAACTTGTTAGGGATTGGAAACTTAGAAGTGTGAATTCCAAAGATTACTACAAGAACTGGATAGTGAAACATCAACAGAAACTCAAGACAGAGTTATCCCCTGCCGATTGCCTAACTCCTGAGGATTATATCCGTATATACAATCCTCAAGGTTATAATAAAACAGAAAAAATTAATAAAGCACTAATCGCTAACTTTCCTACTCCATAACATCATCCTCACTATCACTACTTAGTTCAGGTTCTATATTCTTCTCAATAGGTATATTAATAACTGCTTTTTCATCATTAATCCTTTTATTACAAACTATAATTAATAACTCAAACATAGACAGAAGGTCAGGATGGTGTATTAATATTTCTCTTATTTTTTGTATTTCTATACAATTGAGTAAATCCAAATTATCACTCATTATTCTTATAAAAGATTTTTATTTATATCTTATTAAAGTTTCAGGATTAGTTGAGCGACTTTGTGCTACATACCTTAATCTTCTATTATCTCCGTATCTATATTTAGATAACTGCTCCCAATCCCAAATAGTGTATTCATCATCATAAGTATCTCCTTGTGCTTTATGGATAGTAATACAATAAGCGGATAACCAACACCTACAAATTTCCTCTTTCGTGAAACTTTCTTCTTTATCCTTAAATTTTAATACTATTTCCTCTCCTATATCTTTCACTCTCCAAATCTCATTCTTAGCAACACTTCTATCTTTCCAACTTACTCTTGCTATTAGTGGTGTATCATACGCAATCATCAATCTATTATTACAACCTATATTTTTGAGGTCTTCTCCAACATTACAATCTAACCACAATACTGGGTCAGGGTGATTATCTTGTACTAAATCAATTACTTTTTTTCTTGTCTTATTAAACCTACAGATATTCCTTTCAGTTAGTGGTAAGTCATCAACTTTAAATCTTTGAGGATTAATAGACCAATCTTCCCAAAGACGATTAGTTCCACCACTTCTACGAAAGTTATATTCTAAATTTATTTGGTTATAATTCACTAACTCTTTGATACAAATACTATCAGCAAATTTTCTCTTTTCCTCACCAACGGGTGCTAATTGTCTCTCAATATCTCCACAAAGTATGATTTTGATACTTGGTATTCTGTATTTGATATAACTAATCAAACTCCAACCATCACCACCAATCATACCAACCTCATCAAAGATAGCAATATCAGGAGTGTTATTTTCTTCTAATATTTTCACTATATCAGCAACTCTATCTCTCACACACTTTGGTTTCTCTTCATCCTCCTCCTCTATTACCTCATCTGTATTAATAACTTTTAACCCAAGACCTCTGTGAAGTGTCTTACCAGCAATATTATTACACGCTTTATTAGTTGGAGCAAATTTCATTAGAAAGCAGGGATTGTATGTTTTCCAATCATTAATAACCTTTTGACCTTCTTTAATTCCAAATAATAACTTACAGAATAATCTAACCCAACCAAACTTATGTATGGAACGATTATCCTTACAGATATTATCAATACCTTTGATTATTTCAGTCTTGCCTGTTCCTGCTTCACCACTAATGAAAAGTCCATCATTCTCAATAGTATATCGCAATATCTTTGGAACTTCTACTTTAGCGTCCCACTTATAATCGTATTTATTAAAAGGTTTATTCCATCTACTTTTCACTCTATTAATACAACCTTGATTTATTACTCTTGGTAAGTCATTCCAACTTTTATCAATCTCAACTGGTTTTCCACCCCAACATACTGGATGTTCTAACTTCACCTCATAACCATCAGGTAATTCACTATTGATTGTATCTAAGTCCAGTTCCTTTTCAGGTCTAAAACTAAAATCATTCCAGTAGTAATCTTTATGTTTGTATTTTGCTCCGTCAGGATATTGGTAATACAAAGCATCTGTCTTTTCCAGTATTAGGTGAATATCTCTATTGAGTGATTTTCTAACCGCAGTATCTAATAACAAATTAAGTTCATTAATTCTATCCATTACTTGTAATCTAATTGGTTGCCCTGACATAAAGTGGTGTTGGATATTACCTCTTGCTGAAAGATAGTTTGTATTTTTCCAACTAATTTTATCTATATTATAAACAGGTAATCCTCCAAAGTAGTGTTTTTGTACTTGTGTTCTACTATTATTAAGATACAACTTATAGTCTTTCATACCACTCTTTTTCTTGAGATTTCCAAGTGTTTGATTGACAAGTTGCTTAGCAGTTATAATATTGTTCTTACCATCACCTGCTAACTCATAACACTTCTCAACAAACTCATTAAAAGTATCGGGTGGTAATAACTTATTACAAGTAAGTTGATAAACTGGTTTGACTTTTCCAACCAAGTGTCTTAATAGACATCCGTGATAGAGTGCGTATCCCTTATCTTTTAAATCTTTGTATGGAAATCCAGTTTCTAACTCTTTACATAGATAGAAGTAATTTTCATCAAACTTAAAATTCTTTGTAGGTTCATCAATAGCATCAAACACACTCCACTTACAATCCATAAATCTCAAAGCATTAGAGTATGCCTTAGAGAAATCTAAACTGAAAGCACAAGCATCCTCGTGAGTTGGTGGTGTGTATCTGTAGTATGGTTTGGTTTCACACCTAAATAATATATCTCTCATAACACTATTAAAACACGAATAGCAATCCAACTTAAATTCATCAAATACTGCCTGACCTATTTGGGATGGTGGTGGAACAGCAAATTTCTTTAGTTGTGGGTATTTTTCTTTCCAATCATTAATACAATTTTGTTCTGCTTCTTCGTCATCGCTGTCTAAGCATCCATCAAGTTCTTCGGGTCTGTATTGGATATCAGGATGAGAGTTAGCAGTATATATCTTTAATTTTCCATAAGTTGCTTTTTTGATAGAAGTTGTAGAACCTCTAAGGTTATCAGGTGTATAACCTGCCTCTACTTCTACTTTGTTTATTTTCCAATAACCTTTTCCGTCTTTAGGCGTCCACTCAATACTACAATCTTTATATTTTGGTCTTTTGAGATAACTAACTAATCCGTTGAGACAATTATTCCCTGTGTAATATAAAGTATTCTCACCACTCATCATACTTATTAATTCATCAGGAGTAGGTGGTGGGTTATCCGCCAAATAAGGTGCTTCTATTTGATATTTGTATTTTCTAAAATCCTCTTCGGTTGGATTTACAGGTAAGACACCACACTCAAATCCCTCTCTCCATTCATAAATACTTTGGTCTCTAAAGTATTCTACTCTTGGATGTTTGATTATACTTGTGTCAGTTGTATCAATAGTATCCTGAGTATCACTTGGAACTTGTATTTCTATTTCTTCAGTTTGTGAGGGATAGAAACCTCCAAACTTATTGATACTTTCTACTGAATACGAATTCTTAGCAGGGTCTCCATCCTTCACAAAGTATCCGTGATTATCTATTATTTTCACCATAACTTTGCCTTTGATTTCTCTATTAATAATTTTGTGTTGGTCGTGGTAGTTGTGATTTTTAGAATAACACAATACCATCTCATCAATATCATCATAAATTTCTAAGTTTAAATTCATCCACATACAAATATTCACAATATCAAAGATAGTCATACTATTGTATTTATCAAACTCGCTGTATTCAGGAGTAGATAAATCTAATACTGATAACTCAGGTATTTCACTCACTAACTCCCTAATAACATCATTATCAACTGGGTCAAAATCGCGGATTTCTCTTTTCGCAAGATTGTTCTTAAATAATAATAACCAATCATCAAAAGCATCGTGTTTATTTTCACAATACCACTTAATTTTATCAAAACTACTTTTTGCCTTAGTCTTTTTGTCAGGTAATTTTGCCTCTCTTTGTTTTTGTACTTGGACGAATTTTCTTCTATTACTATTCTTACTGAAATTTTGGTAGAAATATTGGAAACCACAACTTGCTATCTTTTCCTTGCCTTCCCAATCAAACTTAAGTAAGTTATTAGGGTCAGGTTGGAAAAATTCACAGTAGTTTCTTGCTAACCGAGGTGGAGCAGATAGGAATATTCTATCTAACTTTATTGGTAGTGTATTTGTATATTTAGTATTGTCTATTTGTATTAACCTATAGTCTCCTTTTAGTGTTGTTCCATAGTTTTGTGCTAAATATTCTTCGCTATCTCCTATATCAATTATAATAGGTTCGCTTTCTGCTTCATTATCTAAACCATACTCACTCAACCCATAGTTCTTGAGGTCATCCAACCTCTCAATTAATAGGGTTTCTATTTCTTTCCAAATTTTTGCCTTTTGGTTTTCTTTCCCTTTGTTCCAAGTTATTTCTATTATTTCACCTTCGGGTAAGATATTATCTAAATTAACATACCAAACCTCACCTGTCTTTATATTCAGCGTCTTTATCCCAATCGCACTCACTTTTGGGATAATCGTGATCTTGGAACCCATCAATAATAAATATTATATATTTTTTTTGTTTAAATAGATTTGACTATTAAACAAAAAAATCAAAACGAAATCAAATTTTTAAAAAAACGAAAATCAATAATTTAAAATAATTTTTTGAGAATTTGCCTCAAGTGCGTTTCACCCTGCTTTTCAGGGTTCTAACTCCTGCTCGGGTTCGGGTTCTAAGTCCCCACTATCCTTCGGTATTCCGTGTTCCACTATCTCCAATTTGTATGCTCTTATCTCCTTGAGACCATTACAGATAATAGGGCGTCTAACTCCTGTGTATTTCCCATCAAACTTTTTATTAAACATACCTATTATATCCAAGTCTATATTAGGCGAACTCTCAAGTAAGTTATCATACTCACTCCTACATACCTTTAAAAAGTCTCGGCAGGGTTTCCTCTTCTTATCCGCTAAAGATAACTCAATCTCAATAGTTCTACTAAGTTTAGACCAAGCAAGAGCAGATATCCTATGACCTTCATAAATTTCCGCGTATTTAAGAAACGCTAATAAGGTGCCTAAGATACCACAAAGGATATTAAGACTACCAACTCCTGCTGCGAAACCGTGCTTAAATTCCTCAGGTACATAACTATCCGTTGCGAAGTTAGCAGTTCCAGTTAGAGTAGATAACACAATTATAGGGATTTGTAAGTGATGATATTTCTTCTTATACTTACGAGTGGAGTAATTGTGAAGATAGGAATAGCACATACTTATTTCCGCCCACTCACTGAGTAATTCCTCAATTTCATCACTCCAATCATCAACATTCTCAGGCAAAGGTCTTGGTGTTTGTATTCTATCCATACTTTATAACACTCAAAGAAAAAAAATTAATTAATTTACGAGTGTTTTAAGATATACGCCTGAAGTTGTTTCTTGTCAAAGTACGATAACTTATCCTTATGATTTAACCTCTTTTTAATAGCAGTTGCCTCTTTATAGAGTTCCGCTTTAGATTTATCTGCCGCACCCTTACCTGCGGTTTGTCCTGCCCTGCGACCTCTCTTAAGAGTAGTTGGTCTTGTGTCAGGGTCTTTAGTCATACGCCTATTTCCTGCTTTCTTACCTGCCGTCTTTGCCTCAGCGGTGAAAGCAGCACGCCTTGCTGCCTTTGCTCTGCCTGCCTTAAAGACACTCCTTGCCGTGGGGTCTATCTTAACATCAACTTTTACCTCTTCTAAGAACGCCTTTCTCCTATCCGCTTTTTCTCGTCCTGCCTTAAATACACTCTTTGACATAGTTATATTAAGAGTGAAGGAAAAAAAAAAATTAATTTAAATTATATTTTAGTCCGCGATATCCAACACCTCTTCTAATATCTCGGTATCCTCAAATTCAGTTAGTCTTTTGATTGGAATACAATAGTGTGGAATATATCTTGTACCAGTTCTGCGAATATCCCAATCACACTCATCAGGTTCTAACTTAATATACATAGTCTTATCTGTGAATACAAAAAAGATATATACTTGATATCCTTTCTCAATCTCCATCAGTCCTTCGGTAATCTTACCACAGGTTATAATTGTTTCTCTCCACTGAGTAGATTTACAAGTCCTGCCTTTAACCTCAACTATAACTTTCTTATTCTCATCCCTAAAATCCAAGATATCAAATATATCATCACTCCTACTAAAATCACAATCAAAGAATTTATTAATTTTAGGTTTTAAAGCGTCCTCAATTTCTCTGCCGAGTTCCCAAAGTTTTCTGTTAAATTTAGTAGGCATTCTATTTATATTAAAAAAAGATAAAAAATTTGATTTTTAAACGAACGAAAAAAATAAACCTGACTTTAGGAAAAAGAAGAAATCTGTTTAATTTTCTCGCAGTTCTAAACCGAAGGTGAGCGTTGCTAAAATTAAGTTAGAATATTATAAATAAAATATTAATTGATATTATATAGAATGCCTGAATTATCTAAATTAACCAAAGCACAACTGATTGATATTATCCAGCAGCAGGAAGAGAATAAGTTTGCTGTCCTTAAAGAAGAACTTGGATTACCCTATAATACGGATGACGAGTGGATAGAATTTATTAAAGAGAAGATGCCTGACACTTGTGAAGAGTGTGCTAAGCACAAAGAAGAGTGTGAAAAATATAAAGAAGAAGTTAAAAAACTCCAAAGAAATCTTAGTAGGTGTTATTAGCGAAGGGTTTAATTTTCCATAAAGCGGAAACCATCACCTATGATATTTGGACTTGATATTACTAACTGATTAAAATTCTTAAACATCATCTTATCATCAGGTAAGGTAGTATCAATATATAAGAACTGATAAGGTCTATCATAGACATACCTTAATACATCAAAAAACTCCTTTTTAGGAATTAATATAATCTCATCAAAGATACTATCTAACTCTTTTTTATTTTTATTCTCAAAGAATATTAACTGACTTGCGGTTTTTCTTAACTTAGGGTCAATCTTGTTATAAGTTTGAGAAGTTGCTATAATACTTACACTACCTCCTTTTCCTGCTAAGTGCCTGCGGTTAAAGAATACCTTATGAAGTAAGTTTTCTAATTGTGCTTTTCCTTTCCCCCTCATATCAGCGATAACATCATCAAATATAAATAACACCTTATCTCCTGTATCTTTAACTTCCCCTAAGACAGTAGATAAGTTATCAAGAGTTAGACTTTCGTATTTTTGGTCGTCAGGCAATAACTCAAAAGGATCGTTTTCCATAGTATGAACGGATGGAGACCAAAGATAAACTCTATCAAACTTTCTATTAAAGTTCTTGTATGCCTTAGTGGTTAGATTAAGCAGTAAGTTAGTCTTACCGCTTCTTGGTTTCCCTATAATCAACATAGCAAATCCACCCTGCTGGGGAAGTGGTTTGGGGATAGAGGGGTCAGCGTCATCACAAGTGAATTTAAATTTTCCTACTACTATTGGAACTTCAGGTTCGGTCTCTTTTATTCTTGTTTCCATAATATCTATAATATAAATTAATTTTATTTTAACTAAGCGAACCTATATTTTAAAGTAGGTGGTGGTGCTTGTGATAACGGCGGATATTGGTATTGTTCCTGCTCTACAAACTCTAACTCCTCTTCACTACTTGTTTCAGTTTCAGGTGTTGGTGGTCTGCGTTTTACTGGTTCTTGCGTAGCAGTATTGTGGGGTACTTGTGGTTGGATTGGTTGCTGGTGTCCGTAATAATAGTTGTGAATTTGTGGTGGAGGTTGGTATTGCTGCTGAATAAACCGAAGGTCAGCGTTGCTAAAAGGATGATACTGATAAGGATTGGGTTGGTGATATTGATACCTAATATCTCCTGCCTGTGGTGGAATATTTTGAGGTAAGAAATTTGGTTGTCCCAATACTGGTTCAGGTTCTCTTTTTAGTTTCTTACTGCCCTTAGGTCTGCCCCTTGTCTTTGCTGGTGCTTTTGGTCTAACCTCAGGTGATTTTGGTTGTTCCTCCTCCTCTTCTTCCTCTAACTTCTTTTTCGCTAAGTTCTCTGCCCTCTTAAGTCTCGCTTTCTCAAACGCCGCTTTCTGTGCCTCACTGCGTGGTTTTCGCTTTGGTGCCTCCTGTTTGGGTTCTTCCACTTTGATTTCAGCAACTTTCTCAATTCCTTTAGTTTCTACGATATCTTCCATTATATCTTATTAATTTATTTTAAGTTTAAATTTCTAAATTATTTTATTAAATTAATTATTATGGAAGAATTAAAACCGAAGGTATCCTATTATCAAAAAAACAAACACAAATACAAGAAGGGGGGAAAGTATTACTATTATAAAAGTGTTGAGGAAACACGACCTAAAATACCTATAGTTATTAATACTGGTAGTTTTATTCTATCCTTTGATTAATATAGATAAATCACACCTCAAAAAAAAATAGTTATTAATATATATATAATGGGAAAAGCAAAAGACGGCACAGAGTGTTTTACAAGACAGAATAAAAGTGGTATTGTTTATATTACCTGTGAGGGGACGCAGAGAACTTATCTTAAGTCGCAGACAACCTCTGGTAAGGGAAAGGCAAAAGCAGCAAAACCTAAACCTAAGAAGAACTATAATAAAGCAGCACTTGAGGATAGAATAGATATTAAAGTTCGGCAGTTAGACGGCAGACCTTGGAAAAGTGGTAGAGGTAAGGCAAAGAACCCACACAAAGGTATGAAAAAAAATCAGGATGGAACAGCAACAACAGGTGCTCTCAAAGAGATAGTTAGTAAGTTTGAGAGCGGTATTCTAAAGGATAATGAAACAAATAGAGTTATGTATGAAGCAAGTAAAATAGTATTAAGAGATAGAAAAAAATAAAATCAGTTATTAATAATGGTTAAGTTAGTAATAACTAAGAGTGATAGAAAAGATAAAAAATTAAAAGCGGTTTTCACTTATGATGATGGTAAGACACGCACCACCCACTTTGGAGCAAAAGGTATGAGTGATTACACTATCCACAAAGACAAAGAAAGAAGAAAGAGATATAGAGACAGACATAAAAAAGACCTTAATACTAACGACTACACTAAGGCAGGGTATCTATCCTATTATATACTATGGGGAGATAGTAGTAATCTTAATACCGCTATAAAGGATTATAAGAAGAGATTTAAACTTTCTTGAGTTGTTCTTTGAGTTCCTTATTCTCCGCTTTGAGTTTCTCATACTCCTCTTCGGCAACTAATCCATAAACCCCTCCATCAGTCCCTGACTTACACTCTTTGATACCATCCCTCATCATCTCAATAGTCGCCTCCAAGTCCTCCTTGTTCTCTTTGAGTTCCTCAACCAATTCTATGATATCGTAGATACCTTTTCTCTCATAATCTGTAAGTTTATTAATCTCGGTGAATAGTTCATCAAACTTCTCAGTGAGTTTCTTGTTTTCTTCTTTGAGTTCGTCCACCCTATCCGCCTCGGTGGAGTAATTACTCCACGCTCCATCAAGTCTTTCCTCAAGTTCGGCAACCTTCTCAGCAAGTTTGTGATTTTCTTTGATTACTACATCCTTTATCCCTTTGATATTTTCCAACGCCTTTTCCCAACCACCTTGCTGGGGATATTCCTTATAACTCTCTAACTTCACTTTCAGTCTGTTGTTTTCTTGGTTGAGAGCATCGCAGTCTTGTTCTATACTATCTATAGCGTTTCTAACTATTTCATCAACTTGAGTTTTATTCCAAGTTTCCTTCTTAAGTCTCTCATACTCAAAGTGGGCGATATCTAACTCCTCTTTGTATGAAACTATCTCCTCAGTCGCTTCCGCCAGTTGTGCCCTAAGGTTGCGGATAGTCTTTCTGTCGTTAGTTTGATATTCTTTAAGTCTCTCAATCTCTACCTGTTTCTCGGCACAAACCTTCGCTAACTTACGAAGGTCTGTGTTGTGTTCTTCCATCAGTTCCTTAGTGGTCTCAGCAACCGCAATCTCAATCTCCTCAAGGTATTGTTCGTGGTTCTTCTCTGTTGCTTCGCTAAAACTCATTATTATGTTTGTTTATATAGCAAATCTAATCTCTAAATCAAAATCAAATTTATTGACAAAACGAAATCAATTAATCGCATAAAAAAAATTTTACAGCGTGTATTAATAAATTGTGAAAATAATATATTAATATTATATAATGAGTTTAACTGGACTTACGAGTGGTTATTTCACGGATATTGATGTAATAGATAGTATCGCTATCAACGGTAATGTTGGAACTGCTAACCAAGTCCTCACAAGTGATGGAACAAATACAGACTGGGCGGATGTTCCACCTCCACCTACCGCTGATATACTAACCGCTGGAACAGGTATAGATATAACTGCTACGGGTAATCCTGAGACTATCTCAACTAATGTGAAAAGTTTGGTATTGGATGGAACTGCGGTTAGTGGAGCACCACAAACTTTTAATCCTAACGCCAACGGAGGTAGTCAAACTATTACTATTAATGATACAGATACAACTTATCAAGCAGGTGATGGTATAGAAATAAACCCTTTTACAACACCTTATAGTATAGTTGCTAATGTTGATACTACAACAATTACTAATACAGGTGGAGCAGGTAATAAACTTACGGTACTAAAAGTGCCTAACTCAATTACTTTTGCTACGGATGGAACAGGTAGTAGAACAGGGACTTTTGATGGTAGTTCAGCGATTACAATAGATAATAGAGATACAGATACAACTTACACCGCAGGAAACGGAATACAAATTTCAGGTAGTAATCAAATACAAACTAAAACAGATAATATAACTATTAGAGATAGTGGAGGTGGTAGTGGAAATAACTTGGAAGTTATTAAAGTTCCAAACGCACTAACAGCAGGAACAAATATAACTTTTAGTTCAGGAACAACTTATGATGGTTCGGCAGCAATTACTATCTCATCAACTGATACAAATACAACTTATTCAGCAGGTACTAATTTAAGTCTTGTAAGCACTACTTTTAATTTAAATAAAGCACTAACTGGGATAGATAGTATTACTTTTACCTCATCCCCATCAGGTGGTTCAGCAACTGCTCTAACTGGTAATAACTATCCAGCGGCAGGTTATCAAACTCCTATGACTTATTTTAATATTTTGGATAGCACAAATATAGTTGCTCCTTATTTTTTACACGATGTTTATGACCCATCAGGTGCCGTGGGGAGTAGTTTATCCACAACTTATACCGCTATATTTTCTTCTAACTTAAAGAATAGTTTTACCGCACAATCTACAAGTTGTTGTATAGAGTTAATGCTTTATAATTATGGTTATACTGGTAATAGAATATTATATCTTCAGTTGGGAGATAACGCAGGAACTGAGTGGAGTGTTGGGACAAGTGGCGGAGGTAGCGGAACTGGAACAAGAAGCACAGACAGAAACTCTCTTTACACGGATGAGACAGATAGGGCGTATGTCAAACAGGTTTGGTATTTACAAGGATTATCTGTTGGGACAACTTATACGATTAACCCTATGGCGAAAACATCATCCACTCTTAACTTTATTTACGCAGGAGGTAGTTATCCTGCGTGTATCTTAAGAGGATATTATCTACAGACAACTTCAGGAGGAAGTTAGAATAAAAAAAAATAAATATCTGTATTAGTTATAATGAAAAAGAACTGCTGGTATTTATATTTATTTGAGGATGAAAGTAGAACTGAGATATTTAAGATAATGAAGTTTGATACAATAAGTGAGATGAGTGAAGTTTTAGATATCAAACCAGCAGTATTGTCTAACTACTTTCACGGACTTATTAAACCAAGAGGAGTATTAAAATATTGTATAATTTATCAGTCTATACCTCTTTAGAGGTTGATGGCGACTAAGTCGCTGACCCGCTATAATACCACAGGTTAATCTACGATAATATATTTAAAACTAACCCTTGTAATAAAAACAAAATAATGGGACGAACAGACCAAAAAAAACTATGTTGGGCGGTTGTAGTTAGGATAGGAGAACACTTAGTATTACATAGGAAAGAATATATATCTCTTGGTGATATAGCAGATGATTTAAATTTAACTTATTATCAAGTAGCAAATCTATCTATTGGTAGAAGCAAACAATTTGATGGTTCTTTTAAATTCCAACCAAAAGTGGAAATAAAAAAAATCTGTTAATTAATATATAATGAGTTTAAACAAACCGAGACCTGATTATCCAATCTATCCATCAACGGGTTATTATAGAGAAAGAGCGAAAGCGTTTAAGAAACCAAAGGGTAGAAAAGGTACAAAACCTAAGGGGCAAAGAGTAGGTAATTTTGTAAAATATCAAGACCCAAACTTTCTAATTATTAAGGCAGCGGATGAAGCACGAAAAGCAAGGGAGTTAGCAATAGCACAAGCAAGGGAAGCAGAAAAGGATAGAGAAGAAAGACAAATAATAGCAAGACAACAATTACAATTAGCACAAGGTTCAGCGGAACTACAAGCACAACAAGCAATAGAAGCGGATGAAACAAGAAGACAAGAAGCACTCACAAGAAGGGATGAAGCACGAGCAAGAGAGAGAGAAGCACAAGCAAGACAGGATGAAGCACGATATCAAGAACGAGAAGCAAAAAGACGAGATAGAAGATTAATAGAAGATAGAAAAGCAATTGCCGAACACCTAACTCTGTTGTATGAAACACAGGAGAGAAGAGCAGGTGAGAATTTAAAGATATTTGCGGATGCTTTTAAAGCAATAGCAGATAGAAGACCTGTGGATTTTAGAGATATAAAATTACAAGAACAAACTGACTTAACAGCAGACCAAAGGAGAGATAGAAGAGGTAGAAGTGAAAGTTTTGAGAGAGAAGTTAATGTTGGATTACAGAGTTTAGCAGGAACGCCAAAAGGTAGTAGTAGTGAGGAAGATATAGAAGAGGTATTAAGTAGGGGACAAAAAGAAAGACAAGCACAAGAGAAAAGGCAATCCAGTCCTCAACCTGAACCTGAGAGACAGAAGGTTCCAATAGAAACAATAGAGCAAACCACAACGAAAGGTAGGGATGTTAAGTTGCCTAAGAGGTATGAGGGAGGAGCAACTGAAGAGGAGTTAGCAGCGGCAGGTGCTATAGGAGGACAGACACCAGCATCACAGAGATACAAAACACAACCTAAACCTAAGACAACTGCGAGAGGTGGGACAGGAAGTGAAGAAGTTGAGAGAAAAAGACCTAAGTTAAAAGCAGGTCAAGTCGTAGCAGGAAAACAAGGAGGTAAAGCACCAGTTGCTACTGCTATATTCACTACACCAGCAGGTCAAGCATTCGCAGAAGAAGTTAAGAAAAGTGAAGAAGCACTAAAAAGAACAGGTGAGGGAAAATAAATTTATTAATATAATATTATAATGCCTCAACCACGCTTACCAAGAAGTCCAAGTGATATTCCAAGTAATAGAGAAATTCTAAATAAGATAGATAATGATATAACACTATTAAGGGGTGAGGTTATGGAAATTAGAGAATTACTGAAAAGATTAATTAAAGATAAAGAAAATAGTGGATGGTTTTTTTCTAAATAATTTATATAAAGATGCCGAGTAAAAATCCAACTATTCAGTCAGCGTACAAGAGCGGAATGATTACCAAAGGTCAGTATGATAAGTTAAGCGAACCTTTATTATTAGCGATTATTAAGAAAAAGAAATCAACTAAGTCCCCGAAGGTTAGCAGAAACAAAGTTTCTGCGTCAAAGGGGAAAGGGAAAAAGTGAATTAGGTTGAGAGAAGCAGGTTTAAAAAATCCAATTTTTTCTCAAGGTAGATAATATAATGCCTAAGAATAGATTTCCAAAGAACCAGTTGATTGGATACGAACCTGATGAGAAATTATTTTATAGTGAATACGCTAAGGACTTTGGGGATACCGACTTACAAGTGGCGAAGTATATTGTTGCTGACGACCCACGAATGAACTATACTTTCATAAAACCTGAAAATATAGAGACACAGAAACCTAAGTTGCCTGAAGTTATAGCGAGAGACTTATTTGATTATGGAGTTGTAATAAAGAAAGGAGAACCCGAAACAGAAGATAGTGTTGGAACTTTAGATACAATTGTTCCTGCCTCTTACGCACAGATAAAGAACCCACTAAAAGGGGAAGAATGGTATAGAGCAAAGTATCCTAACCTACCTGATGACTTTTATGGTATTATAGCAAGATATACTTGGGGTGCCCCATTCACTAAGAAAGAAGTTAAGAATACAGTAAAGAAGATTAAGAAAAAAGATAAGAAAGAAGTTCCGCAAGGATTTAGTATGGTTAAAGGTAGTTTTCAGTTGGACTTTGACTAAACCGCCTAAAAGGCGGTGTCTGCTACGCTTGATTAAAAATCTAAGTTAGTATTATAGTATGTTTAACACCAGTTTAAGATATAATTTTAATAGTATGACACCAGTTATACCAAGTCAGCAACCAGCGATAAGACAACAGGGATTTGGAGGACACTTTAAGGATGCTCCACCACCTTTTATAACTGAAACCAAAGAGGACAATAAGATAGAGAGAGTTAAGAAACCAGTTAAGAAAGATAAGAAGAAAAAGAAAAAAAAAGTTAAATTAACGCAGAATAATTAAAACCGAAGGTTAAGTTTCACTAAAATAAATTTTTATCCGTATTTTTTAAATTCTCTACTCATAATATAATAATGAGTTTGTTAGCAGTTAATCCAGTTTTAGGTATGGGAGCAGAGTTATTAAGACACCGAAGTCCTATGGATGGTAATTTATTACCAAACTTAGGCAAGAGTTTAACACACCATCAAGTAGTTCCAGCAGTATTACAACCGCGTGTTGCCAATAACCCAAGGACTGATTTTGGTAAGGCAATCTTATCTGCTACTGGTGGTAATCCAAGAGCAGTTAATCAGGCGGTTGATGGAATTAGAGCAAGAGCAGTAGAGAAAATATCTCACTTTGATAGGAGACAGCAGTTATCACAGGGGGTTGTTTCAGCACTAAAAGAGTTTCCGCACCAAAAAAGTTTAATTTCTTTCTAAATAATATAATATAACTAATGGCGGAAAGATTAGGACAAAAAGTTAAGAGATTTGGGAGGTTGGGATTAAAAGCAGGTGTAGTAGTTGGAGCAGTTCTTGGTGCTAAGCACACTAAGGATGAATACAAAAAACAAAAGGACGCTGAATTTAGTAGAGCAAGAAATCAACTTGCTGATGACTTACAATCTCTCAAGGTAGAAGCAGGATTAAAGAAGAATGAAGGAGGGGGACTTCCAACCTCATCAGGTGGAGTAGCAGTTGGAGGTAATGTTATAGGTGCTGATAGTGCTGGTAATATTATCTATGGTGCTGGAATTCAGGCAGGACGAGGAGTAGTAGCAAATCCTAATATAGTTGTTGGGAGAGGTAAGGACTTACCAGTTGGAAAATTAACTCAGGCACAATTAGCACCTTTCCAACCAAAGAAAGCAGCGGCAAGAGCAGTAGCAGGTGTGGTTGGTGGAGATATAGGAGCAAGAGAAGCGGTAAGGGATGTAGCGAGTGATTACTTTGCCGCTCAAGGTGGTAGGAGAGGTCAAAATCCCTTAGAAGACTTTAGAGCAAAAGAAGATAGAGGTAGTAGAGCAGGAAGCACCTTAGTTGCTGGAGCAACTGGTGAGGAGAGATTTACCGCAAAAGAAAGTGCTGCTATCTTAGCACGAAGGGCAGCAAGGAAACTTCCTAATCCTCTTAAATTCGTGAGATAAATTTTCTTAATTATAGATATAATGAGTAAGTTTGGATATCAACCGAAACCTAATCCACCTCCTGACTTTGATGAATTTTTACAATACCAAAGACAATTAAATAGTATGATAAGGAATGAATTACATACTTTAAGCAACGCTACCTCTGGTTTAAGGAAACCGCTATTAGAAGAGGAAAATAAAATATCTACTGATAATAATAAGGATGGCAAACTTAGAAACAGGAACAGGAGCGTCAAGGGTGATGTTTATAAACAGCGGGGACGCAAGACTACAGGGAAACGGAAGTCTAACAACTGATTATGTGTTTATACCCGATGAAAGTATAGTAGTTCCACCCTACCACTCAATCCTAATGTCTTTACACCATACACAAATTCCCTTTAGTTTCTATAACTTTCAGTCAGGGAGAAACACTAAGTTAGACTATGGATTAACTGATACGGGGGTTGTATCCGCAGCGGATACTGGAACAATAGAGATACCCGAGGGTAATTACAACGCAGCAACTTTAAGAAATAAAATTATGGAGTTATTAAACGCAGAAACGAATGTAGGAACACTAACTATAAGATTTAATAGAGATACTCTCAAATACGAATACAACTGGGTTGGTTTAGCAGGATTTAGGAGACTTACTCTTAGGATTGCTACTGGGGGAAACGCAGATAAAAATTTTAGGGATGAGATGGGATTTAATGATAATAAATTTTATTTAGGTAATAGTAGTTATAATGTATATTTTGAGAATGATGGGTTAGGAAACTTAGAATGTGGATACTCAACTGATTTAGCAGATACTCCTTATTATGTCTTAGGAGCAGGTGCGGATGATGCCTACTGGACTGGTATAGGTAATCAAGGACTAACTGAGAATATCTTTAGTGTAGTTGATATGAATTCTGCTATCCGTAGTTTGTATATTCGTACTAATCTAACTACTTCATCAATTTTAGATAGTTCAGTTGGTGGTGGATTTAGCAGTATTTTAGCGAGAGTTCCTATTGATGTTAATAGCGGTGGTATTATTACTATCTCTCCAATTGATGGTTCAGTCCATAAGTTAATTATTAAGGTAAGAGAAATCACTATTATAGGGGTTAGACTTACAGACCAAAGAAATAGACTTATAGACCTAAACGGACTTGATTGGGATGTATCTTTTCAGTTTGATTTTATAGAAAATCCTGAATTAAAAGTCCCTATGGATAAAAGGTTAGAGATAGAATTAAGGAAGTATGAGAAATTTAAGCAAAGCAAGGCGGAGCAAGTCCCCACTAAAACAGAAAAAGAAGCACTCGCTAAAAAAAAATAACTTATTATTATAATAATGATAAGATTAGGAAATAAAAAAAACAGATTTACACTTGCCTCTCGGTTAGGAACAAAGCGTGTAGAACAGGGAGGACGCTTAGCGTATAAACACAGCGAGAAGATAGAGGATATTAGTGGGAAAGTTGCTTCTGGTGCTGGAACTCTTGCTGGTGGTCTAACTACTGCCGCTGGAGCAGCAGCAGGGACAGGAGTTGGTGCTCCATTCGCAGCAGGTCTTGCTGCGGCAGCAGGAGCAGCAGGTAGTGTAGCGGCAGCAGCAAAGGGAGTTAATCTGTATAGCGGTTATGTTAATAAAGGTAAGAGAGCGGCGGCACAATTTGATGCCTTATTCTAAACCGCACCAAAGGCACTGGGCGGGTATGCTTCGCTAAAACTCTTTTTTTTTAATTTTGTTTTTATTCGTGGTTATTATATATAATAACTATGGGATTTATTCAGCGTTTAGGACATAAGATATCTACTGGGGCAGCAAGGTTAGGACAGAAGATACACGAGAAATCAGGACAGGTAGCAAGGATAGCACAGAAAGTAGGTGATGTAGCAGGTAAGGTAGAAAAAGTAGCAGGTGTAGTTAATAAAGTCGCAACCGCCGCACTACCTTTTACTGCTGAAATTCCAGTAGTAGGTGAAGTAGTAGCAGGAACAGCAGCGGTTAGTAAAGGAGTTCAGTTGGGAGCAAAAGGAGTGGGTAGAGTTTCTAAAGTAGTTGGAGGGGCAGCGAGATTAGCAAATAAATTAACTTAGTAATTTCTAAGCGAAGCAACGAAAATTTAAAAAATTTTCTAAATTTTTTTCTTTAGTTAAGATATAATGACTGGAATAACAGAATTTTTTATTTGGATATTATTTCTTATGGTTGCTGGAGAATTAGTGTGGAAAGCATACGAACATAAGAACAGATTTCAGGTTCATAATTCGGTTGAGGAATTTGTAATAGCAATTAAGAAAAAAGAATTAGAGGAGGAAAAAAAAAATAAAGATTAATATATATAATAATGAGAAATCGTAGAGAGGAAATAGAGTATCATAACCGCAAGTTTAAGATGGTTTTTACAGGGCACGATGTTGATGCTGGGTGGATATTTCACTTAGACCAACCACCGAACGAATTTGCTTTTAGTGATAGATATAGTCAGTGCCTTATCCAAATCCGCAGAGCACACCTTAGTAATAGAGCGGATACAGTTAATCACGGATTGGATAGTCAATTCTCCAACGGAGCAGGTGCTGTGGAAACTTGTGCTTCAGGTGTTATGCTTACAACAGATATTAGGTGTAATAACCGCAGACACTATTATGTTGATACTACAGACGCAACAGACCACGGAATTTTCTGTATGCTAACCAGTAAGTTTGGGTCTTCAGGTGCTGCTGGTAATTTTGGTGGTATCCCTACTAATTGTTGTGCCTTAGCAGCAAGAGGTCAGGCAGCAGGTGGTGCTGGTCTTCAGGGTGGTAATGAAAACTTACACT
>Ga0208898_1000865_pt1 | contig 21910 bp, 33 predicted proteins | sample VirMetDEL_Mar_4_FD_184513 | JGI IMG/M metagenome (GOLD analysis project Ga0208898, IMG submission 184513) | Aqueous microbial communities from the Delaware River and Bay under freshwater to marine salinity gradient to study organic matter... | ecosystem: Environmental > Aquatic > Marine >...
TATTGTAAATCCAATGGATAACACTCCTGTTTCTCATGGTTATAATGGATTTGTAAGAGGGGTTGATAATACTCAACTCCCAGATAAAAGACCTGATAAGTATCCCTTTATGATACACGCTGAAGCAAACGCTATTTATAATGCGGTTCGTCAAGGTAAATCTACACAAGGCATGAGGGTCTATGTTACAGGTAGACCCTGTGCCTCTTGTTATCAAATGATGCATCAGTGTGGTATTGATGAAATAGTTTATACCAATGTTTCTAAGCCAAAAATGATTGACAACTGCGATGCATTTGATACAATAAGTGAAGTTCTCGGCCTTGGTGGTCCTGAACTTGTATTTATTGATAAGTCCAACTTGGACGTTTCTTTTTTTGAGGAAGCTATAAAGGAGATTAAAAAATGAGTCATCCAGATCATGACGCAAGAATGAAAATGTTGGATAAAGACTATTTATTAGGAGCATTTGTCCATGATGGTATTGTATACTTAGAAGATAATCAACCAGAACCAACATTATCTTATTTTATGGACAATGTTGTTCAGTGGCATCGTGATAGGAATCTAATTGACGGAAGTACTGATAAAGATCAGGTATTAAAACTTATGCAGGAACTTGGTGAGTTATCTGACAGTGTATGTAAGGGTAAGGATATTAAGGATGATATTGGTGATATGCTTGTAGTAATGTTGAATATTACTACTAGAAATGGAGTTTCTTTATCTGAATGTTTAGCAAGAGCTTGGGATGATATTAAGGATAGAAAGGGTAGAATGGTGGATGGAATCTTTGTAAAAGAAGAAGATCTATGACATTCTATAGAAATGCACAATATATGATGAACGATGTGGTCTGGACCTATAAAGGAACAGATCGTGGAGAGCATATATTTACTGCATTTGAGGGATATATATCTTGGAAGGTTCCTCCTCATTTATTATCTAAATATACTTTTGTAAGGATTGATAATGAAAATATCTGATGATATTAAGTTAGACTTTGATGATGTCCTACTTATTCCACAAAGATCTATTACAGCAAGTAGAAAAGATGTAGATATTAATAAGAAATATTATTTTTATCATTCTCCAAGGGAATGGAATGGTATTCCTATTATGGCAGCAAATATGGATACTACTGGAAGTTTTGCCATGGCAACTGAGATGGCAAAGATGGGGCATATTTGTTGCCTTCATAAGCATTATAAAACGAAAGACTTAATTGAATTTTTTAGTTCTACAACTACTAGAGATTTGCAATATGTTTGGTATTCTATGGGTATGAAATCCTCTGAGTTTATTGAACTTAAAAAGTTTCATACTGAAACCAACATTCAACCTAATCTATGTATTGATGTTGCTAATGGTTATAGCGAAGGGTTCGTTGATTATTGTAGAATGATAAGAAAAGATTTTAAACAATCTATCATTATGGCAGGTAATGTTGCTACTCCAGAAATGGTTCAGGAACTTATTCTACATGGTGGAGTTGATATTGTAAAGGTTGGTATTGGTCCCGGTTCTGCTTGCACAACAAGATTAAAAACTGGTGTTGGGTATCCGCAACTTTCTGCTATTGATGAGTGTGCTCATGCTGCACATGGATTAAAATCACAGGATAAACATCATGGTTTAGTATGTGGTGATGGAGGATGCAGATTACCTGCTGATGTAGTAAAAGGTTTCGCTGTTGGTGCAGACTTTATGATGCTTGGCGGTATGTTAGCAGGAGCAGACGAATGTGAAGGCGAATGGCAATATGATGAATATGATGCTAAGGTATCATTATTATTTTATGGCATGTCATCTAAGAAGGCACAGAATAAGCATGGTAGTGGACTTCAAGATTATAGAAGTAGTGAAGGTAGAGTTATGGAGGTTGCATACAAGGGTCCAGTTAGAGAAATACTTAAAGATATTGAAGGTGGATTAAGAAGCGGTTGCACTTATACTGGTGCAACTAGTTTAAAGGATCTTCCAAAGACTGCTAAATTTGTAAGGGTTAATAAGATACATTATGACAGGTCTATTTAAAAGGAATGATTAAATGAATCTAGAAGAAAAAGCAGAATATATCATTGATAATGAAGGCTGTGAATTTGCGGATGGACTTTCTGGGCTTAGAGATTTCTGTAAATATTGTCAACTTGAATCATTTGAAAAAATAATACAAAAGTATAAAAATGATATAGAACAAGTATTTGAAGAAGTATATGAAGAAACTCAATGGACATACAAAGAGGATCATGTAGAACATGTTCTAGAAGATATGAAAAATCTTTTATATAGCGGGCTTATTGATAAAGAAAAAGTAATCAAAATATTGGGGTTAAATAAATGAAATTAGAAATCCCAGGAAATAGGAAAACATATTTATTAGATATTGATGGTACTCTCATTTATCATAAAGATAATTTATCAGATATGATTAGGGGTGATATGAATTTGCTTGATGGTACAGTTGAAAAATTATTACAATGGAGGATGGGAGGGCATTATATTATTTTGACAACAGCTAGACCAGAGGGCGTTCGTGCTGCTACGGAAAGGCAGTTACATGAGGCAGGAATTTTTTATGATCAATTGGTAATGGGTCTTCCTTCTGGACCAAGAGTATTAATTAATGATATGAAACCTGATGGAACATTAACTGCACAAGCAATTAATTTAAATAGAAATCAGGGTATTTATGGGATAAAAGTATAAGGAGATTATTATGGTAGTTAGTAATGAGTCTCTTAATAAGAGGCAAATTTTTTACAAGAATTTTAGAATGCATGACCAATATGTAAAAGGAATGAGAGCACTATTACCAATAAATGAACCATTAAATATGACTTATGGTGGCATGTTGGGCTTTTTTGGTCTATGGATGAACCAAAACCAAAACGCATTGGTATTATATGATACTATATTTAAGCATTTTATTTCACAAGAAGATATATTGCCGGAACATCCACCCATACAATGTGGTGGCACCTACAACATTCCAGAGCTAACAGGTACAAATAAGATAGGAAGGATAATAGAGATAGGTTCTTTATTTGGTGGCTTATCCATCTTATTTAATATGTTTGCTAAGTGCTATGGCTGTGACTTTATAGGATATGATATTTGTGGATCTCCATATCATGAGGAGATGGAAAAGTTTGATGTAAACATGAGAAAAATGGATGTGTTTCAAGATGAAGAAAGATTAGGAAAAGAAATAGCTTCAGAGGGAGTTACTATATTATTATGTGATGGTGGTAATAAAATCAAGGAATTTAATATGTTTTCTAAATATTTAAAATCTGGAGACGTTATCTTAGCACATGATTATGCTCCTGATTATGAATTTTACATAAAACATATACAGGGTAAAATCTGGAATGTCTGTGAAATCACATATCCTAATATCCAAGAATCAGTTGAAGAGTATAATCTCAAACCATTCTTTTATGAGTTGGGCCTTATATCTGCAACGGCATGTTTCGTTAAAGAGTAAAAAGGGTGTATATTAGAATGACGTTTCTACTATATATAGGAGTTCTAATATGAAACAAGAAGATGTATATGATGGATTAGAAGTCCATTTTGAAGCTAAATCTGAATTTGGTGATACTGAAGAAATTACTGAAGCTAATTTCATTATTCCAGAAGAATCAGATTATGTAGACTTTGATGAAGAAACTGAAGAATGGGATATAGCTAAAGAAAAACCAGGATTGTGGGAGAATATTCGTAAGAAGAAAGAACGAGAAGGTAAAAAGTATCGTCCAGCAAAACCTGGAGATAAGGATAGACCAGATCCAGATGCTTGGAAAAGAGCACAATCTCTATGGAAGAAAACATTTGCTGAATATGAAGAAGGTCAAATGCAGCGTGAGCAATTAATGAAAATGCATCATCAACTTATGGAAATTGAAGAATATCTTGATGGTATAGAATTTGAAGATTGGACAAAAGATATGATTTCTAAATCAGAAGTTTATATCCAAAACATCTATGATTTTATAGAAGCACATAAACCTAAAGACGCCTATGCTGAATATAAATATAGAGATCCTTTTACTGGAGAAGTATTTTATTTTGAAAGAAAAGGTAATTATAAAAAGAATGGTAGAATGCTTTCGTATGTATCTAAAGCATCAGAATATCAAGGAAGAAAAGTCACCTTAAATAAACCATTTAGAACTCCAGGTGGTCCTAAAAAGTTTGCTGTATATACAAAGAATGAAAGTGGTAATGTGGTTATAGTACGCTTTGGTGATCCCAATATGAAGATAAAGAAGAATATTCCTGAAAGAAGAAAAAGCTTTAGAGCAAGACATAATTGCGATAATCCTGGTCCAAAATGGAAAGCACGTTACTGGTCATGTAAGGCATGGTGACATATGAAAAACATCTCTGGTTTACATATTTTTTTAATCATTGTATGTATGGTGTTGTTTTTAAATATTAATAAACCTAATCCAACACCAGATATTCTCATACAACCAATTATTCCAGCATACCCAAATCCTCAGCCTAATCCAACACCAGAGCCTCAGCCTAATCCAGAGCCAGAACCTCAACCTGATCCAGAACCAGAACCAGAACCAGTCTTAATATTTGAAGACGTTCCAATATATAGAACAAGGATAGTTGAAGAAAGTAAATATGCAGATATAATTAACAGGGCTAGAAATCCTGTCTTAGAATATGACAGGGATACTGATGCACATGAGACTACACATATGATACAAGCAGATTTAAGAAATAATATAAATAAAGGATCTGAAATAAGGCATAATAGTTTTTATCTCTTAGGTGGTAAAAGTATTAGCTTTCCAGAGCCTAGTATAAAAAAGAGAGATATTATTCCATATGTTCCTTCCATTTTACAAGAGTCAAGGTATGATCTATATGTTAGAAGACAAGAAGCATGGGATAATGAGCCACTTTATTTAGTAGATGAGTGGTGTGCCTATATGAATGGTGCAGAAGTAGCTATAGAAGAATATAAAACTGGCAGGCATGATGGCACAATGTATGATGTAGTAAAAGGGCCACTAGAATTTTCAGTTTATTGTACTGCATTATGTATGGCTATTAAAGATAAAGATCCAGAATATTGGGAGGTTCAAATAGCTTTTAGACATTTTATGAAAACACAATTACAGAGATCATATAATATAGTAATGGAAGGATTAAATATAAGAGAATTTCAGGGATATAGGCAACAAGAATTTATTACTACATTAAGAGAATCAGAACAAACATCTAAACTGAGACAGTTTTTGATTGACAATTTTGATGGAATTTGGGTGTCCAAACAATAACATAAGGTATAACAAAATGAATAGACGTAATTTTCTTTTGACTACTGGTGCCATGGGAGGCATGTTAACTCAAGGGAATGTGTCCTTTGCTCAAGATACAAATGAGAAGGATAAAAATGCAGTTATTTATGTTTTTCTTGGTGGTGGTGCTACCCATATTGAAACTTTTAACCCAATTCCCCTTGCTCCATCTAACTACAGGTCTGTCACTGGCACTGCTCGCACTAATGTTGCTGGTATGGAACTTGGCGGTTTATTTAAGGAACTTGCGAAAAAAGGAGAGAGAATTACTCTCGCAAGGGCTTTCCATCATAGGGATGCTAATCATGCTAGTGCTACTCATTGGGTAGTTACTGGAGAACCAAACTTTGGTGCTGGAACTACACAGAAATGGCCCAGTTATGGTAGTGTTGTTGCTGGTGCTCATGGAACAAATGCCCCTAATGGATTACCAACTTATATTAAAGTAAATAGTATTCAACATGACGATGCCGCTTGGATGGGTGGTAGGTATACTGGATATGATGCTACTAGAGAAGGTAGAAAAGACCTACAACTTGGAGTAACAGATCAAAGATTTGCTGCTCGCATTGCTATGCTAGAAAGAGTTGAATCTAACTTCCATAACAAAGATATGCTTGCTAAATCTTGGAAAGAGTTGAGAAGTCAGGCAGTTGAAGTTATTCTTGGAGAAGCATCTAAAGCATTCAAGGTAGAACAAGATACCGAATACGAAGATTATAAAGATACAAGTTTTGGTAAAGACTTACTAACTGCTGTAAGATTGATTGAAACTGGTTCAAAGTTTATTACAGTTAATTATGGTGGTTGGGATATGCATAATAACATTGAGGCTGGTCTAAATAATAGACAAGTAGAACTTGATGCTTATCTTGCTAAACTTATTGATACATTAGAAAAACGAGGATTGTATGAGAGAGTAATGCTTGTGGTTACATCAGAGTTTGGTAGAACCCCTAAAGTTAATGGAACTGGTGGTCGTGATCACTGGGCAAGACTTGCTCCACTTATGATTAGTTGTGGTAGTTATGATATGGGTAGAGTTATTGGTAGTTCTGATAAAAATGCAGAAGCACCAGAAGATGGATTGTGTGAACCAGAAGATTTAAAATGGACTATCTTTGACCATCTTGGCATTGATAAGAAAATGTCTTGGGCATCTATTGAAGGTCGTCCAATGTATATGGTAAAAGAAGAAGCAAAGAATATCTTGACAGATATAGTATAAATGCTATAATGTCAGAAAAACAGCAATAGGAACTACTTTAGGGGGTATAATTGTATATCCCCTTTTTTATTAGGAGTATATATGTTTAAATTTTTCAGAAAAAAAGAACAACCTATAGAAGAAAAAGTAGAAGAACAAAGCATACAATTCAGATCAGAAGAAGCCTTGATGGATAATCCTTCTTTTTCTTTACTATTACAACTTAATCAAAAAACTGGTGAATACATTATAGCGGTAGATTCAAATGATAATACATTAGACAGTGCTGAAATGGCAGCAACTTTTATTACTAATCTAGTACATGGTGAGTTAAATCCAATTATTATTGAAGCATTAAGTAACTATCCAGAAGGAGAAGACGAAGAGGAATTTATAGAAGCGACCCTTGCTTTTTGGAAAGAATATGAGGTGCAAATATTAAATGCACTTCAAGCACAAGTTGAAGAACTTGAAAAAGAAAAAAAGCGTAAAATTGACCCAACCAAAATATTTAATATAAGGGGTGGCAAACAATGAGTGATGATATGAAATACTCTAAAGATTATGATATTGGATGGGAAAAATGGATTGATGCCTATGATCAATCGTTGGAAGATGAAATGTTAGATATTGATGATTTAGAAGATGATCTTGATCCAGAAGATTTAGAAGACCTTGGTATTGATGGATTAGGTCAAATGCAACCAATGATTAGATCTATTATGACTCCTTTTGGTATTCTACCACTTACAGAACAATCTCTTGCAAGTAGGCATTTTAAGTTCTGGGTTGGGCATACTAACTTTATGTTGGGTGATGGTAATAAAACTGGAACTGAAGAGTTTGAAAAGTTGATTGGTAGTGTTTTAGGGGTAGAGACAGTAGATGTATTGACATCTTATAGATTTAGGATTGGTATTGGTAAGATGTTTCAGGATAGAGAAGTGATGGATAATGTAAAGAAGCGGTTAGTTGCCTTTATTAAGGGTAATGATAATGAACAAACAGAATCTGGATCTGACTGATATATTTGATAATAATCTTTCTGTAAGTACTAGAGAAATATATTTATGTGGTAATGATGGAGAGGTAGATGAAAAACTTACAATGGGGTTCTTGAAGAACTTACGCATATTAGAGAATAAGTCTAAAGACCCCATTATTATTCATCAATATAGTATTGGAGGAGATTGGAATGCAGGAATGGCTATTTATGACGCGATTCGCACTAGTCCTTGCGAATTTGTGTTTATTTGTTATGGCATCGCTGCATCTATGGGAAGCATTATTCCGCAAGCGGTATTAGGTAAAGGTTTAAGAATAACAGCAGAAAACTGTGAGTGGCTGATACATGATGGAAGTAGTAATGTTTCTGGAACTCATAAACAGGTTGTCTCTGGTATTAATCACGGTAAAGTATCTCTTAAAACAATGTATAATATTTATATAGATGCTTGTAATAATGGTGAGTTTTTTAGTGACAAAAATAAATCTCAAGTAAAGAAGCATATCCAATACCAACTAAACACCAAAGAAGATTGGATATTTAATGGAAGAGATGCTGTGTGGTATGGATTCGCAGATGGTGTCTTGGGAGATGAAGGATATAAAGATGTATTACGAATATTGTAATTATAATACTCAAAGAATATTAAATGCTAAAGATGAAATGGGAAAAGTATTTGATATGATTGATAGAGGATTGAATGGGTTCTGCACTGATATTTTTCAGATGAGAGAAATAGCACAATTTTTACCAGAAGGTTTTGTTCTTGCTGGTCCTGTAGATTATCCTTTAGGTAAGTCTGATAGAAAAGTTCGTCAGCACGAAGCAATTACATTATTAAAATCTGGTGCAAATGCTATTGATTTAGTATGTCATAGGCACTACCTAATGAATAATGATTGGGTATCATTAAAGGTTGATATACAATCTATGAGACAAATTTGTAAAGATTATAATGCTACATTAAGAATTGTAACAAATTGGCAAGATGATAAAAATGTAGAAATATTTATTCAAGTAGTAAAACTATTAAGGGATTATAAAATAGATTTTCTTATTCCTTCTACTGCATATCACAATGACGACTTTACGGACAATCTAATCGTTTCTCATGTTGTACAGGAAGATACTGGAGTACCTACAATATGCAACGGATATTTATATTTAGATAAACATAAAGAACAGTTAGATAAAGCAGAAATATTTGGTTTTAGATTCTATCCATCTAATTATAAGATGGTGTATAAATAGAATAGGATTAGGATTTTACATTGTTAGGAAAATTATGGAACTTCGTTTCCAAATGCTAACTTATGAGGTGATATTATGGCATTTTGGAATATTGTTGGAGGTACAGCAAATACCTCTTTTGATTCTCGCGGGTTTGCTACTGGTACAGATATTGATCAGGGATCTATTCGTTTTGCAGGAAATATTGGAGAAACTACTAAATTCACAAATGTTGCTCTCGGTGAAGGTAATCCAATTGTTACTGTTGTTTCAGGTGTGTCTTGGATTGATCCAGCAAACGGAACATTGCCAGTTTCTTCGTTTAATAACTTAGGTAGTGGTGTTATTGTTAGAGTCACAGATAAGATTGCTGGTGCTTCTAATACAACATTACTTGGTGGTGATTCTAATAGTGCGGCCAATCCACCTATCCATCAGGTTGATGTTATTGAGACTAAGCTCTACAAAACCGCTGTTAGAAATGGTCAGTGGAATCCAGTTAATGGAGCATTTAGCCCAGCAGTTAGTGTTGTTGAGTCTGGTGGTTGGAATATTTCTGCCGGTGTTGATAACTCCAGTGATCTTATTGGTTCAGGCACAGATGATGCGGCTAATCCAACTCAAGATGTTCCCGGTGAACTTGTTTACAATTATGGTTCAGGTGCTGATCCTACTCAAGATGAGTATGAGGCCAAAACTAACTGGTAATAATAAATTTATAAACTTTGGAGGCATTATTAATGACAGAAGCATGGGAGATGATCCGACATGTAGCCGAAGTTTTAGGGATGATATTTTTACCAATTTTGGGATGGATGTTATTAACTTTAACCAATCACTCTAAAAAAATTATTCTTTTGGAGGAGCGTGTGAACGAAACTATAACTCATAGACTATCACAACTTGAAGAACATATTGATGAAGTTCATCAGAAGGTAGACAATACTTATAAAACTATTAGTCAAATGTCTGTTGAAATAAATAACTTCAAGCATACAAATGAAAATCGTGATAAAAAGTTGGACTCTATTTTAGAAGTAGTCCAACAAATGTCCAAAAAATAGTTTGGTTTATCGTTGATAACCGTGGACTTGGTGGTATAATTTATCATTGAGTTCACGGTTTTTTTATGGAATAGATTTAAGGAGAAAGAAATGGATTTTATTATTAAAGGATTATTGGCATTTTTAATTTTACCATTATCAGACAATCCAATATGGACTGACAGTATGACAGACCAAGAGAAATGTCAGGCAGAGGCAGATTATATGGCAAAAAATTATGCTTATCGTCATGTTTATAAATGTATCGGTAAATTTGAAGGTATTGGGTATGGAGGAAGTCATCCAAAAATTTCTACCTGCACACCAAAATACAAGATGACTCTTACTGGCGATGCATCTGCACAGTCACCAAATGGTAAATGGGTTAGGGTAAGAAGTTGGAGATAGTAATTTAATTGAGGTATTTATCATGGACCAAATTGAAAAGGATGAAATTCGTCGTCAGGCAGACCTAGAGAATAAAATAGAAACTGCAAAAATTTATGCAAAGAAAAAATGTAAGGATTGTAATGGTAAAGGATATTATCTATTAGATATGATTAATAAAAGTAGACCAATGGATAAGTATTTACAATACTGTTCCTGTGTCTATAAAAATATGAAAAAATATTCTTAAAAAATTTGAAGTGTAATTTATAGGTGTATAATTATTTGCTGGGACATAAAGACGCTACAACTTATGAGCTAAAGCGGCACTTTCCAGCATATACCTGATGTTAGTTACAAGCATACAATTTAATTTAAACTGTGTATTAATACTTTAACTAAAGACAATTAATATATGCTTAACACTAACAATATACCCTGTGTCGCTTATGAAAATTACACCCGTTGAAGTTTTATCTTTAGCGGGTTTTTTTATCTACTATGAGGAAAGCATATGAATATTAGAGTTAAGAAAAGGAATGGGAAGTTAGAAGCGTTCAATGTAGAGAAAATCCATCAGGTTGTAGATTGGGCATGTCAAGGAATCAATGGAGTTAGTTTTTCTGATATTGAAATGAATGCAGAACTTGCTCTACATGATAAGATACCTTCTACTGAAATCCATGATATCCTTATTGATTCTGCAAATGATTTGATTTCTGAAGAAGAACCAAACTATCAATATGTTGCTGCAAAACTTCTTAACTTTAAACTTCGTAAAGATGTATGGGGTGGTTATAATCCTCCTCGTCTATATGACCACATTAAAGATTTAGTAAAGTTAGATTTATATGACCAATGTATTATCAAGGGTATGGAAGAGTCTTATACTAAAGAAGAAATCAATAAACTTGGCGAATACATTAAGCATGATAGGGATTATTTATTTACCTATTCTGGTTTGCAACAAATGGTTGACAAGTATCTATTAAAAAATAGGAATACTGGAGTACTCTATGAAACTCCTCAATTCGCTTATATGTTAATCGCTATGGTTCTATTTATGAAGTATGGTGATGATAGAGTTCAAAAGGTAAAAGAAGCATATGATTATTTTTCTACTTTTAAAATTAACTTACCAACTCCAGTTATGGCAGGTGTTAGAACAAAGATTCGTCAGTTTGCTTCCTGTGTGCTTGTGGACGTTGGGGATAGCCTAGATAGTATTACTTCTTCTGTAGCAAGTGTTGCAAAATATACTGCTCGTCGTGCTGGTATTGGATTGAATTTTGGTAGGATTAGACCTCTTAACTCTCCTATTAGAGGGGGCGAAGTTATTCATACTGGTGTTATTCCATACTTGAAGTTATTTGAATCAGCAGTAAAAGCTACAAGTCAAAATGGTATTCGTGGTGGTAGTGCTACGGTTAATATTCCATTCTGGCATTATGAGATTGAAGATGTAATGGTATTGAAGAATAATGGTGGAACTGACGATAATAGAGTGAGGAAACTTGATTATTGTATTCAGTTTTCCAAGGTATTTTATGAACGACTTATTAAGGATGAAGAGATTACTTTGCTGTCTCCAGCAGAATGTGAAGGTTTGTATGATGCTTTCGGTCATGAAGAGTTTGATGATTTATATTTGGAATACGAGTCTCGTAGTAATCTACAGTTTAGTAAAAAGATTAAAGCGAGAAAACTCGCTGAACTCTTTGCAAGAGAACGATTAGAAACTGGTCGTATCTATGCGATGAATGTAGACCATTGTAATCAAAATGGTAGTTGGGATGTAGATGTGAAAATGACAAATCTTTGTGTAGAGATTACTCATCCTACTAAACCGCTAAATCATATTGATGATCCAGAAGCAGAGATTGGTATTTGTATTCTATCTGCTATTAACTTGCTTGAAATCAATAATGATGAAGAACTACAAAAATCATGTGAGATTACGATTAGATTATTAAATGCACTGATTGATTATCAGGATTATCCTATCACAGCAGGAGAAACATTTACTCTTAATCGCCGTTCATTAGGTGTTGGTATTACTAATCTTGCTGGATTTTTAGCAAAGAATAAACTATCTTATTATGCTCCAGAAAGTTTAGAGATTGTAGATGAATGGATGGAGAAGATACAGTATTATTTACTTGATGCATCTTGTAAGATGGCAGAAGAAAGTGGTGCTTGTCCAAAGTTTAATGAGACAAAGTATGCTAATGGATTATGTCCTTATGACTGGGCCAATGAAAATGCAAAAAAGATTGTAAAAAGAAAACCTTCTATGGATTGGAAGGGTTTAAAGAAAAGAATCCAAGAACATGGGTTGAAAAACTCTACTGTTAGTGCTATAATGCCTTGTGAATCATCAAGTGTTATTCAGAACAGTACTAATGGAGTTGAACCAGTTAGAAGATTATTGACATATAAAAAGGCAAAGAATGGAATGTTGAAGCAGTTAGTTCCCTCATTCCATAAGAACAGAAAGTATTATGATTTGGCATTTGATTTTCAGAGCAATAAACCTTTGATGGATATGATTGCAACTTTACAAAAATGGATTGATATGTCTATTTCAACAAATAGTTATTACAACTATTCTCATCATGAGGGTGGTAGTATTCCTTTGAGTGTTATTATTAAAGATTTAGTTTATGCTTACAAGGTAGGAGTGAAAACTTTGTATTACGCTAATAGTCCAGATGGTGATGTAGATGCAACTAGTGGTTGTGAAGGTGGAGGTTGTTCAATATGATGACTGTATTAAATAAGAAAAACGTAGATACTACAACTCAACCTTTATTTTTGGGTGAACCTTTAGGTTTACAAAGATATGATAGGTTTAAATACCCTGTCTTTTGGGATCTCTATAATAAACAAGTAGAGTTCTTCTGGCGACCAGAAGAGATTGAACTTAAAAAAGATAGGGCAGATTTCCAAACACTTACAGATAATGAGAAGTTTATTTTTACTTCTAACTTGAAGTATCAAACGATGCTTGATAGTGTTATCTGTCGTGGTGTTCCTACACTACTTGAGTATGTTAGTAATCCTGAACTTGAAGCATGTTTGAATGTATGGGGTTTCTTTGAGCAGATTCATAGTACATCATACAGTTACATCATTAAGAATGTATATGCAGACCCAAGTGCTGTATTTGATTCTACATTAGAAGACAAGGAAATTCTAAAAAGAGCAGAAAGTGCTATTGAGGATTATAATAAGTTAGGATATGGAACTTATAAAGATGTAAAAGAGCAACTTTATATGACGTTGATTAGTATTAACATTTTAGAAGCAGTTCGCTTTTATGTTTCATTTATTTGTTCTTTTGCTTTTGCGAAGAATAAGAAAATGATTGGTAATGCGGACATCATTCGTCTAATCAAAAGGGATGAGGCAATTCATCTATATAACACTCAAACTATTCTTAATATCTTGAAGAATGAAAAGTCTGAAGGATTTCAAGAGGTGGTTAAAAGGTGTCATGATGATGCAGTCTCCATGTTTGAACGAGCAGCAAATGAAGAAAAGGAATGGGCATCTTACCTATTTAAGGATGGATCGTTGATTGGTTTGAATGAAACTACTCTACATGGTTATATTGAGTGGTTAGTTGATTCTCGTCTTGAAACACTTGGATTTGATAAGATTTATAATGCAAGAAAAAATCCTATTAAGGGTTGGTCAGATGCATTTATGAATAGTGAAGCGGTTCAAGTTGCTCCTCAAGAAAGTGAAATCACATCCTATAAAATTGGTGCGTCTAAAAACGATTTAGATGATTTAGATTTTGATGATTTAAGTCTATGAGGTGAAGTATGTTTATGAAAGAAGTTCCAGATGTTGGTAAAATGACAACCATAGAGAATGGTGCTGCTCATTATAATGCTGAAAAAACCTATCGTCATGTTAGAGTTTTTATTGGTAAAAATAAAATGCATTTGTTATTTACTGATAAAGATATTGAAAAGGCATTGTATAGGGTCAAAAGAAATTTTGACGACATTGAAAAACAAATTCCTTTAGATAAAACGGTCCCTAGTTCTAATCTATGGTGGGCAATATATAGTGGTCTAGTTACAGTAGGTTTAGCAACAGCTTTGGTAGCACGATTTTTAGGAGTCTAATATGAATCACCAACCCGCACTGGTCTTGAACACAGACGGGATTCCATTAAGGGTTATTAATTGGAAAAGGGCGATTTGTCTTGACATTCTAGGAAAAGAGATACCAGAAGAAGGTATTACAGTACTAAAATACTATGATGATTATGTAACCTCTGCTGGTGGTTTGGTAGTTCAAATACCAGCAGTTGGTATGACTAATAGGTATATAAATGTAAATAAAAAAATACCTCTTACAAAACATAATCTAATGGTTAGAGATAAAGGAAGATGTCAATATTGTTATGAAAAACTATCAGATAGTATCTCAACAATTGACCATGTTGTTCCTAAACGTATGTATAATAGAAAAGCTGATTGTCATGTCTGGAATAATGTCGTGATTGCTTGTAAATCATGTAACATTAAAAAGGGTGGTAGAACCCCCTCACAGGCTGGTATGCCGCTTATAAATAAACCATACGAACCAAATGCCTATAATTTCTGGGGTTTTAAAAAACTACCAGAATGGGAAGAATTTCTAAGGTATAATTGATGAAGAGAAAAGACGTTTGTGATAACTGTCGTAGAAAAATAGAACATAAAGATAAAGTTACTGTTATTATTCCAAATGTAGAAGCATCTACTAAAACTTCTGAAGAAGATACTATGCATTTAAAGTTATCCAAGTATTCTCTTACTACTAGAGCAATGAAAGTATATTGTTCTAAGTGTTTAAATCCCAAGGATTATATAGGAGATGAAGATGCCTAGATATACATTTGTATGTGAGAAGTGTGGAGAGTATTCTGAAATGGTTTCGTCTATTTCTGAATATGATCAATCTCTTGCTAGATATAAGTGTCCAGAATGTAATAGTAAAAAAGTTGTAAGGTCTTATGAGGATGATAATACTTATTGTTCTGTAAAAGAAATTAAAACTGTTATGCAACTTGCAGAAGCAAATGAGAAAAAATATGGTAAAGAACTTACTGCAAAAATGAGGGAAGAACATAAGACTAAAAGAACAGAAGGTATGAAAGAATTACCAAAAGGTATGAGCAGAATTAATTCTGTTAGTGATATGAAAGATAATTATACAAAAGCAGATTGGAAAAAGAAAGGAAGAATTAAATGAGTGAGCATGTAATCAGACAAGATAAAGATAAGGATGGATTTTATACTGAACCAGTAACATCTAATCAGAATACTGTTCTTTATACTGTTCGTGGTAGGGAGGATTTTGTAGATCAGGATGGATTTTTTCAAATTAATTTTCAAAGAATTGAAAAGGCAAAATTGAACCCGTATGTCCATGCTATTAGGCATAACCAAAGATATCTTGTAAAGCTTGGTGAAAATGGAAAACTGTTTAATCCATATGGTCCTTTTAGTGAAGGTATGGAGACTAAGCAAAGGGTTGGAAGACCTACATGGAAGTTTATTAATACTAATAAGAATAACTTTGACCAGTATGTTACTTTTTTGAAGACTAAGAATGAAGTATTCTTGAAGAATGCGGAAAGGGAGATTATCTAATGGCGAAATTTGCAAATACAAAAGGATTGAGTAAGCAAGAGAAATATATGGTTCAAGGTATGTTACTTGAAGATAATTCTGCGGAAGATATTGCTAAGTATCTTGATCGTGAGGTAGAATTAGTAGAGGGGTTTATTGAGGATAATAAACCAGAAGAAAAGCCAGTTGAAATGCAAGAGGTTCCAGTTCAACATCATACCCAGCATATTATTAATAAAACTGGTCGTGGTAATAAGGGTGTTGCTGTTATGACTCCGGCAGGATCTGAAAGAGGTGATGAAAGTCATAAACGTCATAGCAGAGGAGTTCATGAAGCATCTAGTAAAGGCTATGTGCATAAAATCAAATGACCAAAAAATACGAAAGCAAATATCAGTCTAGACATAATCCGGGTAAAAAAGTTACACTTGGACAATGGATAGCTGAGTTAATGTGTGAAAGAAAAGCACAGGCAGATGAGAATAAGGAATTGCCACGCAGATTCTGGATTGAAAAACATAAAGATAAAGAATCTTATAAAGAGTGGCAACCTTATCTCAAACGCCAAGTATATACTGCATATAGATTGATTGATAAGTATGGCGATGAAAAAGTATTACAGTTTATAAGAAATAATAGGAACATCTATTCTTTAACTGCTAAATGGGTTAAAGACAAGTTGGAACAGTATCAGATTCCTAAAGTTGTTAAACCTGATACAGATGATACTCCAGTTAAGTATAATGAGAATCCTACTTGGAGTACTGATAGAATTAAGAAGAAGAGCTTATATGACAAATTTGATTAGGAGATTGTATGACAGTGGCAGAAAATCCGTTATATAAAGATTTAGTAAAACAGTTTGGCGATGCATTGCATGATGCTGCATTTATTACGGAGAAACCAAAGCAGATTATTTCTGTATCACCAAAAATTGATCTTGCCCTTGGTGGTGGTGTTCCTGAAGGTTCATTGTTTATTATGACTGGACCTGAAAAGATTGGTAAGACCGTTACTGCACTATCTTTCTGTGCTAATGCACAAGCACAAGAGAGATTTGTTTATTATGGTAACATTGAAGGTCGTTTGAAAAAGAGAGATCTAGAAGGAATTCGGGAACTACAACTAGGACCAGATCAATTTCAAATGGTTGGTAGTTCTGAAGGAAACATTCTTTCTGGAGAAGATTATCTTGCTATCTTTGATAAAGTAGTTCATGGTCATCCTAAATCAGTAGCAGTTGTAGATTCATTTTCTGCTCTTGCTGCTGAAGCAGAACTCGCTGGTGAACTTAAAGATATTCAAGTCATGAGTATCCAGAAGACACAAGCAAAGTGGTGTCGCCGCATTGGTAATGTTCTACCAATCAACAATGTAACTGTTGTTGGTATTACTCATATGATGGCAAATGTATCATCCTTTGGAAGTAGAAAAACTAAAACTGAAAAGAGTGGAACATCTTTAAAATATCAAGTAGATGTTAAACTTGAAGCAAGTCATTCTGAGGCAGTTATGCAGGGTGATACACAAATTGGTCAAAAGATTCACTGGAAAGTTGTAACTTCGGCAATTGGTCCTCCGGGTCAAAAAGTCCAGAGTATAATTAAATATGGCAGAGGAGTTTGGAGAGAATTTGAAATCGCAGAACTAGCTTGTGATTTTGGTATTGCTCAAAAGAAAGGTGCTTGGATTACTTTATCTGATACAGAAAAGTTCCAAGGTATGCCTAACTTCGCACAATATCTTGAAGAGAATCCTGAACGCTGTATTGAATTAGAAAAAGAGATTTTTGACACTGTAGGTATGGAAAGATGAAAGTAAAAGATTTAGATTTTAATGAACATAGACTTAATCTAAAGGGTCGTGTTGTTAAGGCAGATGAAAGTAGACCTCGTTCTACCTATCATCTTAATGCAAGAGGTATTCTTAAACAACTATTTCCAACTGCTCAAGTATTGGAAGAAGTTCCAGTGACTTTGAGAAAAGGTAAAAGTATTTCACTTGACTTTTTTATTACTCAGTTTAGAATAGTAGTTGAAGTACATGGTCAGCAACACTATAAATTTACTCCTATGTTTCATGCTTCTGCACAAGATTTTATCAAGCAGAAGAAAAGAGATGCCGATTTAAAAGAATGGTGTGAGTTGAATAACTTTACTTACATTGAACTTCGTTATGATGAGAAACCAGAAGAATGGATCAACAAAATAAACATGCGTTAATAGATAAGATGGATAGGATTGATACTATCCTTGATGAATATGAGAGTAGTATTGGTCTAGGAACTTATCAAAGTGAGTTTCCTAACTCTAATACTGCTTACGCATATATGAACATGTCTAGAGATCAAGTAGAGAAAATGGATATTGAGGGTTGTGCTGAAGCGGCATATATTCTAGGTAGTTTATCTTTTCATTTGCAAAGATCAATCAATAGAGAAACCGCAAGATTAAACTGGGCAAAGGCAACTATCAAGGAGATTATTTGTAAGAAGTCAGCACAATATACTGGTGCTTGGGGTAATCAGGATATGCAAGCAACTTTAGATAATGATGCCAGTAGGAAACTGCATGAAATACAAAAGTATTGTCAACAGAGAATTGATAGATTAACATACTTAGCAACTTCAACTAAGAATATGAGTGATCTATTCATTAACCTTCAAAGAGCAAAGGTGGCTAACAATGGATAAATCAGATTTAAATGAATTAAAAAACATGTTGAGTGGATTAGAGGCTAGTATTATGGCGAAAGTAGATGAGAAGCTAGATAAACTCACTACTAAACATGAACAAAAAACAGAAAAGAAAAAGAAGTATCGTCGTAGGACACAAAAGGAAAAACAAGTTACTAGTAATACTTTTAATGTAGATGATTTAGGACTTACTCCCGCTGAACAAAAAGAATTAGCACAAGCATCAAAGTCAGATAGAAAAAATAATGTCCATATTCAAAGAGAAAGATTGACAAGTCGTAGACCTTCTGGTAGAATTGAAGTGAGATGTAGAAGTTGTGGCAAGACTGAAAAGGTTTCGCCAGCACTTGTCATTAAAGATGAAGATGGTTTTCGTTATAAGTGTAATAAATGTTCTTGTAGTCCGGGGTAAAATATGCCATTTCAAGATGTAGCAGCAGAGCGAGCGATACTTGCTGGTGTTTGTAGGTATGGTATTGATGCATACTATGATGTAGCAGATTTAGTAGAACCAGATAGCTTTACACTTGATTCAAATCAACTGATATACTCATGTCTAAAACACATCTTTACAGTAGAAGAAAAAACTACTGTAGATTTAGCATCCATTCTATCAGCAGCAAAAGCAATAGGTGTCTCTGAATTTTTGTCTAGTAAATCAGAGCAACAACACTTGGCAAGTATTATTAAGTTCCCTGTTGATAAAACAAACTTACGAAGTTTTGCACAGATTGTTGGAAAGTTAAAAATTGCTGGTAGTATCTATGACCAGTTGGAAATCACTAGAGAAAAGTATTTACATCTTAAAGGTCATGAACCACTATCACATATCCTTGGTATTGCTGAAGAGTCTATTTTTGATTTTATGTCATTACTAAATGGTGGTGATGAAAATCCAAAGAAACTATTTGAAGATGTTGATGAGTACTTAAATGAACTTGCAGAAAACAAAGTTGAACAGGTTGGAGTCCCAACAGGTTTCTCACGTTATGATTTTGCTATTGGTGGTGGACTTCGCCGTGGCACTGTTAATGTTATTGGTGCAAGGCCAAAGACCGGAAAAACACTCTTGGCCCAGAATATGGGGATGAATATTGCCAAGAAGGGTATTCCTGTATTAGACCTTGATACAGAAATGATGTTTAATGATTTCCGTAATCGTGCTATTGCATCTGAATCACAAGTTGCTATTAATGCTATTGAATCAGGTCAATTTGATACTGATGCAGTATGTAGAAATAGAGTTTATAATAAAACACAAGCAGTAAAAGGTATCCCATATTATCATATCAATATTGGTGGAAAACCATTTGAAGATCAACTTGCTATTATGAGAAGATGGTTAGCAAGACATGTTGGACTTAATCCTGATGGAACTGCTAAAGAATGTGTTATTATTTATGATTACTTGAAGTTAATGAATAGTGCAGATATTAAAGATGTTGCCGAATTTCAGGCACTTGGATTTATGATGACTGCACTTCATAATTTTGCCTTGAAATATTCAGTTCCTATATTATCATTTATACAGTTGAATCGTGACGGTATTACTAAAGAGAGTACAGATGCTGCTTCGGGATCAGATAGAATCATTTGGCTTTGCTCTAACTTTACTATTTATAAGGTTAAATCAGATGAAGAGATTGCACAGGATGGAGAAGAACATGGGAATCGTAAGTTGGTTCCTATTATCGCCCGTCATGGTCAGGGTCTAGAAGACAAAGATTATATCAACGTAAAGATGAAAGGTCAGTTCGCTCATTTAGAAGAAGGTCTTACTGCTAAAGAATTAGAGGATGGTGGTAACTATGTCGATGATGACGAAGAATTCCAAGGTGACAAAGAAGATGTCCCATTCTGATGATTACAATGATCAGGCAAAACTTGAACAACTATGCTGGGATGCTGTAGAGTTTATTGATAACATCTATGAGTATTTTAACATTGAAGTTAAATATAGGAATGACCAACTAATCAAATCTCCATGTCCAGTTCATGGTGGTGACAATCCAGTTGCCTGTAACTTTTATCCTGCCGGAGATCATGTAGTACATTGGAAGTGTAGAACCCATAGTTGTGAAGACCATTTTGGTAAAACTATGATTGGTTTTATTAAGGGTTGCTTATCTAGAGCTAGATATGAATGGGAAAAATCTGGTGATAGAGAAGCATCATTTAAAGAAACAGTTGATTTTCTACTTGAGATTACTGGGCAGAAGTTTGGTGATATTAAACAGAAAAGCAATACTGTGCTAGAGATGAAACAGTTCAATACTATGGTTTGGACTATGTTTGGCGAGGAAGAGGATAAACCAGAAACTGTTATAACAAGAGACTTTTATAGGTCTAAGACAGAAATTCCTGCACAATACTATATAGATAGAGGATATTCTGCTGAGATACTAGATAAGTATGATGTTGGTTTCTGTTCAACTAAGGGCAAGCAGATGTATAACCGCTGTATTGTCCCTATTTATTCTCATAGTATGGACTATATTGTAGGATTTAGTGGAAGGAGTATTTTTGACCAATGTAACAAATGTAAATTTTATCATGACCCAGAAGAAAGATGTAAGTTTTTTCCAAAATGGAGACACTCAAAAGGTTTCCAGAAGGAAAAATGGTTGTATAATTATTGGTATGCAAAAGAGCATATTTCAAAATCTGGTGTGGCAATTATTGTAGAGTCACCCGGAAATGTTTGGAGATTAGAAGAGGCAGGTATTCATAATGCAGTTGCGATATTTGGAACAGCACTTAATCAATCTCAAAAGGATTTATTAGATGGTCTTGGTGCTATGTCTTTAATTATTCTCATGGACAATGATGAAGCGGGTGAAAATGCTGCTGCTAAAATCATTGATACATGTTCAAATCAATACAGGATTTATAAACCAGTCATTAATACAAATGATATTGGCGAAATGAATCTTAATGATATTCGTAGTTTAATTTTACCACAGGTTTTAGAAGCAAAGGATTATTACAAATGAATGAAAAAGTAAATGCATTGGTTCTTATTTATCAAGCAAACTTACAAGCTGCCAAGGCAAATCTATTGACTTATCTCAATAGTTCTGTTGGTGTTGGAGAACATCCAGATACTGTTGGCGAATGTGCAAAGTTGGTAGATAAGATGGCACATGCTAAGGGATGTTTGGATTTGTTGCAAGAGATGTTTCCTCCACAACAACCTCAAGTAGAAGGTGAATAATGACTAAGATTCTAGGATTTGCTGGAAAAAAACAAAGCGGTAAAAATACATGTTGTAACTTTTTACAGATGCTGAAATTCCATGAGTATGGAGTATGTAAAAATGCAAGTCTGAATGAACAAGGTCAAATTTTAGTTTCTGATCTTTTTGGTGAGCAGGTATCTGGTT
>Ga0208898_1000869_pt1 | contig 21751 bp, 21 predicted proteins | sample VirMetDEL_Mar_4_FD_184513 | JGI IMG/M metagenome (GOLD analysis project Ga0208898, IMG submission 184513) | Aqueous microbial communities from the Delaware River and Bay under freshwater to marine salinity gradient to study organic matter... | ecosystem: Environmental > Aquatic > Marine >...
TTTATCTATTTTAAATATCTAATTCAGGATCTGACATCACGATGGTGTCAAGGTCTACGATATACTCCGATACATCACCTAAGATGCTTTCGATGTGTTCACGTTTGTCTAGATTATACCTAAATGTATCTGCTGGTGAGAAGTTCTCAATCCCAACTATTACATCTGTGTCTACTTGAGCCTTTTGCTCTGCGTTTAAATTAATGATTTGCATTGTTAAGCTGTTATGTTATTAATGAATGTTTTGTACGATGATTCAAAATCTTTTGTTTCTTGAAGCGTATCAAGCTCTGCAATATATGCGCCTATATATTTTTGGTTAGCGTAAAAGGAATTAAAGGTGTTATTAACCCTATCCGCAAACCACCCCATTGCGTATGGAGGTAGAACGTATGCGCTAACATCTGTTGTGTTCTCTATTCCTTCTTCACCATTTGCTAAAGCGTATGCACTTGTGTCATTAAATCTAGCTATTGAAGAAGATACAGCGGCAAAGCTAGGAGATGTAAACGCTGCAAGTTCACCAGAATAATAACGGGGTGTTCCTGTGCTGTGGATTCTATTCCATAACCTATAATCAGTTGGATTGGTGCCAGAAATAGTATCGCTTACGCCAAACAAAGACTGATTGCTTCCTGTCAAATTTAATGTTGGGAAGAATACCCCTACTTGAAATTTAGAGTTTGACGTTAGTATCTCATCTATATTACTTTGTTCAGTTAAAAACTTAGTGCTACCATCACCTTGTAATCCTATTGTAGCATCCGCATCCGCATCTACGAAGTTGTTGTTAGTAGCTTGACCTAAGTTAATAGCATCTACTCTTGCAGAGTCTATCTTACCACCTAAATAAGGATATAGTCTTTTAAGTTTACTCCATCTTCCTGCTGCTATCTCACGACTAACAAATGCATTAAACTCAGACTTAACATTAGTTGTTAATGTTCCACCTGCATCCTCTACAGTTTGAAAATATGCAGCTGCATCTGTTTCGTATGTCTCTCCATCCTGTACCTGTTGAATGAAGGCTTTGTAGAGTTTTTCGAATTTCTTTGTTTGCTCAAGCGACCATGTTTCAGCCAGCACAAATCCCTTCATTGTACCTGCGTAATCAGCAGTACCCCTACCAAACACCCAAATAGGAAGAGACGGTAATATGTTTGTTACCGATGTAGTAAATTCAGTTCCTTCAGTTCCATCAGTTAATGCAAATAAACTTGTTTGTGATGTCCTTACTAAACCGTTAGATTCTGTTCCTAAAGTAGCAGTAGCTAAGTCTGTAAGCAATCCACCACCATAAGCTTCTAACAATCCTCCATTGTGTCTAAGTGCGTATCTGTAATTCGTAGACTGAATACCTGCTAAATATTTACCTGCTCCAATACCAGCTGTATCAGCGAAAGCCAGCATTTGAATGTCGTAGTTACCAGACATTAAGGCAGATATTTGCTGTGAGCTTTGCGTGAACTTAGTGCTGCCATCACCTGTTAATCCTATCTTACTATCAGCATCGGCATCTACAAAGTTTACATTGAAATATTGAACCCTTGTTTTTAATTCTGTAAGAGCAGAATTAACTGTGCCGCCCATAAATGGGACTATGTTAATTGCTCCCTCCCACAGCCCATCAGCCTTCATAGACTTCACTAGATTGTTTACAGCGTGCTGTTGAGCTAGAGATAAAGTTCCTCCTTGGTCGAATACTTCTTGAATGTAGGCTTGGGCGTCTGGGTCGACAGATATATCTTTAAAAGACTTATTTAAAGTGGAAGCTTCATCATCCGTAAATCCTTCGCCAAATGCTACTGCTGTGTATATTCCCCCAATATGGTCTAATGCTATATCGGTTGCGCCACTTACATAGTGATGAGCAAATAGATATGAAGTTAAAGGTGTATAATCTGTATGTGCTCTTGAAAGCGGAGCTGCTAATGCTTGCCCATTTAAAAACGGTGTAATTGTAGATGTGGTTGGCCCACTTGGTGAGAAATTAAAAGTAAAACTATCTTTATTCTCATAAGTATGTGTGAAATTAGTACCTATACCACCACCTTGTAACCAAGCCGTACTTTTTGAGGACTCAATATACCAAGTAATGTTTCTTAGTCCTAATATAGCCTCTCTAGCACCCCAGAAATGACCATTTGTAGTTGGGCCTTCTTCTATTTGAAAATGTACAAGGTTATCATCTTGGTTTATATCTTCTCCAATTATAAAATTAAGCTTTGCATATTTAGTAGAATCATCAGGTTGAATCCTACCACTTACAGCAAAGTCTGCTGTAACGAAATTAATGAAGGATAGGTCATAAGTTCCAGGATTGACCATATTAATAGCGGCTGCTCCTGAAGTTTTTCCTTTGAATGGATAGACAGCTTTGTACTTAGATAGTCGTCCAGCCGTTCGTTCAGTGACGAACCAATCGTTTACAAGGTCTTTCTCTAAGGCAGTAAGGGTACCGCCAACATCTTCTACCGCTGTGAAATATGCTACTGCGTCTGCATCAAAAAGCGGTGTATAGTTTGTTCTGAAATTACCTCTACTACTAAAACCAGAGCTTAATACAGGTCTAATAGATTTATAGCTTTTTGCAAAAGGTTTTGCTTTAAATGTTCCATCTTTTTTTACAATTCTACTTGTAAGCTTAGATTCGTCAATAACGCCAGGAATAAAAGAAGAACCTCTGGATATTTTAGAATATATTTCATTAATTCCTAAACCATTAGTGTATTTATTGATATTCGATTTCTTTTTAGCCATTACTTCTTCTTTTTACGGCTTGCTCCGCAGGGTTCACCTGTAGCAATATTAACCCATTTTTCTTTCTCAAACCAATCACGCAATGTAGCACCTGGTTTTCTAGCTCCTTTAACAAAGCTTTCTCTTGATCGTACTCTTTTACCTTTTGCAGCAGCAGATCTTTTAGCTCGTATAATTTTCTCTTTCTCAGCTTTACTAAGAGACTTATACTTTGAATATGGTAAACAAACTTTTTTAGTTCCTCCGCCTTTTGCCGCCATTACTTTTTCTTTTTAGTCGGCTTTGGCTTATTCTTTTTAGTGTTTGTTTTCTTTGTTGGTTTCATTTTTCCGTAAGGCATAATTTCTTTTTTTTTGTTATTTATTTTTTTTATTCATATTACCTGGGCCTCCTTTTCTAGTACAACGAACACCCCAACCAGAAGCATATGCGCTAGGCCATACTTTAAATTTCTTTTTAGCCGCTGCTTTACATGCTGGAGATATTTTTGTTCGTTTAATTTTTTCAGCCATTACTTCTTATATTTTTTAGGAAATAATATATTAAGCGCTTCTTGTCGACCTTCGCAACCACAAGGTATATTTAAACCCTCAGATACTTTATCTACCATGTGTTTAATACCAGTTGCTTTTGTAAACTTAGCTATATCGTCTCCTAATCCTCTTGACTTCATTAGTTATTACTTCTTTTACAGGTCTTTTCTTTATTAACGTTCTTTTTTACGTTAGGCTCAAGATCTTCATAATGAAATAGATATTCACTTTTATCAGTGTGCATGCGACCAGTCATTGGTCTACCGCTCTCATCTTTATGAGATGATCCACAATAAAGCGTTCCGTCTTTTTTATAATGTGGTACTCCTTTCATTTATCTAACATTTTCATGGCTTTATTTCTTGCACAAACCATTTTTTTAGCATATGTAGGATTTTTCTTTTTATTAAATCCAATTTGTTGGTTAAGACTACCAACAATAGCACTTTTCTTACCTTTTCTACTTTTAATCAACCATTTAGCAAGATCTGTACAAGAGAGATCTTTAAACTTTCCTTTTGCGTCAGCATATTTACTATCTTTCCACTCAAGTCTTTTCTTAGGCATAGCTTATGGTTTATATACTTCTTTTTTATCTTTGTCTTTGTAAAGTATTGAGTATTTATCACCTTGCTTGATACCATATCTTTCTTTACCAGTGGTAGAAACAAATTTGTATACATTACTACCAGGTATTTTTTCAACTTTTTTATATCTATCTTCTTGATCTTTCCTAAACGTACCTGGAGTATCTTTATCTCTAGAGTTTATTCTTTGCTTATAAGCCATAATTAATATTTTCCTTTAACACCTTTAGGTGATGATTTCGTAGATCCGCCTTTACCAGCCCATAGTTTTTTACAAGCCCAGTATCTAGCGGTTAATTTATCGTTTGCGCTATCGCATCGATGCCTAGCTTTAAAGCTTTTTCTCGCTGCAGCACTATAATTATGGCCATAACCAGATGCACCAAAATGAATTAGCTTTTCCTTGCCACTTTGGCAGGCTTTTACCATCATCTTTTTACCAGCCTTCGTTGATTTACGAGGCTTATTACAAGACATTTTTGATTTATCTACTCTGGCCATTTAAAAAGGTTTTATAAACTTCCATAGTATACGTACTATAAAAGCCAATACTAATAATATAATCACCCAAATAATTGAGCTTTTAAAGTATCTAATTACTTGATCTACAATAGTTTCTTTACGTATTACAATTCTTTCAACAGGGATTTCCACTGTTTGTATAATCGTGTCACTTTTGCATTTTCCTTCAATATACGTAGTATCTCCAATCCTAACATATTTGATTTCAAGCTTTCCGTTATTGATATACGTTGTGTCTCCAGGTTTGTCAACAAATTGCGTATCATATCTAACTTCAGGAGTAACAATAGAAAACGTGTCATGTAATGTATCTTTTTTTAGTAAATCAGGATATTTCTGAGTTAACCTATATATCTTCTTCTCTGCTCTTCTAAGCTTTTTTGCCTCAGAACAAGATGTTGTTATGAGTAATAAAATAAAGTAAATTAATATTTTCTTCATGATTCTATGTTGATTATAAACAAACCAAAACCAATATATAATATAGATAAAATAACAGCGTTAGATATTTTATTGATTATTTTATTCTTATTTTTTTCGTATTCAACTTGACTCTTGTAATTAGTCAACATAATACTATCGTTATATATAGTGTATTTTCTTTGTACATATAATGATTCAACAGTGTCTACTTTGTAAACCAAAGAATCAATTTTAGCATTTTGCCGTAGAAATGTTTGATTCATCTCATCGGCTTGCTCTAAAAGCATAATAACAACAGTATCTCCGTTAATTACTGTTTGTTTTGGATATTGGGAGTAACTTAAAGTCGGAACTAATAGTATCAGCAGGAACATAAACCTCGATAATTTTTTCTGCGACTTCAAGATCATACTTAACCACCTCAAGCTCTTGCTTAGTTTCCTCAAGCTGAGTTTCAAGTTCTTCATTTTTTTCTTCCATTTTAGTATAGCTTTCGCTAACATTTTCTACTAAATGTGCACTGTCTACGTAGCTAATAAAATCAATCATATAATCCATACTATCAATCTCCACTGCATCTATCTCTATTGTTTCAGCACGAATATCTCTACCTTCAACAACGCAACTATTTGGTATAGAGCATAATATAGCTCCGATTATAATTTCAGCGGATTTCATATGTCTTCAATTTTATTGAGCGTAGTCAATATTTTTAGCTTAGTAGTTGCCACCGCTAAAGCTGAATCTGCTCTATTAATTTTATAATTTAATTTTTCTACTTTACCTTCAAGTACAATGGTCTTGTCGTAGCAAGTTTCTATTTGCCCTTGATAATTCATTTTATTATCAATATACAAATAACCAATAGCTGAAAGTGTGATAAAGAGTAAAGCCTTTACTGGATCTTTTTTAAACTCTTTGTAGCTAACTGGTAGTTTCATGATTTAGTCCAAAGTTCATAATAAGTTTTACGAGCTGAATTACGCTTTGCACGGAGTATTTGTCCACGCTGTGGGCCGTTAGCTTTATAACTTACATGAACCCAATCTGGTTTTTCATCATCACCAAATTCCCATATCAACTGATCAAATGGAAGATTATCTTTAATATATTCAAATACATCAGTATTACTTGGACCAGGGTGACCATCCATATCGATGTCAATAGCTTCGCCTTTACTATGCTGAGAAGTTGTACTTCCACCAATAGCTTTATTCAATGCGTCGCTACGATAACCAGACGAAATAAAAATAGCCTTACCAAAGTGCTCTCTGATAGGTTGAAAGATATTTTCTGCCAATTGCTTAGCAGCTTCAAGATGATCTCCATCTGGATTATTATCTATACCTCTACGCTTAGCTGTTTGTGATCTTGTAAACTCTGCTAGTGATAAATTTTTTGATAGTTTCATTATTCTTCTTCTTTATTATTCTTACCAAAAATCTTTCCTGCTTCTGCAATACCGAAAGCACCAAGAGTAATATAAACAAAAGAATTAAATATAATATCATTAATAACAAGCTCCTTACCCCACAACCCAGTTACAATATCTGTAATTGCAAAAAGTGTCATCATAGCAAACGAAAGAAAACCTACTATGTTCTTTTCGTTATATTTATTTCTATTTTCAAATATTTTCCAAAAGCTCATAATATTTATCTTTTATATGTTTGTCTTTGATAAGTTGGTACTGGATCATTACCCTCAGGTGTTTTAACCTTAGATTCTTTCCTTGCTTCTTTCTTCGCCTGTTTCTTTTCTTCTTTTACTTTGGCTTTTATTTCTTCTTTCTCGGTATCTTCTACTCCAACATCCCATTTACTCCAACCACCAGACATTAATATTCTTTGCCATATTGTATTGTCTGCGTCAAGAGCACCAGTTATATTATCATACTTTCTTAAAGCTCTATCTAATGGTACGTTTGTTGCAGCTGAAACAATGTTTGCCGATGCTTCTACTAATGGATTATCTATATCGTATCCATAAGCCTTTATCAAATCCTTATTGTATTTATATGTGTCAAGCGCACTTTTTAGTTTTCTAGCTTTAGAACCAATCGGAGGAGAAATATTAAGTGCTTCTACAATTACAGCCGCATTGTCAGCTTTATATCCCTTCTCGTCTTGCTCTATAAATTCAAGTATAACATTTTTAGTTGTTGCTACAACAGCACCAGCAATACCAGTACCACGAAGTATAGAATCAACCATACCATTTACTACCCTAACCTCTCTTTGATCAACCCACTTTTCGTCAAGCTCATCATCGTTATCAAATAATAGCGCAAATAATGCCGTTTGCATAGCGTTAAATATTAAGTTTTGCACCGCACCATAGTAAGCTATCTTAGATAGATTAGTTTTCCAGTCTCCTCGGCCATTTATAAGATCAAGAGAGGCTTTTTTCATCTCTCTAGCATATTGTGCTGGAGTATTTTGGAAAGCCAATATAAGACGCCCTAATGGACCAGCTTGCTGCTGTGATATTTTATCTGGTCTAGCAGACTGCTGATTTGTTTCTGTGAGATTTTGAAAATCAGTAAAAGCTTTTGTTTCTGCTTCTTTTTGAGATAAGCCTTGCTTGGTATATGTCTTAACTCTATTTCTGTAAAAAGTTGCACCACCAGATGCAATTGCAAATGAGTCTGCAATTTGTGTAAATACAAAACCTTTTTGCAATAAATATCTTATTGCAGCTTTTGCTTTGTTTTTACTTCCAGATATAGCTGCTTGTAGCTCAGCAAGGTTTATATCTGACTGTAAACCAGATCTTCGCTCTTTTAAATATGGTGAATTAAACAAATAAGCAAAATCAGACCAAAACTGTTTTTGATTACCAAATGCTATAGCAGCTTTAGCCATATTATTATCAGACCAATTAATATAGTTAGTTGCTGATATAGTTTGCAGAACAGCTGATCTAGTATTTAAGAACATGATTGTACCAACAGCACCATTTAACCAATTGTTAAATTCATTTAAGAGTCTATTATTACCAAAGTTTCTATTACTACCAGTTTTAATTCTATAAATAGAATCTTCTAATGCCTCTCTAAATTTAGGTCCGTAGTAGGCTTCAATTTTATTTAGATTAGCTTCATTGAAAATGGTATCAAGATTCTCGTTAACCGTTTCAAAAAATTGACTTCTAACAACGTTTTGAGATATTTCATACATCTCTCCTGTCAATGTTGAAGAAATCCAGTTTTCATCTGGTTTACTAAATCCTTCTGGTATTCTTGTTATAGCTCTAAGTTCATTAGCAAAATTATATATGTCTTGATTTTCAGTTACAAATTTATTAGCTGCTTTAAGTTCAGCCTCTGAAATACCAGGAACAGTATAGCCAGCTTTATCATATAGATAAACACGAATAGCCTGATCAATAGTGAAATCAGTTCCTGGAACAAACTTATTTAGCTTTTTTCTAACGTCTTTATATTTCTTACGTAGTGCTCTAAAGTCTCTAGCAACAACATATTTCGCTTGTGCCCAATTGTTAAACGCTTCATTCATTGGCGTTATTAAATTATCCTCAATAAACTTAAGCTGTTTTTCACCTTGTTTACCGGGGCTTAAAAAAGCATACATCAAACCAAGGAAATCTTCAGCAGATGGTGGTATAAAGAAACTTCTATATCTCTTTCTTTGAGCAGCAGCACGTGCTTGTGCTTTACTATATTCTCTAGTAGCTTTTATACCGGTTGTTTGCTCAAGTATTGTATTGAAAGTTTGGTCTAATATATCTCTAGCTTTAGCATCTTTATCAACGCCTTTATCATCTTTTGCTTTTTTAGAAAATTTACCTTCTGAAAATTTATCAATAATCATACTAGCAACTTGCTCTATTCCAGCGTCTTTAGTTATATTATTACGATTGTTTAAAGGTGTTGTTTCTAATTTTGTGGCCGTTAATGTCATCCGTATAGTGAATTTGCCTTTTCCAGTATAAGACAAAGTCGTATTGTTAGATGTTGTAATGTTTAATGGTCTTAAACCTAATCCAGAACCAGGTATTTCAAAAGCACCATCTTCACTAAAGTGATATATATTAACATCTTTCTTTAAATTAGATAACTGTTTTTCAGTTGTAATACCGGTTTCAGAATATTTGTTTACAGGCCTTGAACCTATTTCTTTAAGGAATTTTTTTCTTAATTCTTCATCTTTTATTACAAATCCATTATCTTTAAGTGTAGCTCCGTATTTACTTACTGCAATATCTGTTATTTCTTCTAAACGATTAATAAAAGATTCTTGATTATTGATGTTATTTATAATATCATCATTTATACCAGTATTTCTAAATAATTTTATATTAGCTTTATTCCACTTACCGTTTTTATCAAAAACATTTTTAAATACAGTACTAGTTAAAAATGGTCCATTAACTACATTACCGTATTTTAATTCAATTTTAAATAATATTTTTGATCCTTTTTTTATAGCAACGTCGTATTTTACTGCTTTTGTTATTTCCGCTTTTAATCCATATTTTTCTAAAAGTTTATTAAGTTTAGCAGTATATATTGTTTCATATAAATTACCATTATCTAGTTTATTTATTTCGTTAGATAATGCTTCTAATATACCACTATTGTCTTTAAATTTATTTTCAAATTGAGATGCTTTATTTATATAGTCATCTTCATAAATATCTTGCATTAAATCTGAAAACTCTTGATCAGAATAACCTTTAGCAGCTAGACTTATTATTTTTCTTAAATTATCGTTGCTAATATTTGGGTCAATGTCTAGTATTTCAAGCTCTACAATTTTATTGTACACTTCTTTTTTAGAAAACTTGGTTATAGATGGATCACGTTCTATAATTGCACCTAATTCAGCATCAAAGTTATCTGGTAATGTTTCACCAGTAAGTTCTGCTATTTCTTGTAATCTAGCAATAGCGTTATATTCTGGATCTTTTAATACCATCATAGTAGCATCAAAAGCCAATTCTTGAGCTATTCTTTCTACTAATGCTGTTTTACGAGCGCCATTAACGGTAGCTGTATTATCAGTTAAAAACTTCCACAATTGATCAGCTGTTGGCTCTAGTTTTCTATATATAGTAGGACCAGCTGTTCTAGCTGCGCCTGGAAGTAAGTATAATCCTTCAGATATTGCATTATCCACTTGCGTTGGACTAGCGTTTACTCTTACAACTTCAGCAAATATTTTATTATCTTGTTTAGCCTCTATTTGTACCCACTCTCTAGTAGGTATTTTTTCCATTATAGTATTAAAGTTGTTATATATGAAATCTCTATAATCTTTTTTCTTACCAACAAAATCTTTTATTGGCTTCATAAGGTCACGCTTAAACTCTGATATTAAAGCTTTTCTAAAACCACTATCAACAACAGATGGAAGCTTAGTACCAAATGTTCTTCTTACAGAATTAACCACGTTATTATAGATACGACCTCCTTTTTGAATACCAAGTTTTTCTCTAAACGTTTGTTCTTCTGTTTTGACTTCTTGCTCTTCAGCTCTTTCAATAACTTCTTCTGTGGTTGTTTCTTCAGCAATTTGCATTGGTCTAACTCTACCTTCAGCTGGAGCTGCTTCAACCTGTTCGGTTGTTTGAAACTTACCTTGATTTTTGTATTGATTTACGATGTCTGGTATTGCAAATCTTTGTAGTTCGTTTATTACAAAGCCTCCAAGATCATCATTCTTTTCTGGATTAAATCTTTGTAGAGATCGCTCAAATAATTGACTCTTTACATCTTCGTAAAACTCATCTGTAACTTTTTCTCTTGGAACGCCAAATCTAGCGAGATTATTATTAATAAGCGGATGTAACTTGTTGCTTGCAATAAGATCTAAGTATACCGTTGAGATAACCTCTGAATCATATTCATCTTTTGTTGTTCCTTCTGGAACCAACGCTTTGATTGAATCACCTAGTGCCTTTCTTGAAAATTTACTTCCAGTATCTATTTTTTCTCCAATCAAAGAAGCGTCTATATCAAGACCTTTTTCTAACTTAACAAGTTCTTTAATATCACCAGACATGAATCTAGTACCATATGTAAGAAACATATTAAATACATCTTCTCCAGACTTTAGTTTGCCAGCCTCTGTTTTTTCTACTGGATTTGTAAACAATCCATTATAAGCAGATTTAATTTTAGCTAAAAATGATTTGTCCAACTTACCAGATCTTTCAGCAAGCGAGATCATCTTTGTTATAGCTATAATTCTTTCTTCGTGCCAAACAGACTCAGATTCTTTTGTGCCTTTTTGTTTTATTTCTTTATAGTCATTTTCAAATTGGCGTAATTGCTCTTTATCTGTTATGTAATTGTTTTTGTAATGATTATAAAGCAAATCACTTATTTTAACAATATTACCACCAAGAGCTCTTATTTTATTGAATAAAGTAACATGAAGGAACTCATGACCGTGAACGAAAGAATCTCCATTGTTTGGATCAATTGCTTCACTTTTCAACGTCAACATAAACGGAAGATTGTTATCAGCGTTTATTGCTTGGCCAGAAATACTATATTTTGTTGATGCTTCTTTAAGATCTGAAAATTCTTTTTTAGATTTATTATATTCTTCTTGAGTAATACTACCGTCTTGTAATGCTTGATCTAGGGCAGCATTAACTTTTATTTCTGCATCTTCAATGTTTTCAGCTTCAATTATTTTTATTTCTTTACCTATTTCATTTGCTCTAGCGGCATTGGCCAAAAGAGAAACTTGAGATTGCCTATCAAAACTATATCTTAATAGCATTGAATCTTTTTTATTTTTTAGATCCTTAAACTGCGTTTCAAGTTCTTTTATTTGACTTTCTTTTTGCTCTTTGGTTAAATCTTTAGATTCTGATATAGTTTTAGCTTTTCTTATTAACTCTGCTCTTTTTGTTTCGTTTTTTATTAAAGCCTGTTTTTGACCAAAGTTTAATTCATCAAGAAGTGTAACTACATTTTTAACTTCATTATAATTTTCTTGTATTAAAACTTCTTGCTCTGCGGTTATTTCTTTTAATATATCTAAATCTTCTTGCGTTTTATTTTCTTTATCTTTTATTTCTTGCTTTCGCAAAGCTAATTCGCCAAGTTTTTTAGTTCTTTTATTAATTCGCGCATCCGCATCTGAACTTCTAAATGCAACAGCGGCGTCAACAAAAGTTTTAGGCGCTGACATTGCTAAGCCACTGAATGTTGCTCCAGTTATAAAAGCTTCATCTACGCCTTCAAGTATGTTTTTATCATCGCCAAGAATATACACATCCGCGACATTTTGAGCTATTTGTGCAATAGCTTCAGAACCGCCTTCTTCAATTGGCTGCCAAGCGTTTTGTACTACATTTTCAGCAAATTTTCTTGACCATTTTTTTGTTGATAAATCATACCACGCTTTATTGCTTGGACTTGTTTTGGCTACTCTTCCTATACTTTTACCTAAAGCTCTTACTTGTTTTAAACCAATATACTCAGAACCAGCCTCCGCTCCACCTACTATTAAGCTAGTTGTGTAGTATTTCCATAGTGGTATATCTTCAGGCCCGGTTGAAGCATAATCACCCTTACCTTGTATTCTATCTTCTAATTCATCTGCTTTATCACCATAGGCCGCTCCGCCAAGTATCGCTAGGCCAAGACCACCAGTCGCGGCTGTAACAGCTGTATTAACAGCTTGCCCACTTACAACGTCTAATGCAAAATCTAGAAAATTCTCACCACTTTTAAAAGCTGTCTTATAATTTTGTACTTCTCGTACTTTACCAGTAAATTCTTCTTTATCGATGTCTTTTAATTGGTCTGCAAAAGATTCTATTAAAGAAGTTTTTTCTGTATCATCTAACACCGAAGATGTAATAGATGGTAAACCTAGTTCATCAGAAATAGCATTGATCATTACACCATGTGGTGTTATTGATAAGAAATCATCATATAAATTTAAGGCACCAGATGTTAATTGTAGGCCAGAACCAACAACCCTAGAAACAGTTACGTCAAGAGCATTGTAAGATCTACCAGCTTGATCAATGGCTTTTTCTAAATCTGAACTTGACACATTTATGTCATGAAGTTCTTCGACTTGCTTATCTAGCTTATTACTTAAGTAATTAATATCTTTTACTACGTTATTAAACTCTTGAAGTGTAGAATTATAAACAGCTACTTCTTCTTCACTTAATTCTTCGCCAAGCTTATATTTATTGTCTATTTCGTTTATTGTCTTTTTTAGTTCCTCAGCTTTTTTAACACTCTCGTCATACTTAACAATACCAAGATCTATTTCTTTGCTCTTACTTTTAGCTTGTTCTTGTTTATCTTCAGACGCTTGAGATATTAATTCTTTTAATTCTTTTCTACCCTGTTCGTATTCTAAATCTTCTTTCGATGTAAGTGTTTCATTAACTGATGTAAAGAAATCTTTTACAGGAGCTATATATTCTTCAGATATTCCTTCTGGCAGTACACCTGATTCAATTACTTTACCAAGACCCATTTCACCAGCTGTTGCCGCTAAACCAAAATTACTTAATCTAGCAACACCTAATCCAACTTTCTTTAAATTATCAATAAAACCTTCTGAGTATTCGTCTTCAAAATCATCAAGAACTTGCTTTCTTGCTTCATCTTTAATTTGTCCAACTAACTCACTTCTAAGAATATCTTTAGCTATAGGAGTTGCTTGTTCATCTGTTACAGTATTTATATCAACATTTTGTTGATCTGCATATTGTTGTCTTGCTTGCTGTAAAAAATCTTCGTAAGCATACTTTTCTTCTGTAACTGTTTTAAAGTCACCAGCTGATTTAACCAATCTACTAGTAAGCGTTGGCTCTTCTACTTGTTTTTCAATTTCATCAAGCTGTTCCTGTGTTAATTCAGTATCACTAATTGATTTTATTTTATCAGCATATAATTTAACTTTCGGATCTGCTTCTTGATATTCCAACTGCTGCTTTGAAGCTACGCCAACTGGTAATTCTTGCTCTAATAATGGAGAAGGCTGCTGAAATGTGGTAGGCTGCTGAGGTTCTTCTGGTGCCGCAGTCGCAGCCACAGTGTCGACACCTTCTTGCTTTCCCGAATTAAAACCAATATCGGATTTAAGAGTTTCAATGTCTGGTATGCTAAAGTATTTAGACATTGATTCTCTAAATTTATTTAATTTATTTTCATCTTGCATGTCAGTTTTGAAAGTTTCAAAATCTGGAAGACTAAAATATCGAGAACCGTTATTATATAGTTTTTGTAAAACTTCTTCGTTCATTATATTGTTTTTAATATGCTTTTTCGAGCGGTGCTGTACTTGCTTCCTCTGGTGTTAACCCAGCATAGCTATCCCAATGTAATTGTAGTTGATTTGATCCAGGATTTACTGTAAAAAACGCGTCTTGAATATTATATTTTTTATCATCTACTTCAATAACACTGCCTTTAAATCTTAAAGCACTATTTCCTTCTTTTTGTGCATTTAAAATAGCTGTTCTTATTGTACTTTTTAAACTTTCTGGGATTTTGCCATAAGGATCTCTAGCACTACCACCAGCCATTAATCTAGTAGCTAATTTATCTATAGCCTCTTCTAAAGCTACTTCATCACCGATATTTAACTTAGCAGCATCACCTAGCGGTATAACTTCACCAACGCTTTGTTGTTTTGTAGTATTTTTACCACTTCCACCAGTTGTTGTTGTCGATACTTTAGGATAAGGCTTTTTAATTAATTCATTAGTTACACGTCCTGTCAAGTGATTAATAAGTTCTTCTCTTTTTGTCTCAAAGATTGCTTGCTTATCTTCGTCTGTAAGTTTATTACCGTTAACATCTGTATCTGGTATTTCTAAATAATCATCTCCTTTACGGAAAACATTACCATAATATGTATCTAAAACTTCTTCGTCCATTGTTTCAAAATACTCACGAATCTTATTTGTTGGATCATAAGTACCTCCACGTGAGCTGAAATCATCTAGATTTTTTTGGTGTTGTTGAATTAAATCTGACACAGTCGTATTAACTGTTTCAATGTCTGATTCTGGACTAGTTGTTAAAATATTATTTCCTCTAGCAATAAATTCATTTTGAGTTACTAATATTTTCTCACCAGTTAACTCTCCATTTTCATCTCTTAATGAAACTTCAAAATCAGCACCAATTTTACCATTTGTATGTGGTATTCTTTTTACATCTTCAAAATTACCAGAAACATATGCTTGGGTAATTTGAACAACTGGATCATCCCAAGATCTAGCATCAAGCTCCATTGCGCCAAGTTCGTTTATAAGCTTAGATGCAATTTTATTTGAATTATTAAACGACTGAACTGATGCCATTGTTTTTAATCTATCTCCTTCAGACATAGCAGCAAAATTGTCTATATTGAGAAGATTTTCTTGCATAATCTCTCTAGTCTCATCTGCTAAATACTCGTTGTTATCAAGTATAACCTTTTCAGCATATTTCTTGTAGTCAGATTTAAATTCTTCTGCTCTGGCTAATCTCAATGCTTGTTTTTGATTAAAACCATCAACTATTGATTTACCAGCATCAGAGAGCTTACTAGATACCCTAGAAAAATCTAAGGGTTGTAACATCATTGGTTGTCTATAAGTTCCCATTATTTTTTTCTATCTTTAATTTATACACCACCTGTAAACATCGAGTATCCTTCAACACCACCTTCAATACCTTCTCCAATAGCTTGCATGGTTAGTTCCATTTGCTGTTGTTTATAATATTGCTCCATCATTCTCTGCTCATCATACATAGCCTGCGCTCTATCAAGTCCAGCAACTTCTCTACCTTCTCTTATATTAAACATAAACTCTTGGCCTCTAGCTTTGTACACTTCTAATTGTTGTTGACCTTGTGCTCTTAGTCTTTCATTTTCTATTTCTTGTTTTTCTATATCAGCAGCAATAGCCTCTTTAGATCTAGCTGCTTGAATTGCTAGACCAGTTGCACCACCACCACCACCTGTTGCTCTAAGTGTATCAAGCACATTAGCGAGTGCAATATCTGTTTGCTCTGCTTGAAACTCAGATGCTCTAGTAGAAACTTGAAGAGCAGCAAGTGGATTAGTCATATCTCGAGTTGGATCTATAATCTCTTGCCTATTTTTCTCAAGTGCTTTTAACTCAAGTTCACGTCTCGTTTTTTCTTTTGCGGATCGCTTCCTCTCTCTATTAGCACCTATCGCACCAATAGCGGCTGGCGTCGCTGAAAGAACCGCCGCGCCTATTCCAACTCCTACTGCTATAAAAGTCATTGTTCTATGTTTTTTAATAAGTTAACTTCTTCTATTGATATTACAGGGTCATCAAAGTTTTTAGCAATTACTTCTTCTTCAACTTCTTCAGGTGTTTTTTTATCTGTTGAATGAACTGTAACCCACGTAGTGTCTTCATGCGTGTATATAACTCTTTTAGTACCTGGTTTTGTTATAAAATAACACGGACCTTCAATTACTTCAACACCTGATTCTGTTAATACAGAAACCTTACCTTTTAATACAAAAGCAGGATGTTCTACTTTGTGAATTTTTGTAACTAATAATTGATCAGCTGGCATAAAAACTTCTCTAACATATAAACCATCAGCAAAGATGTGTTTCAATGGATTCATTTTATCCTTTTCTTCACCTTTTAAGCAGCCATCTATTTCTGAAAGGCGATTTTCAAACTCAGTTACATTTTTTCTATAATTACTTTTTTGCTCAAGCTCTAGTTCTTGTGACATATTATATTAAATTACATTGAAGACGGTGATGCCTCTATTGATACTGTAAATATTTCTGAATTACTTTTCACAGAAGATGCTACCGCTTCGTTTGGATTCCAATATTTTAATTTCAAATTAATATAATGCCCTTTTATACCAGCATTATAACCAAATGTTGCGTCATTATAAAAATCATTTTCTACTGCTCTAATCGGTGCAAAAAATTCATTTTCTCGTTTTACAAAACCAGCATTGATTTTTGCTCCATCTTCACCATCAATTAATACACCTTCATGTGGTATTAAATATGCTGCCTCTAATTTCTTTTCATAACCAGTATTTTCAACAAACCCGCAGTTTATTTCTTCGGCGCTCCAACCAGTTGAACCTTCATAATTCAAAGATAAGAAATTTTTCACTTGATCAGTAGCATCGTTTATAACTAATTCAATGTATGCTGGATTCTGAAGGCTACCATAAAATGATGCTTTTTTAACATTGTTACTTTGATGTACCCAAAGATCTGTCTCATTAAACGTATAAAAATCATTTTTATAATTAAAACCAAAATATGGCTTATATGTATAAAACGAAGTAAAAGAGTTATTATCTTCTTTGAATCCTATCGTAGCATATTTATTTTGTACTTCTAACTCTGTGGTTGAATCAGTTTTTGTTCCAACGATAATATCATCAGTATCTTCTCTTGTTCCAATACATACTATATATTCATTATTGTCTTCATCAAACATGCCTCTTACAAAGTCAGCTGGCTTCAATACATCTTTTGCAAAGTCTTTAATACCATATTGAGATATTTCTGTTATACCATCTCTGCTGAGTCTTAATATTGAGCCTTTTTCTTTATCAACAAAGTATTGCCTACCATTATTATATGCATGTGATTCTGGAAACTTAGATATACCAAATTGACCTAAATATGGATTTATTTGCCCAATAACACTTTTACTTGTTGCTAAAAGCTGTGAACCAGTAGCTGTATATATTGCATCTTTATCAATAAGCGCTCTATTTACCTTGCGCTCTTGAAATATATTTAAATCATTATCTTCAGCATATAACTTTTGTATTGATCCATGTTTTGGGTCAACCGATCTAGTTATTTCCTCTCCAGGAATAAATTGATTTGTTTCGTTAGTTCCAGTATTTTTATTATATATACCAGAATATATCAATGTATTCTCGTTATATTGCGTTTTGTAATTTTCATCAGTAATATACGCTTGTACCCCAAAGTCGACTGATTTACCATTAAATTCACCTTTAATTCTGGACTCTTCAACATACCATGGTCCAGTGGCTAGATCACTATTCGCTCCGGCTGTATCTGTACCAGCTGCTAATATTACCGTATTAAAATATCCTATTTCTAATTTTACTGGCATATTTCAAATTATTATGTGAAATCACTATCAAGAAGACCCTCTATATCTCTAATTTGTTTCATTAATTTTTCAGCGGCTTTATTTGATTTTTCTGGAGGTAATACAACAACTTTCTTAATTATTGATGTTAGTTTGTCAACTATGCAATAACCATATACAACATATTCTTTGTCGCCATTACCAACATCAACGTTTGGTTGATACAGCCATATCATAGGTATGTCTTTAACAACCTTACCTACACTTAATATGAAGTTTTCTACACCATTTTGATATATTGCTAATGTTTCTCCATCACTTTGATACAACACGTTGTTAGTAGCTGGTCTTCCATCCTTATTAACTCTGCTAGGATTAGCGCCTTGTTTCAATACAAATTCAGTTCTTGTTGGTTCTATAGAAGGATAAACAATTGTAAATCCATTATAAACACCAGGAGGATTCGCTGTGAAAGATGTCGCATAATAAGGATATAACTTATAATTAACTTTTACTTCAGACTCTCTTTCTTTTATATATACTGTTGTAGTGGCTGTACTAGTACCATCAACGTCTGTTATTGTTAATGTTGCTTGTCTTTCTGAATCACTCAATTCATCAAAGAAATATAGTCTTCTTTGTTCAGACTTATTTTCCCAATCTTTAGTTGTTACTATGCTATAAGTTCCCTTATTTGGAACATTGGTTTCAATCTTAAAGCATTTTTCAAATTCTTCAGCGTCGGAATCAAGACTCATATTAGGAAAAGTAAGATTTATTGTACAACCTTCAAATCTTCCAGTATAATCAGTACCACCGTTTTCAAATATTCCAGCATAATCAGATGCTTTATTTTCATCAACAAGTCTTACATCTTGTTTTTCATCAAGCAATAAATAAACACTTGGTATTGATGTAATTGATGGTGCTGCATTAGTTATCTCTAACTGAAGTATACCAAATGCTGCTCCAACGTAAGTGCCGCTAGTATTATACTCTTCAACTTTTACAACTATATCATATGTATCCCAGCCGTCTTTATTTCTAAAGGCAAAACCATTAGAATCAACAGTTAACACACCAGAAGATTGATTAACACTTAATTTTGAAGAAACATCAGTTGTTATGTTGTTTTTATAATCACGAACTTCTAATATATAATACTTTAAAGTATTTGCACCAGTTCCTTTGTCGGCAGTAATTGTATAAGCCGCTCCTAAAGTTCCAGTGGTTGCCTCTGATAATGCTTTCAATGTATCTCCAGTATTGTTAAAATCAATATTAGTAGGATAACTAGGCTTATTAGCAAGAAGCGATAGATTTAAATCTTTTACTAAACCACTTGTTGATGTTTCGTAATATATATCTATAGCAGATTCGGTTGGTTGCGTTTCGAATACTGTAACACCATTTAGAGGATTTTTAATAGGTGAACTAGCAGTAGACACAACGTCAGTATCAAAAAACGCGTCCATATTTGCAATATCTGCTATTAATGGTGTTTTTTCGTTTTTGTAAACAAGACCAGTAAAATTATCTATTGTTGGAGGTGAAGCAGTGTAATCATCATATTGATCTGGATGTATTGCATTTTTATCAGGATTTTGTGAATTGTTAGATGGAACCTCTAATCCCTGCTCATCTCTTGAACCAATATTTAATACATCAATTAATGTATTTTTGCTATTCATTTTAGCAGATCGGTTTCTTACACCACCGCCATTTTGTATCACTTTAGGAAATAAAAATACTTCAGAGCCAGCTATACCGTCTCTATTAATATCGTTATCCGCGGTTGATCTAGGTATTTTATTTATATTACCACCAAATAAAGATATATAACTTGGAGTATCAAAACTAGATTCGTATGTCATTGGATGTGGAACATACACGTTGTAAAAATCTTGTTCCAACTGTTGAACAACAATACTATATGAATACCAACCAGTTTTATTTGTTTCTGGATCATATACATCACGAACATCTACAAGTCGTTCATCATCAAAAGTTACTATTAAATCTAAACCTCTAATATCATCTTCATCACCTGACCAACTATATCTTGACGGCCCATATGAATCATCATAAGCTGTACTATCGTTATTAACAGTAAAAGTATCACCAAGTGAATATGTGTTACCAAGACTAGCGGCTGATGATAATCTATTTCCAGTTGTAGAAGTTATTACTGGTGATTTTCTACCATATCTATCTGATAATACAATTCCAACCTTATATGTTCTTCTTTGTTTTAAAGATAAATAAGGATATGCTATTTCATTGTGTTGTAATGGTCCATATGTTAAGGCTCCAGAATTGTATTCTTCAGTTCCTTTTATTGTACTTTCAACAAAAAAGTTTATACCTGTAATACCTGCAGAATCTTTTGGAAGATCATAGTTTTGCACTATATTTCCATATACAATTCTATTAGATACTACCTCCTGTGCTTTAGCAAGTCTAGGTATAATATCGGTTGCTCTAACAAGTTGATTCTCAGGTAAAACCTTTATAGGTCGTTCTGATCTATAATTATAAGTTACACAGTATCTCCAATACGCATTTACCGCACTTATTGGTTTTACTGGATATACATCAACTGTCGCTGTAAATTCTTTTGTTGTATCAACTTTTATTTCGCCTACTTTTCTTACAGCTGTTTGATGAGATTCTTTTAATAGTACATCTATTTTTTTAATATCAGATGTGTTTTCCCACATCTTAACTAAAACAAATTTATCACCTGCGCTATTTTCAACACCACCACTATCTAACGTTACTGCTCCTAGGTTTGTTGTTATTGTAGACGAAAAAGTAACTTGAGTCACTCCATTTGTCAATGATGTAGAATCAACACCTTTTACTATATAAGTTCCAGGTGATATTGAACCACTAAACGTTGCATTATTTAAAGTATTTGATCCAACTGTTGTTACTTGAAAAACCCCATCAAGTGGTGAAGACATGTAATCATCTTGCGATGGTATTGGTATTCTTAATTGAACAAAATTCAAAGCGTTTTGCATCGCTTCTACTTCTGTTGTATCAATTATTTTTGTTGTGCCATACAATGGATCGCCGTAAGTTGTAACATTAGTATCATAATCATTTGAAGAACTATAAGTTACATTTGGATCTTGATAAAGCACACCGTTATTAAGCGGTTGAAATACTATTTGTGTAAATGGAGCGTATATTGAATACTCGTCTTCATTGAATTGATAACGATATGAAAATCTAACAAACTTATCTTTTAGATAATCAGATTTTATATCAACTACGGTTTTTTGAGTATTTTCATTTGAAACTACGCTTAGATTTTTATGCTCAATAACAAAAGGCGCCAAGTATGGAGCGAACTTTGCTACAGAAACTTTATCTTCATTATCATAATAAGACGGATCATTAATCGCTTTTTCAACATTAATGCGTCTAGGTTGATTAAAGTTATCTGTCCAAAAAAGTAAATCTTCAACAATATTAATACCAGTAATCAAGTGGTTTTTTGAGAAGTTCAAAAAATCACCATCAACAATAGCCACTGGTTGATCCGTGGTATTTAAATCTTGCATTAAAATTTTACAAGTAGCCATATATTAAATTTATTATGATACAGGTCTGTACGCTACAAATTTAGTACCAACATTAGCGCCTCTAGTATAACCATCAAAATCTGTTACAAACCAATAAACTCTATTTTTCTTTTGGTCAACTATATAACCAACAACTTCTGTATTGGCAGGTAAAGATAAATCACTAACAACTGATGTTGGATAATTCTGCTCATTACCACGGATAATCTCTACTGACCCAACACCAGTGTCATCACTCATTGGT
>Ga0208898_1000870_pt1 | contig 21750 bp, 26 predicted proteins | sample VirMetDEL_Mar_4_FD_184513 | JGI IMG/M metagenome (GOLD analysis project Ga0208898, IMG submission 184513) | Aqueous microbial communities from the Delaware River and Bay under freshwater to marine salinity gradient to study organic matter... | ecosystem: Environmental > Aquatic > Marine >...
TGCCCTTACGCCCAATGCCATTGCTGGCTGTTCACTTGTACCTAACGCGTATGCACTATGACCAACTGCAACACACTGCCGTCCTGAATACGAATTGTAACCAACAGAGGTGGCATCTCTATTCACTGCTTGTGCCCCTTGTCCAACTGCGGTGCTTGCCGTGGCGCTGTTGCTTTGAACACCTATTGAAGTGCTACCACTGGCACCAGAACCAATCACAACGCTTAGACCACCAGCCGAGACGTTGTAACCAATCGCTATTCCATCTTCTGAAGTGACGCTCGCGCCAGTTCCAATCGCAACATTTCTCTGATTCCCCGTCGCATCTGCTTGGTGTCCAATTGCAACTGAATTGATACTAGTTTTAGCAAGCCTACCGATTGCAACGGAATATTGACCGCTACCATTAAGCCCAGCTGCTTCGCCAACGCTTGTTGCTTGATTTGCTGCAACTGCTGTTGAACCAATTGCTGTCCCTTCTACTCCAGCGTTTGTTTGTCGACCTAACCCTACGCCGTCGGCATCGGCTGTTGCAAAATAACCAATAGTAGTCGACGTGCTGCCAACTGCGTCAGCGTCGTAACCGATTGCGATGCTGTTAGCTCCACTAGTGACAGCTCTTGCACCAATGGCAATGCCTCGTGTCCCCGTGACGGAACTGTTGGCACCGATAGCAACGCCATTTCCCGGTGCTACGGTATAACCACCAATTGCAATCCCAGAAGTTTCGGTGCTCGCGACGCCTGAATTGGCTTGATAGCCTAGGCTAATTCCAAGACGCGCAGTTGCGCTACCATATCCAATCGCCAATGCGTCCTGCGCCGCATTTGCAACGTATCCGACTGCCACTGCTGAACCTGCTGCGGTAGCCTGATTGCCCAATGCGGTTCCATATATTCCGGTTACAGAAGTTGTCTGACCAAAAGCAGTACCTCTATCAACAGCGCTTGCGTTGTATCCTATTGCTGCGCCGTATTGACTTGCTGTGGTGTTTTCACCAATTACAGTCGCATAGTTGCCCGTTACCGTTGCGCCGTGCCCAAATGCTTGCGCTCCAGTGTATCCCTGCCGGTTACCGAATTTCCCGTCTGCCGTTACTGTTGCGCTTGCAACACCAAGGCTGTCTCGCCATTCTGTGAGATTTGCGCTCTGACCACTTATCCCTTGAAAGATTGCAACTCGCTCGCTGCTGTTGTGTGGTTTTACGTGTAGCTTTGCTGCTGGTAAACTAGGATTAAACGGTCCAATACCAACATTATATGCAATCTTCTGAAGAATTAGATGTGCATTAAAGTCGTTGCCATCTCGCCATGCTTCAATCCCTGCTGCCGTTGCCCCCTCAGTAGTGAATTGTAAATCTGCGTTCGTTAGACCGTAAGAAATAATTCTAAACGGGAAACCGATATTGACCTGACCTGTGAACGTACATGAATTAGATGTGATGGTAAATGCACCGTTATTGTAGCTTATGTAATTGTTTGCTACCCCACCTTCCCGAAATAGAATCCTTTTATTCGGCGCATCAATCTCAATGTAGTCGTCACCGCTGCCACTTACATAAAACCGCATATTGCTGTCGAGAAGTTGAAGTATCTTAGTTGCATCATCCCAAGTCAGCTCCGTAACACCATCAAATGCACCGGCGTTATTAAATTGAATTTCGGTGTTAGAACCACCGGCAACCGGCACAACATCGCTCCACGCCGTGTCGTAATCAGTAGCGCTGCTTTTTGTCAGAGCTTGCCCAGTTGTTCCACCGGTCGGAACTCCAACGCCATCGGCTCCATCGGCACCATCAGCGCCGGGCTCGCCTTGAATACCTTGAATACCTTGAACGCCTTGAATCCCTTGCTCGCCTTGTGGACCTTGGACACCGACACTTGCAACCGTTACTTGATTTTTAATTTCGGTAAACTCCAGCGTTGTGTTGGCTTGTTGTATTGATACGGAGTTGTCGGATTTTGTAATTTCAAGAGAAACATTTTCTTCCGTGATCTCTATCTGGTGTGGTGTTTGCGTTACGGTTACGACGTTATCAGTCTTTTGAGAAGTGATTTGATTGTTGTTCTGTGTAATCGTGACTGAATTCATCGAGTGACACCTCTTACGATATCAAATTTTCCTTCTAGAATTCTTGTTTTGACCCCGGCTGGTGACGTAATCACGAGATCATAGTAATGAGTATTAGCGTCGAGCGCTGCTGTCGCTGTTGCTGCTATAACGATAGCGATGGTTCCCGCGACGCCTCCGAGCGTGATCCCTGCGCTTTCTGTCAGTGATATAACTGGCGCTGTATCGAAATCCCTTCGCACCTGTAAGGCTGCGGTGAAATTGGTCAGATCAATAGCTGAACCTGTTGAATCTTTGTAGGTAAGTGTTCTTTGAAATGTCTCGTTTTGATTGCATTTAAAATTGTAAGTTGCTGCGCTGTTTTGTTCTGATGTCATTTTTTTATTCCTTAAAATTGTTTTAAAATACTTTTATCCACTAAATAGACCGGCGGGCGGTTGTACGATAAACTCTTAGGGATGATTCTCTTGAAGGCTGGATCTTGCGTTGAAATCCAGCCGATTGCATAGAAATCAGGCATTGCGTCGAGCATGAGTATGAAATTGCGGTCGCGTTTTGCCTCATCGAGTTTAATAATGAGATTTCTTGTCCTGTCTTTGATTGTTCTAACTTCCCAGCCGCTAAGATCGTCCTCGTTTCGATTGCCAAATCCTTTGGGGAATTTGTCGAGGAATTTCGCCGCTGCAAGTTCACCGAGCGAACCGGATATACTGTCATCCCACTTCGCATCTCTGTTGTAATTCGATGTCCAGCCATGACCGTCTTCCAATGTTTGCATTACGCGGTCGACGCCGTTTCGAGCCGCGTAGCTAATTTCTCTAATTGTTAGTGTTATTTTATGCATTCAAATATCCCTTCCCAATACCAAACGCTTGAAGCTCAGATCCCGGTTCTACGTCCTTAAAAACTTTCGGGTATTTCCTACGGAGTTCAAAGATTTGTTCGAAGATCTGAGTTTTGTCGGTTAAAGGCTTGCCTGACTCCGCTGGCGGGTAATCGCTCTTTAGTGCGGTGTAAACATAGGCACGCGCTCCGCTGTCGAGTTTTTTTAAGTCGTCTCGACGCATACCCCATCTAATCATCGTTGCATGATATTCTTTCTCAAACTTTGAAGGCGGCGCCTTGCGGTCGAATGCAACTCTGTAGTTTTCTTTTTCGATATGGTTTGCGATATCAAATGCAAGGCAGGTGCTTTTAGCGCAGAAATGAGCGGTGGCTTTTTTTAGCACCTCAAAGGAGGCTTCTCGGTAAAGCGCACGAAGGCGGTTGAAATTAAAGGGATCATTTTTTAGCGCTCGATGCCGGTCGAGTAGCCTTGCGAGTAGTTCGTTCTTTTGTTCGCTTTCCATTTGTCAACCCTCCACGAATGCCCGTTACAACTTTCGATGATTGGATGATAATTGTGAACAAAAAAAACGCATGACACGCTTATAATAAACCACCGTTACCAATTTTTTATAGTGATTAGATATCGAACTATGATAGAAAATAATCGTAGTCGTTTGCTAACCGACCACAATATAGCCCGAAGCGTCTCAGAAATGAGGCGCTTTTTTTATGCCCTGAACGATAGCCAGAAAATTGATCTGGCTTCGCCTGCCGCAACAATAACCAATTCGGAATCCATAAGACACTATTCAATAAACGATTCACGACACTAAACGAAGAATAAAACAGGTATTCAACTGAATGGATTCAAGAATGTAATCCATATAAATGAATAACTGTATAGTGACGTCGCTTAGTTTCAATAAGCCGTATAAATTTATTTATGTTTTTTTGGGAAAAGTGAACTAAGCGATTAAAGCCGAGATGGCGATAGCCTGAATCGGCAGGGCAGACAAGGATCTTCTACAGGTAAAAAAAGAGGCTGTCAAGTCCAAAAAGTTATTTACTAGAATGACCATTCTAGTGGGCGCTGTAAGTGTGTGATATTGTTGAGGCTGGTAGGCATGAAAAAAGCCCCAAAATGGGGCTCACTTTACTCAAGTAAAGCACTGCACCACACTAAAGTGATACTATTTATAGAGTTTATCGTTGAACCTTTCGACCGATGGGATGCGCGAATGCGGTATTTGATCACGCGGTTTGAGCCGAGCTGGTGGCGAATCATATGTGATCTCATAGAAAAGATCCCCACCGTACTCTTTCACCGCGTCATAGAGATCTTTCGTGCATTCAGTCGAATAAATATTGTCGAGATCCTCCGTCCAGCGCTCGGCATCTGTGAGCGCCTCGTCTGAGGTCCTGCCTATCCCGTAAATTAATCCACCTCTTTCGTATGCGATATAGTATTTTTCCATTTTATAGCCCCTTTATAAATGTGCTTAAATGCCATTTTCGAGCGCAATTTGCTTAATGTACGCCGCCGCTCTGAGAAGTTTATCCCGTTTCGAGACGCTGGCGCTAAGTTCCATCGTGCCCACTTCTTGCTGGTACATTGCCGAAATAGCCGCTCTGATAGCCTCTGAGCGGTTCATAGAGCGCAGGTCGCATAGGTATTGCAACTCTTCCATAAACTCGTCAGAGCCGCTTACAGTGATTAGATTCTGCATTGTATAGCCTCCTAGTTATCGGCTTGATTGCCTCACCTCTTGTTATTATATTATTATAATAAGATGCGCCACGCAACACTTTTCTTCACTTTTTTTTACTTTTTTTATTCTAACAATTCTAGTCAGTTACGTCCATAGCGTAAAACTAGCGTTGAACAATCGCACCGAATGATCGATAGTGTGAATCGTAGGATATATATAAATACGGAGGCTATATGAAACTTAATATTCAAAAAGCGGCTAGAACGCAACGAAAAGCAAAAATCTGCCTAGCAGGTCCAAGCGGCAGCGGTAAAACGATGACCGCATTACGCGTCGCACGCGGTCTTGTAGGCGATGCTGGAAAAATCTTAGTGCTTGATACTGAAAGAGGCAGCGCGTCGCTCTATAGCGATGTGACGGATTATGACGTCGCGGAGCTGCCAAACTTTCTGTATGACACTTATATATCAGGCATAAAAGAAGCTGAGAAACTTGGCTACGATTGCCTCGTCATTGATAGCCTGTCCCACGCATGGCAGGAATTTTTGGATCAACATACTAAGATGCAAGGCAACTCGTTCGTAAATTGGAGCAGGATCACGCCGAAATATAACGAGTTAATTCAATCGATTGTCAACCATAGCGGGCATATCATCGTGACGATGCGCGCAAAAACCAAATACCAAATAGACGAAAAGAACCGACCATCACGCCAGTATATCGGTACGATTATGCGAGATGGAACCGAATATGAGTTCGACTTGGTAGGGATGATCTCTATTGATCACAATATGGTAATAGAAAAATCAAGGATTGCTAAACTGCAAGATCGGATCATCACCAAACCCGGTGAAGATTTCGGTGTTGAGGTTGCGGAATGGCTCGGCAATGCGCCAGCGAAAAGCCCCGTCAACATCAAACCCGCTCCAATAGTGAAAGAAAAGAAAGTTGTTGATATGAGTAAGATCATCGCCAAATTTCACGCGATAGTATCGACGCAAGTAATGACCGAAGAAACCGCAATTCAGGCGATGCCGAATAGGTATGAATTTCCTGAAGGGATGACTCCTGAGGAGAAACTGGCGATTCTTGAGCGCGTGATCCCTCAAGGCGGCTGTTACTCAAAACAACTGAAGTGCGTGTTCAGCGTAAAGGCGCTGCCGCTTATGGAGAAAGTTTGGATTGAATGGCAAGCACCTCACCACCACGATGAGAATGCAACCGTTGAGATGATGGAGGCTGAATAAGATGAGTATAGCTAAAAGAATATTTGACTTGGCTGAATGGATGGCTGTTTTAGAGCACGAAATTCTATGCGCTGGTGGCGAATTGACGCCAGCTCTTGAGAAAGAACAGGAGTTGATTGATCAAGCGCGTGAAGATGGTGTCCAACGACTTGTAGGCTGGATTTATGCTGTTGAAGCCGAGATAGCTGGATTGGAAAGAATTCGAGATGAGATTCGAGCGGCGCTCAAGTCGCAAGAAAACTTACTCGAATACATCAAATTCTTAGCGTCGCAGATAGTTGACGTGAAGACCAAAACACCGCTTGGCACCGTATCGCCGCGTCTTAAACGTGAAATCAAAGTTGATAACCTAATTGACTTAGAAGATCGTTTTTTGCGCGTTCGGAAAGAAGTGAACAAAACGGCAATAAATGAGGCGCTTGACGCTGGCGAAAAGATCGACGGCGTGACGGTTGAAAGCCGTCCGACCATAACGCTGTACAAACCAAGGGGAAAGAAGAATGTCGAATCAGAATAAGATTGTAGGATTTCGAGCCACGCTTCGAGATCTGAAGAACTTAAAAAAGCTCATGAAAAGATGGGGCGAATCAGCAAGCGGCGCAATTAAACGCGCTCTTGAAATGTGTGCCAATAAATAAAAAAAGAGGCGGGCAAATGCCCGCCTTTATATTATAGCCCAAGAAAAGGCTTGATAAATTCAACAATCGCCTGAGCGAATTGAGGCAAACCCAGCACCTCAAGAAATTGCGTGATGAACGCAATGGCTCCAACTGCACCGGCTAGTTTTAGTTTTTCTTTATTCAGCATACTGAATCTCCTGTAGTAAATCTCTTATCTGTTCTCGATCATGTTCCGAGATCGTTATAGTTCGCTTATTAGGCGGAACAGTCCCGCCACTATCGCCCACCAACCCATTGAATGACGCTTTCCAGAGATAAATAATTCTTGCTCCTGATAGTCCGTCGGTGACTCTACCAAGCACATCTTCTGGCGTATATTGATACGATAAGCTCCAGAAGTCTCCTGCGAGATCGAGATCGTACCCGTCGTTGGACCATCCGATACTTGGATCACTGAATGAGGCGACGGCTTCATTGTGCAATTCGCAATAGTCAGCGGCAGCGCAATTATCAGCGCTAATCTCAAGCCCGTTTTTGTTGCGTCCAATTTTAGCCTCTGGTAGAAATTCTCTTAGCTTGTTTGCGATATACTCAAAATCTGAATCTTTCAAATCGTCTTCAAGCGCTGGCGTTATAATCAGCTCGTCTCGATCTCTTATGTATGGAACGATTTCATCATACGCGCTCATCGCCTTTTCAAGAATCGTATCGTACCCGCACGCATCCGCTCCGCTGCAATTTCCCTTTCTCAAGCAAACCGCATTCACTAGAAAAATCTGTACGCTTTTAGGTCGCGAATCACTCAAGAATGAAAGCAAACAATCCGAATCTTCTCCGAACGAATCCCACAAAAATGAAACTGCTGGCGATTGAATGCCATCGAGCATTTCAAACAATTCACCGCATTCAAAAGTTTCTGAGCGCAGCCCGAGAAGCGTTAAGCCGTGATAGCGCGTCGGCTCTGTCGTCACATCGTTACTCTTTGAGCAACTAACACAAAGTAGAAATACGATAAAACAAGCGCCTAAGATTTTCTCCATTGAGTAATCCTTCCATCGCCGAAGCGATCCCACGTATCAAGGTGAACGAACGTGTTATAAAGCCCGACCCCTTTCCACTTCTTAAAATCGACGGCTAGGCTCTTGAAAACGTGAAGCGGCATCTTGTCAGGCGTTACATCAAAAGCGCAGCCTCTTGAATGAGGCGACATTGAAGAACCATGACCCAAGCCAAAATGTTCCTTCGGCGTTCTATAGCCGCGCAGGTTTAGTCCTCGATGATTGACTCTTAATGGCAAGCCTAGTTCGAGTCGAAACTCTTGCAAGATATCCAGCGCGTTCAAATCAATGCCGATGATGCCATGCGCTTCGTATCGCTTCATCGCTACTGGGGATAGCACCTCTTCCGGTAAAAAATTGGGGAACCGTTTGTTCCAGTCTTCGACCTTCATTTGTGTGCAACCATGTTATTTATCACGGCAATCAAGCCCGCCATTGCACCGCCGACCGTTGTCACAATCAAAGTATAGAGTTTGAGATTGCTCTTATTTTCAGGCATGAAGAAATTCTTTAAGGCGTGCAGCTCGGCTTTGAGTTCCTGATTTTCAATCCGCAAAGAAACTACCTCCGCCGATACTTGCTTGATCTCTTTCTGGAGATTGCGAATCTCAAAGAGTAATACTTGAATCAATTTATCTTCGCTCATGGCAATGCATCAAACCTTGCTTTGATTTGTGCAAGATAGTCGTCTGGTAAAAGCATTAATGCTTCCAAGAGTTCCTGCGCTCTTTGCTGGTTAGCTGCCTGCAAACGTTCTTCTTGATCTGTCATTGCTGGATCATGCGCTGCTATAGCTGCTTCAAACGCTGCTTTGTTGTCTTCTTCGCCATTCCGTATTTCTATCCAGAAAGGCGATGTCCATGCTGCATCAAGGTTTTGTGGTGGCGTAATGTGATCTGGGCATGGCAAGTTGTCACGATACGGGAACCTGTTCCAGTTCATGCTTTGGTTAATTTGTATCTTTGCATCTGCTTGGATTGCTTCAAGCTCTTGACGCAGTAGACGCTCATTGATTTTGTTTGTTGGTTTTATTTTGATAATCATATTATTATGCTATGGTATAAAGAATTGTTCCGTAAATAAGAAAAGACGAATCTATAGCCCAGTTAGTGTTATCATTTCTGAGGAATCTTAAATTAGTGGTTCCTGCTATAACTGCACTAACACCTGGAGAACCTGCTCCAGTATATCCGGCAGCACTAGCTGCGTACCCGATTCCAATCGAATTTGCTTCTGAACTACTAGCCTGAATTGGCAAAGATGCTTCTACAAAAGAGCTACTTGATCCAGATAAATTCAAATTTACTTGATAGTGAACTTTGACCAAATTTTCATTTACAAATTGATACCAATTATCATTTGAAGTTGGATTTAGGGTGCATGTCCCAGTATTACTACTGACACTAGGCGTAAAAGCAGTAGCTTGCCCTCCGAATGTAGGATTTAAAACACGAAAAACATCATCAGTTCCATCATAAGCAACATAATAAACTGATCTTTGATTAAACTCATATGCCGTTATATCTCGGTTTACATTTCCATATCGCGTAATTTTCAAGCTCTTTGCGCCCAATCCATTTACATTTAAAGTTGCCCCCGCTGTCGAAGTCAAAGTGTCGTGTACTCTGATTGCAAAGACTTGCCCGGTCACATAAGCCGTCGGAGCTGGTGTGAGCGTAACGGTATAATTAGGTTTAGTTCCTGCCGTTGTCACTGCGTTGCTTAGCTGCTTGTTAGTAATGCCTTGCGTGTTATTCCCATCAATCAGCGTCGCAAGTTCTTCCCGCGTGTAATCTGTTGTTCTTATTGAATCAGCGTATGCCATAAATTATCATCCCCAGATCGGATCTTGAGAATCAAGCGCGATTCGTGCAGTACAACGCCAGAACGGGGCTTGATTGTCGGTTAAAAATAGTTTTTTGCTTTCTATCTGTCCTCGGTATTTTTGCAGCCTCTTTTCTGTAAACTTGCCTTCATTTACCACCGCCCGATCATACGTCGGAGGATAAGCATCTGAGCTTGTCCCAAAATATGCAGGCATTTGTGGGAACCTAAAATCGTACACCTGAAAAACCTCAAGGCTTGGAAAACTTATATAAGGCACCTCGAAAGTAATGAGTTGCACCGGCTTTCGACCATATACGCCCGCGTATCGCTCTATAACCTCAAGCGCGTGCGCCTCTGTTGCTGCGAAAAAAAACTTATTGTTACCGAGTTCTCGAATACCGAAGAGGCTTTCTGAGTTGTCGAGTTGCGAAGAAAGCGTTGCGTCGTCCCGCAGCAAATAGCCCACAAAATCCCGCAAATCGTTTTCGTTTGCAGCCGCGTAAAACTCGTTGCTCGAAAGCTGTTGACCGTAATTTACTAGAAACTTATTTACTATCGTTTCTTCCGCGCTCAAGCTGCGAAGCTCGAGCAACCGAGCGTTCTCATCTGATATTGTGCCCGAAAGCGCTGGCTGATAGCCGACCGGGTAAAGTGTGATCCCGCTGCTTGTAATACCAACGCGGCACGCTGTCGAATAAAGCAAGTTCCTGAGCGTTGTTGTTATGCTATCTCGTCCCGATGTTCTACCGGCAACCTTTACGCCATCGGCTGCCAATGCATCGAGCCCCGTCGAATATGTTGATACGTCAACGTCTGCGTTCACGTTCCAGTTTGTGCCGTCATATTCGCAGGTAAGAAGTTTAAAGACATCCGCAGGATCTTCTATCAATTGCGACGCTGATCCGGTTATGGTGCCCGAACCGTCGTCGGCTATCCCGTCGCAGTTGACTATGAAAGACTCGTCTGAAAGAACGGCTTTCGGCGTTCCGTATTGTGTGAATGATATATAGCTGTATCCGAAGCCAGTCTCGTTTTTGTTCGACGTGCTCAAGTTTGGCGTGTATTCAACGCCGTAGATTTTATACTGTGGTCGCGGCAAATTGCCCGCGCCGCCTGTCAAGCTCGATGCAAGAAAGCGCCAAGCATTTTCATTTAAATCAGCATTTCGATAGTAATAATCAACGCTTTGAACGGTACCGGTCCCATTTATAGATCCCCAATAAAAATCGACAGGTTCCTCAGCATAGAAATTCAGAGCCATATAGTGATCTTTATTCGGCTCCATCGCTACCGGAGGATCAAAGATAAATGTCGCTGTGTAAGACGTTCCGGAAGCGGCTGTAATCTGCGCCGTATAGTCATCGGAGTTGATTGTCGATTGTCCGAGCGGTTCAGGATTCGGCACGTCACCTGCTGGCTTCGAGTAGATGCCGCAAGTTAAGTTCTGATTATTCGTCGAACCGGCTCCGAGACTCAAACAAGTGATCTCCAATCGGTTTATTAAATAGCCGCTCGATAAATTGCTGCTATCGATTTCCCATGCAAACCACGCCTTTTCTTGCGTCCCAACTGCTGTAATCGTCCAAGTGAATGACGTCGCATCGGCTCTTAGTGTATAGCTATCAGAAAGCACCGCAGCCGCATCATTCCCGTTTGCAAATGGAACATAGACGCCCGCTCGGTTCTTGAACTTGACTGAGTTGACCGCCTTGACCTCAAAGTCATCACCGAAATTACTAGCGAAGGCAAAATCTGGCTCTGTTGAATCGCTGTTAAGTGTAAAGGCTTGCGCCTCTACATTTTCACCGAGCACGATTGGCAATGTTCTGCCGAGACTTGCCTGCGTTGCGTCTGGGTTGTCCGTCGCATTTATTTGATATCCGAGCGCACGATTGCCGATAGGATCAAAACTGATTCCGAGACTCATCTGATTACGCTCAAAACTCACTTCCCAGTTGCGGACCTTGCTCTTTAAAACTGCCGTGCCTGTAGCGCTTGGATCTGTCAGCGGCGTATCTGGTCGCGTCAAGGTCGCGTAAATCGTTATTGATTGCTCTATAGGTGTATAGCGCTCAAATAAATCGATTAGCCGTCGTTCATAGGCGAAAGAATGCGGCTTGATATTGAGCGAAATAGTGCCAGTAGTTTGACGCGGCAGGAAATCAGCAAGCGTCGAACCTATTCCAGAAATGTTTTCAAGAATCGGATAGTGCTCTGAATCGGTATCAGATAGCGCAGCGCCAAGCGTGCGATTTGTGATCAATATTGTATCGGTCGCGAGCGTATCCCAATTTTTTAGCGTCAAATAGAACCAGACGTAAAAATCATTGCTCGTGACTGGGACATCAGTTGCCATTTATACAACCTCCTCGACCGTCATCGTCACGGTGTTGCTGTTACTTGATAGCGCTTGGTGCCCATAATCAACCACGCGCGCAAACAATACGCGATCACCGCCCAACACCGCATCCGCTGGATCATAAAAAACAAGACCCGTTTGAATAGTGTACGGCATAATCAGCGCATTAAATGTATCAATCTTATCATTACTTACACCGCGCCACGTAAAGAAATATCTCTTTGCTGTATGACGCTGAAACTTCATCGCGCCGCCTTGCTGCATTGGTAGGCTATACTCTGGATCTCTTCCGAAGTCGAACAACTTGCAAACGAACGCCTTAGCGATTCGTAGTTTTACCGCATGCACCATGCTATCTTGGATTCTGATTTCCCAATGCGTGTACCCTGTTGAGTTCGTAATCTCAGAGTAATAATCCTCGCCACGCGGTCCTTGTAAATTGGCGTAACCGACATTCACATTTAAAAGCGTGTTAGAATATGCTGTCGAGTTGTCGGCTCTGACTCGCACATCCGTTGAAGCAACATCAAAACGATCAATCACCGTCTTATAGTTTGCGATATAAACAAAATCACCGGCGAAAGAATCGCAAGCATCGAAAGTTAAATTATAAATGTGGTCATCAGTGTCAGATTCGTAATATTGTGACCGGCTGCCCTGTAAAATGTTATTTATAGATGTTCCTGCTATAGGGTCTTGATCAATCGTAACATCATCAGCGCTTATCACGTTGCCAATATGCGCGATCTTTAAATTCACCGAAGCGGTGTCGTCTATCGTTTGAATCGTCATCGCTCAAGCTCCTCAAAAGTCATTGACAACACAAACCAGCCTGCAAAGATCTTCTCGTGCCTAACATCGGTAATCTTGCAATACCGGAGCTTTTGACCGCCTAAAATAACGTCATCCGTCGGAGCGTAAAGATAAACGAAACGATTATAGTCTTTCTTGAGCCTGTCCTCTAAATCTTCAATCTTTGCTTGAGTAACGCCGCGCCATGAAACAGTGAACTTCAAAAGCTCATCTTGAATCTTGGTTGATATCAAAGACTGATCGCTCGTTATGAAATACGGCGATATCTCATTGAGATAGGCGACTGAACTACTGCTCAAACTGGTGGCTGGAGTAAACCATTCACCGATATGAATCCCTTGGATTTTATAAGCCCTATCAGACGCGGCAGGATAGTTGCCCAGCCTCAGCTCATAAAACTGTTCATTTACCGCTGTGAATTCTTCCAAAATATAGCGGTTACTCTTCCCGAGGCGCGTAAAACTGGCTGGATTTGTTACGTGAAAGACGCTCGTATATGTAGCCCATGCGCTCGCGGCGTAAAGAAGCTCTACGTCTCCGATGCTATCAGCTATCGTCAGATCCGCATTCGCCATTATGAAATGATCGGCTCCGCTGTTGGCATCCATAACCCATCGCATTGCAACATCACCGGAGGCGATGCTCTGAATGTACGTAAAGTAATGATGATGCCCGAGCACGTCCCTTAGCTTCTTTTCGTTCGTGTCGACGTATTCAGTATTGCTATCCAGTTCAATAGCAATAGCCTCAGCCGGTACCCCGGGAAATGATATCTGTAAATCTGCCATTTAGAGCGTTAATCCTAGCTGACCTGAATCAATTACTTGTTGAGCCCCATTATCAGACGCTCGCGTTTCCACGTTAATAACTATTCGCGACTCTATTTCCTCTGGTATGTTTTCGAGGCGTGATATCAAATCGTCGGCTGCTTGGTTCGTAGTCTCCAAGAATCCAAACGCCAAAGTTTCCAAATCAGCAAGCACCTGAATTGCTTCTCTATCGGTTACATTTGCAAGCTCTTCAACGCTATCAACCCCAACCTCTGCAAGCGACTCAAAGAACTTGTTTAATTCATCAGTAGCAACTCCAGCATCTTCAAGCGCTGCTCGCAAATCTTGCAACGTTGTTGCTCCTAGCTCGGCAGCCTCCGCCCCGATGTCGCGTAACGCATCAATGGTAAATGCACCACCTTCAGCGCCCGCTGCCTTTAGATTCTCGAATGCTTCAGTGACGGCGCCAACTTGTCCGGGAATACCTTGTTGCGCCAAATCGCCCATTCGACGCAATGCGATTTCAGTTTCAAGAAAAGAAAGTTCACCGTTCTTCGCTGCGGTTACCAATGCATCTTCTAAATCGGCAACGCTTAGACCCAAATTGTCGATTAAAACTTGCAGGTTATTCAGGGAACCACCGATTGCATCATTTAAAAGAGCGGCAATTTGTGCAGCGTCCAGATCCGCTATCTGTAAAATCTCAGACAACGCATTTCCCACGCCAAGAAAAGTTTCCTTAACCTCTGGCGCTTGCTCCAAGAGTTTATCAAAAATCGGAACCCGCCCATCTGTGGGATCAAAGACATCTCGGCTTATGTTGTAAAAGAGATCGCCAAGCTCTTTCATCTCGCCATCGATTAAGACCCTGCCACCTTCAAACGTTTCTCTAAGGAAATCGAAAAAGTTTTCGCGGGCATTTGCAGCCTCATCGCTCTTGTTGTTGAAGATTCGCTTATATCCAGAACTAATCGCGCCGCCTAATTCTTCCCCGATCTTTTCCCCGAATATGTTACCGGCGATTCCAAGCTCTGCGCCAACCGCTGCCCCAATAGCGGCACCGGTTTCTCGTCCACTGGCACCTTCAAAAATTGCTCGTTTCAGAGCTTGCCCTATTGCCGCCATGATCCGGTTCATTGCCTCGACTAGCGCCGCTTCTCCACCGCCCCCGGCTGCCAACGATCCCACGAGCTGCTCGCCCAAATTAAATTCGGCTGTTTCTTTCTTTATACCATTAAGCCCATTGGCAACTTCTGGCAAAGTTTCCTTGATTGCCTTGGGCAGCGATTTGATCTTATCTTCTACCGCCTTGAATCCGCCTTCTACATCCTTTGCCATTTCTGCAATGAAACCAAGTTGTTCTTTGAAGGCTTCAAAGTTTCCCGTCGCCGCAAATGCTGCATATGCATCTTCTACGCTATTTTCGAGCGCCTTCAGTGACCCGTCGAAACGCGCTTGCGTCAAGCCTTCGATGGATTTTTCAAGTTCTTGAAACTCATCTTTAAGATCACTTATTTCGTTCTGGAGATTATTCGTCGGGGTTGTTGAGCCTTTGGTTTCATCATTGAGTCCTTTGAGGCTCTTCTGTGCGTCCTCAACCTTATCGGCATAGTCGAGAATCATATCTCGCAGCTCACCGAGCCGTTTGCGTTGCGCTGGTAGCACGACCGTCTGCTTTTCAACCTCGTCTCTGAGTTCAAAATATTTCTCACGTAAAATTGCAAGGCGTTCTGCGTTTGGCTCTGTTGTTTTAGTTACGGCGGCAATTTCTACGGCTAAATCTCTGAGCGGCTTTTTGATAAAGATTAGAGATCCGCCCCAAGTATCGACGGCTTTTTGTATCAGCTCTATGTTTTTTCCGATTCCTGTCGGTGAAACGAACCCTGCAAACTTTGCCAACGCTTCAGAGGCGTTTAAAATTGCTGTGGCAAGCGTTGCGAAATCGGCTGCTAAGTCTTCGATGTTTATATTTTTTAGACTATCTCCGAGCCGCTTTATAGTCTCATTCAGTTCTTCATTGCTACTAAATGCAAGCGCGAATCGATCCCTGAGATTTTCAATTTGAGCTGAGAAACCTTGAGCGCTCTGAGCTGCGGTTTCTTGCGCTCCTGATAAATTTTGCGCCTTTGTTGTGATTCCATCAAACGCCGCAGCATTAAACGCGAGCCGCCTTTCTTGATCTGATAATTGATCAACTGTTCTACCAATAGATAGAGCATAGGCTTCGTATGCTTTTTCTGCCTCGACAATAATCCCCAAGTTATCAAGAACTTGTTTTGACTGTCGACCAATACCAACAGTAAGTGATTCAATAGCTTGCGCCGCTGTAATGCCTTGCGCTTGCCCCAGTTTAATAGCGGCAGCGCTTAGTTCTTCAAACTTACCTGAACCATCATCGACGCCTAATAGAACGGCTTGGTTAGCTTGTTGTAGTAGCTCCTGATCACTTACAAGACCGCGTGTTGATTGTCTGAGCGCTTCGAGTTTGCTGGTCGCATTATTGCCGATGCTTTCCTGTAGATTCTCAAAACTTCTTGTTAGGTTTTCAACTTGAGCGGCACGATCTAAAGTATCGAACGTGAAATTGATCCCCTTCTGAAGCGTTGCAAATCCGCGACTTGCAATATTCAAAGCGCTGTCTATCGTCAGAAGATTGGCTTGTAATTTGCTGAAACCTTCACCGGCTTGTTTTGCCGATTTGCCTGCCTTATCAACGGCATCGTCAATGCCTTCAATCTTCTGGATCGCGCCGGTATCATCAACAGTGATTTTTATTTTCAGTTCTTTATCTGCCATGCTTTTTCTTCATCTGAGATTCTACGTTTTTGACTCTTTTGTACTCGCCCCAAACGCCTTCAAGCGTCATCAATAAATCTAAATCTTCCAGCAAGCCGCTTGCACGATACACCTCAGACGCCGCTAAATCGTTTTGATAGCTTTGCAAGAATTTTGCCTTGAGATAATTCGCAACCACCTCTTCAAGCTCTGGATATGGCGCCGCATCACCTATTGGGCATCGGTGCAACTCACTACCGCTATCACAATACGTCTGCGCCCCGAATTCTTTTGATTGCTGAATACAATTAGCGCAATTCAAACCGGGATCAAGTATCAGCCGATATCTCAGGAGACGTTCTACTCTTTCGAGATAGTTTTTTTTTCTTGCTCCTCGTCGAGATTCATCGCCTCTGAGTATTGCTTGATCTTCTCGGCATATTTGCCAACGGCTTCAAATAGCACGCCAATCGGCAGCTCGTAGGCATCCGACGGCTTCAGCTCTTCACCGTCTTCGAATTCAACGCCTTTGATTGCTGTAAGTTTGGTCTTTAAGACCCACTTTGCAAGCGCTTCAAAGTCTGGTGAAGTCGTCAGAAAGAAGTAATCAGTTTTGAGTACAGGCAGAAAATGCATTTCGATTTTCTCGCCATCAACTTCGATATCGATTACTTCTTGGTTCTTTTTCTCGGCTCTTTTTATTTTCATCTCGGCTTGTCCAATAAAAAAGAGGCGGCTAGAAAATCCAGCCGCCTCCGGAGGCTATAACACTAGGCAACGTAGGCTGTTGTTCTGGTGTTTGTTAGTTCGTTGTACGGAGTAGTGTCGCCCATGCCTGTCGGATTTGAAGCTGCTTCGAGAATATCGAAGTTGATTCCATATCCATTCAGACCCGGCGAACTAAGTTCATATGAAGGCGTTTCAATCAACATCATACGGGGAACGTAGAAAGTGAAAGATTTGTTGTCACCAGATGCAATTTGCGACCCGTCAAAAGATAGGAGACATTTGTATTCGGTGCTGCTCTGAGCTGCTGTCAGATAAGTATTATCATCAAGCTGCTTTAAGTTGATAGCAAGCGATCCGGTGATTTTATCAGTTTGAATCGGCTCGCCGTTTCCAGAAGCGCCGCGAATTTCTCGGGCAAATTCTTGCGGTCGATTCAGTGTAAGTGAATAACTTGTGATATCGAGCTTGTCGGAACCTGAAAGTGCACCGCCTGCCTGAGCGTTGATTTGAAAAGAATCTGCTGGATCAATCAGCGATAGCTCTGAATCCGTCAAAGTAAGAGCATCAAGAGCGGCGTTGTTGTTGGTAACGCCGGAGGTCTTGGCTTCGCTTGCAAGAAAATCGATTGTTGCGTTTACATAGTTTGGAGCTGAATCAGCGCTGATCTGGATCTGTGTTACTGCAACCGATGGAAACTCAACAACAGTGGTTGAACTTGTTTCAACTGCAATAGTCAAAAACACGTTATTGAGCGTGCTATTCATTGTCATGGTATGAAGATAATCGCCTTCCCCTACGTTTTGCTCTGAAGGAGTTCCAGAAGTCCCAAGAAACTGTGCAAGAATCAACGGAAAACCGTTCCCATATCCTACGCGCATTTGAATCTGACCTGACACGCTAATTGCGCCGCGCTGCATGTTGTCAGACATCAAGCCGCCAGAACCAATTCCAGCGCTTTCGAGCTTCTCCGGGTTTTCGTTCCAGCTCATAGACTCAACCACGAGCTTTTCTGTCACTGATTTTGCAGTACCCCAAGAATCGGAAACCGCGCTGATTGCGATCCCGATGGAGCTGTTTATTCCTAAAATTGCCGCCATTTTAATTTTCCCTTATTATATATATTTTTCGGCTCTGAAATCTTGAGCCACTAAAACTACTCTTTTCCCCGACACGTCAATCTCGTCAATGCTTGGCTCCGAAGCAACATCCAGCCACCGATCCACGGTGCTGTTCCAAGTTGCTCCAAGTTCTGTGATGACAAGACCCGAAAGCGTCTCCATATCGTCTAATACTGCAACGTGATTCGTGCTGTTTGGCTCAAGTTCTCGATGCATTCTTACTGTGACCACGTACTCAAAACGCCTCTGCCCTATCGCGCCGCCGTTCGGATATCGCTGAACCACGTACTCCATCCAGTTGTAGTCCTGCTGATATTTCAAAAGAGCAAGTTGCGAAGTCGTTCCGTCGCGTTGCATCGTCTTATCATAGATCTTTGTTGTCATCGCCTGAATGGTGGCGTTGTCGAAAATCTTACTCTTCCACGCTGCTCTTACTTGCGCTGCTGTGCTCATTATCGTCCTTCTTGGCTGCTTTCTTTCGTTCTTTCGCTTCTTGTTCTACCAATGCAAACACCGAAGCCGGTAATATTTCTTTAAGCGCTTTCTTGTCGTCTTGCAACGCTTTTCTCATCCAATTTCTGATAACTGGTTTCATATCATGATCCTCATATAGTTTCCGAAGTTCTGCGGTCGTTCTGGCTCGCCGTCTAAATCAGTATCGAGCCGCACCTTGAGCCGCTCCATCGCGTTGCCGTAATTCTCTTTTGATTCTTCAAGCAACACACTAAAACCCGCCTCCTGTTCTGATAATTCAGCAAGCGCGATCTGGTATAGTGAACGCCAGATTACCGCGCTCCTCAATTCGCCCGGCTCCGTGACCATCCAGTATTCCCAGTTCCTCGATTTCAAAACGCCTTTGACGTGCTCGGCTGCCTCTTCAATTATGTCGGCTTGATCCGTATCAGATACGAAGCCGTCGATTGCTGGATAGTATTTCTCAAGAACCGCAGCGGTTACATTTAGCTCTTCACCGTAACCGACGGGGCGGCTCATTATCAATTCAATCAGTGCGGTCTGCGTTTGCTCACCGCTCGCCAATTTGAAGTTTATAGAGATCCAATACTGGCGCTGATATTCATCGGATGATGTATCAGGATCATCGATAGCCGCGACGGTTAGATCGTAGCCGTTACCATTTGCCGACCACGCCGCAATCGTTTGAAGCGCATTGGTGCCCGCAATGGCAGCCGCTCTATCTGGTTTATTCGCGTCGGTGAAAACGTAAGCATTTACCAAACTATCGGCGCTGATCGCGTTGCCCTTGTCATCAATTGGGAAGAAGGTAAATGTGAAGCTCTTCCCGAATAAATATCTTTTTGCCATTCATCAATCCTTAAAAAGAGGCGCTCTATTTTCACGCCGGAGCGCCACGGCGGAGCCGAGGAAAAAACTCGTAATGCGCTACTGATCCCGCTTGCGCTCGACCTTCTCCGCAATCCTTTGAGCCTCTTTTCTCAACTCGGTTTCGCTTATATCTTTTCCAAGGCGGTCGTTGTATTCCTTAAAGTTCTTCGTCATCTGATCCATTGCAGCGCGTGCTTTTTGCTCATGAGTCATTCGCTGCTGTTGTTGATAGCGAGAATCAGATTCCTTCTTCGTTTGTAGCTGCTGCTGGAACATCCTCTTTTTTGCGGCGACCGCGCTTAACAGTTGTCTCAGTTTCTCCTCGCTCATATTCCTCAAGCCTCGCTTTTAATGCGCTTATTTCTTCATTGCGCTTTTCAATTATTTGACTGTTCCCATTTGCAAGCGCCTCGATCTCTGGTCGCATATGCGCCAAGAATGGGCGATTGTCCCAAGTGTGTTCTGCACCTTGAGGAATAAACGCTTGCGTCAAATTGTAACAAAGGATTGCCCATTTTTTATCAACGACATAACGCCGAACCATCGACATATCGCCCTTTGATAAATCGTAACAGAAGCACGCCTTGCGCGTCGGCTTGTTGCCGATTGCGTCGCCCTTGTATTCTGCAAGGAATACGATAAAAGGCTGTTTTCTATTTCGCGTTTTTGGCGGCTGCACCTTTGAAAGCATCTCTGCAAGCTCTGGCTCTTTGCCTAGTACAGTAAAGACCGTTCCTTCTGGAAAGTTCTCCATAATTTTTTCCTCCTCGACGTGTAAAAAAACGGGGCAGCCGAAGCCGCCCCATTGTCAATTATGTAGCTGAAAGCACACCAACTCCAGCGCCATCGTACCATTCTACGAAAGTGTTGAAGATGTATGCGGCATATTCTTTGAACATACCATCCGCAGTCACGGTATTTTCCCAAACTGTAACAGAAGGATCTACCATTCCAGCGATTGCGATATCAGGGTTGAACACAAGAGCAACATCATCAGATGACGCCAATGGAAGTCCTGAAGTCGCGTAGAGATCAACGCCCGGAATTGATCCGATAAAACCATTTGCCGCAGCAAATGCGCCATCAAGAAGTGTGGTTCTTTCTGGCTGGCTGTAAATTGCTGCCGCTGCGCTGTTTACGTTTTTCTTGATTTCAAGAGCACCTTTGAAATCTACAACTCCAACGAGCTGTCGACCGAAACCGGCGTTTGCAGCGTAAACGCTATAAGCCGCTTCCATCAAAGTCTCAACATCAAGAGTTGATCCAGAACGGTCGTTGTTCTGCGTTGAAAACCCAGAAAAGAGCGCAAGCACCTTGTCGTCGAGTCGTCGAGCAAGTGCTCGTCCAGCCTCAGCGACTGTCTTAGTCAATGCGTTTGAATGAAACCGCTCTGCTTCCGCGGTGATCTTCATGTAAACGATAGACTTTGCAAGCGTTGCAGTGATTTCGGTTTCAGTGTACTCGTCACCGGCTGCATAAGTGTGTGAAGCTGATTCAGCAACGTCTTGAGCTGTCAGAGTTCCTGCCTTTCGGAAGAGTTTTACGTTTGTTTCAAGAGGTGCGGTTTCAGTGTAAACGAGCGGAGCAACCACAACCGCATCGGCTAAAGCTGGTCCAAGCGCATCGGAGATCACATCTGTGGGATGACCGAAATTGCCAAATTCTGTCTCATAACTCATTTTTATATTTCCTTTTTAAATTTCCTTCTCGGAATTAGTTAAATCTATGAAGTAGTAGTAATGAAGTTGCCCGGAAATAGAGCTTCCAGATCCTTGATCAAAGTCGCGACTACATCGGCTAATTCTGCTACTGCTACGGTATCAGCATCAAACGCACGATCTGGTGTGTCGTTGTCGATGGTGAAAGTCTTTGCTGCTGCGTTTGCAAATTCAACGCCGTCAGCGTTTAAAAAAACATCTCGTGTCATTTTTATTTATTCCTTATCGATTCATACCCAGAACTTTACGTGCAAGCTCGCCCCGCGTTTTTGCGTCGAGCTGTCGCCGTTCTGTGGGCGTCATTGTTATATACTGTTCGGTAGTTATCCCTGACTCCGTACCGCCTCCGCGTCTTTCACCTTGAGGCTTTGCACCACCTCGAAAGTCGCTCTTCACTATGCTTGGGAACTTCGTCGCAAGCTCATCGAGATACTCATCAAGATTCATGTGACGGCTTGGATCTTTTGGTGAACGCCTGATTTCGGAGTTGACATCTTTCACAACGATATCACCATCAACAAAATCAAGATCCCGCTCGATAGGCGACTGAATAAGCTCAAGCGCGTCGGTAGTGAAGCGTGCCGCTGCCTTGCTCTTGGCTCTATCAACTACTCTGAGCTGCTTGAGTTCTCTTTCGAGTTGCTCGGCTTTGGTTCTGGCTTCATCCAGATGCGACTTGTAAGCGCCTTCGATTTCTTGTTTTTTTTCAGAAATCAAGCGATCAATTTCTTCAGGAGATCCGCTTGCCTTTTCTTTCCTCAAGTT
>Ga0208898_1000872_pt1 | contig 21731 bp, 22 predicted proteins | sample VirMetDEL_Mar_4_FD_184513 | JGI IMG/M metagenome (GOLD analysis project Ga0208898, IMG submission 184513) | Aqueous microbial communities from the Delaware River and Bay under freshwater to marine salinity gradient to study organic matter... | ecosystem: Environmental > Aquatic > Marine >...
TCATACCTTGATGCTTTACTTAAATTTTCAATATATTTATTTACAATTTCATTTTGATTCATTTCATCAGATACATAATATTGGACTTTATTACGTAGCTCTCTTTGTAAATTTTCATTTGTAGTTATGTTTTCTACAGCATCATCTATTTTGTTACGTGCGTTCCTACCTTCTAAAAAATATTTTTTATCAAGTTTTTTTAATTTCCTAGCAGCAAACGGGTTTATTTTATCATAAGCTCTAGGTGTTATAACATCATCAATAGATTTTCTCTTTAAGTAGGTTGCTAAGTCTCCTAAATACTGAGTAGCATCATCTGCATATTTACCAACTTTACCTATTCCTCTTATACTCGTACTTAATAAGTCAGGTGCATTATATAATCCTGCAGGTGCTGCTACTATTCCTGGTAAAGCTGCTGCATTTAAAGTACTAGGTGTATATGTTCCTGTAAGTGCATCACTTAATGTAGTTTCTTGATCAGCATCAGTAAGATATTTCATCATAGCTGCTCCTGGTATATCTACAAAAGAAAGTGCGTCAGCTACATTCCCTACCTTTTGCAGTGTACTTTCAGGATAATAATATTGTGCTTCTTCAGCAGGTGTTAATCCTTTTATATCAGGTGTAAATGTTGGACCATAAACACCTTGAGGTCCATCTAATAATGCATTAGCTGCAGATACTGCTCCTGCTTTAGTTCTTGCCCATAATGAAGGTTCTATATATTTAGCATACTTAGAATTAGCCATTGCTTTAGAAAGTACTTTAGCATTAGCTGGGTTATTCATTATAGACTCTCTATCTGTAAGATCAATATTATTTTCCTTAGCATACTGCTCTATAACATAATTATTTCTGTCATATTCATATTGGTCACGGATTCTTTGTTCAGCTTTTTCAGGAAAATTTTTCTCATTTACATTAAATAGGCTTTGCAAACCTTTATTACCTTTATTTATGTAATCATATTTTTCATTTATTAAATAATCTTTGTAAGGATTGTTGTCATTATATTGATTATAGTATGCTGATAGTGGTGTAATATTAACTTCCCTTGTTGTTTTAGGGTCTGGTTCACCACCATCTTGATACTCTTCTACTATATATCCTTGTGCTCTAAGATCAGCTATTTCTGCTTCAGTAAGTTCTGCTTCTTCATAATCATCTAGATCCCGTAAAGGGGTTTCAAATACAGTGCTACCCGGAAACTTATAATCATTTCCAGGATACATAATTTGAGAGTTACCTAAGTTATCTACACCATGTACAGGAAAGTCTACATCTTTCATGGTGATATCTCCTGATGGTATAATATTAAATGGATTATTTACATCAGGACTAAATCTTTTATAACCCTCAATTGAGAATACCCCTTTAGCAAACTGTTGCATTTCATTTGCTCCCCCAGGTAATCCCTCACGCTTTGTGTATTCAAACTTACCTTTCATTATCTAGAAGATTTTAAATTCATTTGTACTGCTAAAGATATAATCAAATTAACATTCTTATTGTTATCATTGAACGTTTTTCTCAACAATACAGTGTTTTTATTGTGTCTAAATTTCTTTCTCTCAAACTCACCCTTAGTATAATCTAAATAGAAAGGATTTAAATTCTTCACATAACCATTAGGTGCTGTGTCAAATATTGTTTGAGTTGCAGCAGGGTTAAACTCACCTCTGTCTCTTGTAATATCCCAGAACTGATTAAATCTATATTTCTGTTCTTCTTTATGGAACAATATGTCAATAGACTGTAACGGAATATTTACAAACGGATAGCTTAGTGTTGTATTTAACTGTAAAGGATCATTACCTTTAGGTGCTAAAAACAATCTTAATAATCCAGAACACTGCTCTGAGTTGTAAACTATTGCTTCATCAAAGTTCTCATCAAGGATGTGGAATCTGTCATCACAATTTTCATCATATCTATATGCTTGCATGTAGTATACAATGTTTCTTAATGTAAATACTTCTGTTTGATTTTGTATAGCAAATTCTACTTCAAATGGGTAATATTGACCATAGAAGTTACAATAGCTTTGACAATCATCATTATGTACCCATATACCGTTATCTTTAGTAGTCATAAATGTTTTTCTACTTGGCAGAACTAAATCTGGGTGCCAGTCATGATATGATACCCATACATTAACTTTAGGGTCAAATGATACAGTCCATGAAGCGTCAATAAAGTAATCAGGATCTCCTAATTTTATTTCAACTTCTGTACTAAATGCTGTATAGTAAAACTTATTTAGTTCAGCATCATAAGTTATTTTGTCAGCTTTACCTGGTATAGGAATATAATCTTTTTTAGTAAAATAAACTATTTGATTTTCATTATCAAAAATAGTTTGGCACCCAATACCCGCAACAGGATTGTCTAATACATTGAAGTTAGGGAATGAATCTGTTAACTTATACGGCAAGTATTTTGCAAACCACCATTTTAACCCTAAGCTAGATATTTCTCTAAGACCTTCTCCTACCTGGAATATTTTACCTTGTTCTTGAGATATGTAAAAGATACCTACAGGTGTGTTAATAACAGATAAACCATCTTGACATGAACCGTACTCATACGGTGTATCTGCATTAGTAAACTGTTGCATAGGTTGTTGAAATAAACCTCCGTCACCTATTGTAATCTTAGTACCTCCATCTGTTTGTAATTGATCTACACCTGCAAACTGTATAGGAGTATGATTTTCAAACAGTATAATTACACCGTTACGCCCTATAGTCCTAATTGCTGTTGGACGGCTGCTAAAATCTTTATAATTATTTGCAAGATATACTCTCCAAAAGTCTGCCTTATTTTCATCTGCGCGTGGAAGAGAATATAAAATACGTTTTGGTCTATACAAGTAACAATTTTCTGCAACAGTTGGATCATAATCTCTTTGTTGTACATTACCCCATGAAGTAAAACCGTGGAAGAGTTTACTTATACTCAAGCTATAATCGTATTTATAATAGTTACCTGCTTTAATGATATCTGTATGAAAGATTTGTCTTAAATCAGAAAATCTGTAAGCATCATAATGTTGTTGTTCAATCTTATCTCCGTAATCTCTGTAATCAATATTAACTTCAGTTTCTACAAAGAAATCTCTAACACCAGAATTAAATAAATACATAAATGCATTCTTTACACTGAATGCAAAAAGTCCTGCTTTCTTTCTATCAAAAGCATATTTTTTGTTAGGTGTTACTACGCTACCAAATATTTGATTTAAAATACCTCCTGTATTTCCATCAAGACATTCATTATATTTATCATAAATTTCTAACTGAGCTTTAGATAATTTTTCATAAGCCTTATCTACATCTTTCTCAGCTTTTCTTGTTTTTCTACGCCACTTACTTTTAGGCTCACAATCATTATCTAACTTCCATCCGTTTTCACCAGGATCATCTGTTGGTGGTCTGTTACTGTTTTCTAAATCAATACATTCTTGACAAGGTTGATAACTAGCTGCTACAGGAAAAGGATCACTAAAATTACTGTCAGCACATTTATCTATTTGCCAATCTAGAATGTCGTTTAAGAAAGTAGAATAATTCTCTGCTTCAGTAGCTTTACCTTGTAAATTACATATTTCTTGTAAATCAGAAACACTTATCGGATCATCACAATCTTGAGTATTTACAATCAAAGCACATGCACTACTAGTTATATTACTACAGCTACATCCGGGTGTTACAAGATTTCCATTTGGATCAGTTGCTGTAGCAAAGTAATCAAAATCTCCTCCTGGACTTGGAGCATCTGATGAAGAGAATATTGTTTTTAAAGATTGTACAAACTCATTTACATCAAAAGCATCTGTATCCATCCAGAATCTTGGATGAGCAATCATTTTATAATCTCTGTAATCTATTTCAGCACCATCAGGTTGTCCTTTAAGCCAGTTGTAGAAAAAGAACATAGTGTTCTTTTCTGTATATCTACCTATATAAGTATCACCATTAAACATTATATCAGATTTAGTATGATTTATGTTTGTCATTTGGGTTGATACAGGTAATTGTATAATATCTGAAATCTGTCCGTACTGATTTTTAAAAGGTTGCTTCATTGCTACATAATGCGATGCAGCAGTTGATGTACATACCCTTCCTACGTATTTGTCAAAACTCTTTGAAGCATTTGTTTGTTGAATACCAAAACTACTAAATGCTTCAGTTAACGTATGTTGAGTATCATCTGTTGTAGTAGTATGATCAACAAATTCCTCTGTATTTAAAGATAATGTTCTAATTCTATAAATATTATTAATTCTATACTCATTATCAAAATCTTGCAATTGATTATCTAAATAGATTGATCTCTTTATAGTTCTTCTAATATTACTTGGATCAGGTCTTTTAAATGAATCATAAAAACAATGAGCTACATATTGTAATGCATATTGTCTATATGGAGTAAAAGCATAAAATATATCTATCCAATCTTGAACACCTTGTCCTAAGTTTAATAAGAAAGATGGTATACCTACAGCAACTTGTAAAGGTAAAGGTAACATTGACCATGATGTAGTTTCTCTTGTTTCTTCAACTTCACCACCTTCAACACCGGCTATACTAGCTGCACCTTTTGCTATCAACATACTGCTGTCATATATACTGTTAGGGTTTACACCAAAAAATAAAGACAGTAATGCTGAGTTATTTCTTACACCTCTTGCTAAGGCCATTGATGAATTAAATGCAGTACCTGCTGCAGCAACAGGAAGATATCCTAGAAATGTACTAAATGCTCCTGGTAATACACCAGCCAAACCTGATACTAAAGGTGTAGAAGCACTTTTTGTTTTTAATTGATTTTTTCCTAAAGTGTTTATTAAGGTAATTCCTAAACCTAAAACAACACTTGTTAAAAATGCTGTATTTCCTATAAACTTATGTTTAGGATGGTCCGCAGGATATTCAAATGAACCTCTTGCTGTACCATTAAGTTCTCCGTATATTTTTAATTCTTTAGCTGATAAGAAAGGATCTCTAAAGTTTGTTTCAGGTGAATGAAACGTAAAGAAATCTTTTTTCACATACTCACTTCCGTAAGGCGAGTCATCATCTAAATAATAATCAGCCTCGGGTTCTTCTCCGTCTGTATTTGTGTTATTCGCACCAGCTTTGTTAACCGTTTCTGTTCCACTCAGGAATCTTTCTTCTTCTGTTGGATTAAAAGGGTAATTTGCATAAAGTTTTCTTTTACCATCACTGTCTATACCTACACTTGGCGTTGTTGATGTAAATCCGTTGTCTCCCTCATCTACCCAGTATTCACGCATGTTATTAATCATACCTTTAGCAAATACTGTTTTATTACCTTCTCTTGAACCTCTTAGGAGTTCATACCCTACAATATTGTCAATAGGATTTCCTTGATTATCAACAGGTACTTGAATGTTATCAAACTGTACAGCCATAATTCTAATCTTAGAACCGTCAATAGGATCATAGTGATTAGTAACCATGTTTGCACTTGTATCTGATGCATTATCAGGAAATTTATGATGTCTTATTTTCTTTCCGCATAAATCAGCCCATACTTCAGGTTTATCACCAGGATATTCTTCTGTTGATTCCCAGTATGACATATCACCTTGTCCTATCACTCTACCACCATCAGGTAAATCATAAGGAGTAAATGGAACATCTATGGTCGCAGTATTATATACTTCCCACTTTTTTAAATTATTAGGTTCTCCTGATAATAAATTATTACTACCTGCAAGACCTGTATCATTAGTTGTGGATGCTCTACCAGGAATATGATATGAGGCTGATTTATCACCAGTGTTATAAACCCATCTAATAAAGAATGGATAAACTTCATCACGCATGTAACCTGTTTGATACCCACCATTTTTATAGTATTCTGTATCGTATTCAACTGAAACCCATTTTGCTGTTATATCATTAGCTAACGGTTGGTAATTAAAATCAAATTTATCAGTAGGTCCTACACGCATTAAATAATCACCAGCTTTGTATATAGCATCTGATTTATCTGCAATTGGATTACGTCTTATTACAGCACCTTCTCCTTCTGCAATTTGTTCCCACTTTGTATTTATAGAAGTAATTGTGATTTTCTTTTGATCAGTAGTATATGTACCAACTCTAAATGCTAAAGGTCCTTGGAAGTTTGCAAATTGTAGTAGAATTAACTCATACTCATCAAAATTAGTATCAACTTTTGTTACATTAATTTCTAAAGATGAAGCTAAATTTTGATGTTTCCACAACCCTGCTACATTTGACGGTAATGAGTAATCAGTAACTCTAACACCATTTTGTAAGTAAGCACCTACTACGTAATAAGATCCGTTCAGTAATTCACCTGCAGTGTTATTCTCTTTTATTTCAAAAGCTAAGTTATCCACAATAGGTTCTAACCTTAACTTTTCACAATCTAATTGTAAAGGTGTTAATGGTTGATCAGTAATACAATCAGGATTACCTGGTTCAGCAACTGGTCCTGTAACCCATGGTATATCATTTATGTTAATTACTCTGTCCGGATTTAAACCGTCTGCAAAGTATACATATCTATCACAATCAAAATTTTCTTTTGATGCTCCTGTTATAAGATGATCAGTATTAAAGTTTAAACAGTCATCATTTACTAATTTTTTATATGAACATGAATCTTCACTAAATATTCCTATTTCTGATGATGTATTATCCGTAGAGAATATTGCCCACTCATCTCCTGTTAAATGAATTGTTCCTATAATAGAATATCCATCAGGTACCTTACTACACAAATAATTAGAAGACTCATTACTTAACTGATATATGTCTCCCGATACCGTATTGTTTACAGCATTACGTGCTTGTGTCCATTCTTGAGGAGATTTAGCAAAACCTTGATTATCCTCATTTAGACTTTTATCAAAACTTCCGCCTCCTGCAGAACTTGTTTGTTGTGGGTTTTTAGCCATAATTATCTTCTATTATATACTCTAGGGTAACTGCTAAACATATCATAATACTTACTGTACTGAGCATTTCTGTTTGCTTGATACAGCTGTTTTAATTCTGCAAAGTTAGGCATATTTACAATAGATAAAGCATTGTTTCTAGCAGCTCTATATCTTTGCTCAATTAACTGAATCTTACTAGGATTAACTTCTTCATCATTCATAATAAGATTCTCAATTATTCTTTGTTTTAAAGCATACTCATAGTACTCATTAATTACATCATGATCAACTACAAGTAAGTTACCTTCATTATCTTCTAAATTACCTTGGTAGTTTATGTATACAGTTCCTGTTTCAAAACTTGTATAAAACCAACCGTCTTTAATATAACCAGTAATAGTACTGTCCCAATATAAATTAGGGCAATCACAATCAATCTCTCTAGGATTGCTTATCATCTTAATAGGATATAGTGTACTGTATGTTCTAGTTTCAGATGTTAATACTTGAACTAATTGAGTTACTTCTCCTTTACAATTTAATGTACAAGAAGAAGGATTAGAACAGCACGTATTACAAGGTTCACAATTTGTTTCTTGACCACATTGAGAACAAGGATCACAAGGATCACACTCTTCTTTCTCAATAGGTGTAGTACATAAATCTATTGTTTCTGGAGGAGCTTCCTGATACTCAGGTGCTACCTTACCAATAATTTTTTCTTCAATATGAGTTCCTTGTGGCAAGTACTGTTTTGCTTCATATTTTCCACAAGCTAATGCAAAATTTAAGATATAAAAGTCATTAGGTAATTTTGCTTTACCTTTTTCTACTTCTAATACAACTTCCTTAGTTTGATTTATTCTTAAACCTAAATCATAGTTTACTCTTCTAGCTACTTTAATAGTATCACTAGGATCAATTAAATCTTTTAACTGATATTTCTTAAAGTCATTTGCTACATCAGCAAGTAAACTATCAAATGTTCTATATCTTAAAGTATGATTATAACTCATGACAAATAATTTTACTGTTTCTTTTTCTTATCCTTATTTACAAAGTGTGCATAATGAAATATGGCAGCCCATAAAAATAAAACGGCTAAACCCATGTTCATTAATATCTCTGTAAATGGTGGTATACTTAGGGTAATAAAATTAAATAAAGAACCTGCCGCTACTAAAGCTAGTCCTGATTTAACTATCCATTTTTGTATTGGTCCAAACTTTTGTGTAAGGTCTAATCTTCCAAATACAAATACCATAAAAGCACTTACGCTTAAACAAATAACAACATTGCAAAAAGCATTAATTAGCATTAACATTTCCATCACTTTCTTTTTTCATAAATTTGTTAGTAATATACTCTACACCTTTTAATCCTAAAAAACCTAAGATAAAAGCAACAGACATCTGATACTTTACATCTACTTTAGATACATCCATTACTAAAGGTGTAATATAATTTGCTGATGCAACACCCGATATAATTGAAAAGAATGTTGCTCTTAAATTTGTTGTAGCAGTTTTACCTATTAAGAGTAAAGAACCAAATAAACCTGCTACTGATATTCCTATATTGATTCCTATTTCTTGTAAAATTTCTTTCATCATCTCATTACGTTTTGGCTATCATCTGCACCATCAGAAGGTATCTGACCCGCAGTTAATATTTCTGTTAAAGTTAATTGTTCAATTTCTGTAAATAAATGCTCTGGTATATTAAAATCTCTATCTTGCTCAACAACACAATTATTTTTTTCTAACCCACATAACTCATCTGAAATATCTTCATCAAACATTGCCGTAATTCTTACAGCATCCCAATCAGCATTAGGAAGATATAAGTAATCATTTACTATCCAGTAGTATTTCTGTTTGTTATACTTAAAGCTAGATGCTTTAGTTAAGTTTGTGTACAAGTCAGGTTGTGTGCGTACAAGATCTTGAGAATAGTCTAATGATGTTACAGATTTTATAACAGGACCCATATCAAGTTGAAATAAACCTGGAAGTTTATTTTTACTTCTTTTAAATGTACAACCTGTCCTGATTCCTGTACAGCATGCATCTACTTTGTCTACCTCAATTAATTCTAGACACGGTATCTCCTTAAACAAACTTGTATACTTGAAAAGGTTAGAAACATTTGATTCTCTTTTAAGTAATGCTTTTGAATGTTTGAGGATAATACTATAAATAAACCGATCCGTCATAAACGGATCTTCCTTTACAGCTTTCAGTACATTACGTACCCTTGATATTGCTTCACCTACTGTTGTCATTTTAATCTATTTTAAATTCATCATAGCCTTCAGGTATAACAGGTTTTAGATTCTGCCTGTATTCCTTCTTACGTTGTCTTTCAAACATTTCTGATATTTTAGCCGTAGGGGGTACTTCAATGTACTTTGACCAATTTTTTCTATATGCTGCAGAAGCAGATCTTTTAAACTGCCTTGACGGTATAAAATACCACACCTCTTTATTTGTAAAACCGTATCTAGCTTTAGTGTTACTGTAAAATATTTTTAAAAGCTTGTTATCAGAATCCCAGTTTTTATGTGTAGACTTTACTCCTGTATCAATAAACTTTTTAAAATCAATGTTTCTTTTTTTTGGAGCATCACATGTACCTAAGAAAATATACCCTAGACCATCAGGTAATTCAATACCTCCTCTATGATCAATAGCACCTTGTACTAATAATCCATTAAATGTATTTATTACATCTTTTACTTTATCATGAGAAACACCTTTGTGCTCAGGAAATTTCTGATTAAATTCCTCAGTGAATTTCTTGTTGAGTAACGTAGAGTATTTCTCTCTATATCTTGGAGCATTTAAATCTGGTTTCATAATACAGTACACTTAATATAATATAACTATTTTTTCTTGGTTTTACAAGCTTGTTAATTTAATGATTATTGTAAACATAAAAAAAGAACCCTGAATAAATTAATACTCAGGGTTCCGTTGTCAGTCACAGTAAAACCAACAAACTATGACATATCTTTAGTATTATTAAGCTGGATATATTACACCGCAGTCGCTATTAACAATAACATTAAAATCTGTATTTGAAGTTGTAGCACCTTTTACAGTATTAGGAACAATATCTCTAATTATTTGTGCTCCTCCGGAAACAATTTCTGATACAATTTTTAAATGATCAGCATTACCTTCATCCCATTTAATATAATGAACTTCTAAAGGTGCGCCTGTATTATTCACAATACTTACATTATCATAACATAAACAATGACAATTTGTTGTTGCACCATTTCCGTATTTTTCAGTTGCAGCTAAAGGAACTGCCTGCCAATCTGGATTATCTAATACAAATTCTTGAATATCAGCATTTGTTGAACATATTCTTTGTGTTTGTTGACCTGCAATATTTGCGTCATAAATCGGATCAGCTACTTTAGAACCTGCTCTTCCAGCACATGCTAATTTATCCCAATTTAATTGTGCTGTACTTGCAGTATTTGTATAAGTAAGTTGATATAATTTACAAGGATCTTCAATAGGATCAATATCTACTGTAAATTGAGTAGCTGCATCAGGTACTCCATCAGTAGGTGATGTATCTGCAAAACCTTCACATTCTGCAAGAATGTAACATTCGTATACAGCACTTTGACAATATATATCTAAAGAACTAACATATATTGTTTCAGATCTTGGTATATTAACCTCATTTAAAGGTACGGTTACATTGTAGCCAAGATATGCTCCACCAACTGCTTGATCTCTGTAGCGTATGATATGAGTACCTATTGTATTAGGTGTAAAATTTACTGTTATTGAAGCCATAATTATGCTGTTTTGGTTTTAATTTTAATTGTAACAGAAGCACACGATGTATCTACTGTTGTAACTGTAATTGAATATTCTGTATCAGGTACTAATCCTGTTAAAGAAACTGAAGTAGTAGTTGATGTTGTTGTTAAAGTTGAAACACCATCAGTATATTCAATACTATAAGTATGAGCAGGATCTGAACCCGTCCATTGTAAAGTTATTGAATCTTTAGTGACTACAGTGCCATAAACTCCTACGGGTGCAGATTCAGCACATGTTGGATCATTTAAAAAGATTAATAATCTTTGAATAATTTCATCAAGTCTTTCTCCTTGTTTAATTTCAAAGTTATTACCAGTAATTGCATATAACAAACTGTTATTATCATATACAACACATTTTTGACCTATTGAATCTGCACAAATTTCACCTGCACAGTCTCCCGTATCATTACAAGGTGGCGGAGTAGTTAAGGCACTATCCGCACACCCGCAAGGTACTTTATGATTACAATTTTTAGTAGACATCTTATATTATTTTATTTTTTATGCTGTTGGATTATAATCATCTATATCTCCTGTTGCTGAAATGTCAGTTGGAGGAAGACAAGGATAATCTTCAGTTGTAAAGTTAATAAAGTCACACGGTACTCCAGAAACAACTAATACAAATTTATAATCAGTTGAGTATGTTAAGTTACCTAACGTTATTGATTGCACCGGTGTATTAACTATAAATGTTTGAGTTGATACTAATACTGTTCCTGCATTATTAAATACTTGCGCAGTTAATGTAGTAGGTATACTACCTGCAAATGTAAAGTCAGCTTGAACAGTATTGAATGTCGGTGTTAAAGTAACATCAGGACATGCTGTTGTTCCTAATACTAAACTTTGTACTACTGATTGACATTCTTGTTGTGTAATAGGATCTATAAATCTATAAGTAACTTTTACAGTAACATCATTCTCACCATTTACATTATTAAGCGTAACAATTTGCGGCTGAGACGGATTAAAATAATCAGTTAATATATTGACTGATGGTACAGTATCTACTAATCCAGGATCTGTTGAATCAATAATTTCAATACTTGAAGGCGTAACTAAATTATCTGTATAGTTGCTAGGTACTGTTCCTGTATAAATTATTCTTAATTCCGTAGAAGAAAGCATTGTTGCTGAGAATCCTAAATCAATTGCTGAACAACTTATGTCACAACAAGTATTTAAAACATAAGTGATCGCATTAGTAGTATCACATATTTTTAAAGCCATGTTGGTCAATAAATCTGCTACAGATGCTACAGTAGGTTTCCATCCTGTAATAGGGTTACCTGTTATCAAACTTGTACCTAACCCATTACATAAACTAGCTATCGCAGTTGTTAAAGCTTGATTAGTACCAGTTATTGTTCTTAAATCACAATATTCAGATTCTAATGCTTCTAATACAACATTTAAATCTTGAGGAGTTCCTGGATTATCAGTAACACAAACTGGTGTAACTTGAGGTAAAGGATCAGGTATAGACTCAAGTATTTGATTTATTTGTATTTGTAAATCACTATTTACTTTTTCAATAGCTGTTATGTTTACTTCAATTTCTGTTATGCTTTCAAGAATTTGACAAATAAAAACACCAATTCTTTCTACATAATCAGTTAACTGTTCTTTTAAAATTGGATTACCTGATACAGGATCATTTTGTACTAAACATTGAGCAACAGAAACTAAACAATCAGGACATCCTGCACTCCCTGTTGAAGGAGTGCCTGAGCCAGGTTCTATTCCTTCTAATTGACAAATCTTATCAATTAGAAGCTGTATTAACTTTTGAAAATCTGCAGGATCTTGTTGTATTAAATTTAAACAACTTAAGTCATATACATTAACATTGACCTGATCAAGTAATGTACATAATGCTGTTGCTAATTGATATACAACATCTGATACTGTATCACCTTTACATAGATTGATACATTCAATATCTGGTCCTTGCCAAATAATGCAGTTTGAAGATATTGGACTGCATCCCTCTTTATTGGTATTTATAGGTTTCATTTATATCTATTTTTTATCATGATCCTTATATATAATATAATCAAATTTTCTTACTTGTACAATTTATACTCCACCAACACAATTAGGAAGATCTGTAATATCTGTACAACTTGGTAAAGCATCACATTCTTCACTAAGAGTAATAATGCTAGTCATTAAATCTTGATAATTATTTAAAGCATAACCATCATTACTGTATACATAATCTGATGTTACTTGACTATATATTTTTAAAAATGGTGCTAACGGCATTGAAATTTCAGAACCATTACATGCAGTGTATGTAATTAACCCTCCGTAAAGTGCAGGAAAAATTACATCACAAGTATTACAATCTTGCATTAGATCATAAGCTATTTGTAACTTGTTTATAAGCTCGTTAATTTGAGTAGCGTAATCTGTATAGAAATCATTACCTAAAGTCCTTGTTGTTGTAATCGTAACTAAATAAGATTCTAATTCTTCAATAGTACCGTTACAACTACAAAGAGCACCACACTCTTGTTGTGCATCTGTAAGCTCAGCTTGTAATTCGTCTAACACAGATTGTCTTTCAAAACATTCTTTTGTTTTAGCATCAATCTCAACTTGAGGAGCACCTGCATCAATTAATGCTTGTAACTCTGCTTGACATTGATTAAGCTCAACAGTTTTTATTTCTATTTCCGAAGTTAAAGTAGTTATATACTCTATACACTGGTTTACCTCGGTTGAAATTTTAGCATAAAGTTTTGCTAGCTCTGCTTCTGTAACATAAGCTTGTTCCGCACATTCTTGTAAAAGATATACATACGTAAGTAAATTCTCTTCTAATGCTTTATAACATTGAGCTGCATAAAAGCATAATTGTAAACAGTATGTACGATCATATATGCAATCAAAATAACTTAACTCCTGATATAAAACAGGATTTGTTACTTCATAGTCTAAATATGAAGCAATTAAATCAGTCATATCTGCTGAACCATTTGTAACAAATTGTGTAAAAGTATTAAGATCTAAATCACATGTATCTACGTTTAAACATAAAATATTACATTCTACAGTGTTTGTTGGACATATAGTTTCACAAATATCAGGATCTGTTTTAGCTGCTAGGTATAACAACTCTTTTTTAACATCCCATTTATCTGCATCATCTTCACAACAGAAATCTATTCCGTATCTTTTTTTAACTATTTCTTGATATACTGTTTCACTAAACTTACAGCTAATTTTATCATAGTATTCAGGAGAACATCCTGGTGTGTCATATCCTGGGTTTACTGTTCTTTTCTTTACTTCTTCTGTAGTAGTAGGTTTAACAGTAAGACATTCAATACACGTAGAGAAATAATCTGTTATTACTACTGATGATAAATTGAATGTAGGGTAAGGTGGAGTACATAACTCTTTTTGTATTAGCAAGCATGTTTCATCTTTACCCTCACCTGGATCAGCAGGTATAGTTTTAATCACCTTATCAAGATAAAATCCTAACCCTGCTTCTGTAGATTGAGTAATAGGTAAAATTCCTGCACAATCAATTAAAATATATTTAGGTGTTACTATTTCTAATGTTACACCACTAATATCATAGTCTATACCTTCTAAAAAATCATTGGGATCATTAGAACACGGGTTTTGTATACTTAAACAAGTACTACCTACGGCAACTATTTCACCACATTCAATTTCAGCTCTACCACTAACTTTTACAATTGTTCCTACAGGATAGTTACAAAAATCAATTTGTCCTTCAATTTCAATAGCAGTTACTTCATTATTAGAAAGATCTTTTACTCTAAATGCAAAGCTACACATATATTATATTATTTATTACTGCTAGAAGCTTTAAGCTTTCCTTCTGCAGCTAATTTATTATTATACGCGGTTACGCAAGATGCACAACATTTTGTACCATCTTTTGCAATTCTTTTTTTACATCCGCATGTTAAAGTATTTCCGCAATTTCCACATTTCATAATTATTGGTTTTTAATGTTTATTTACTGACAACTGTTACATTCAAATTTACTTAAAAGTTTTACAGCATAGTTGTATATCTCCATACCTTTTTTAGGCTCATGACATACTTCAACTTTTGCTTTTGCAGCTTCTAAGTAAGATTTAATTTTTCTTAATTGATCTAATTTCTTTGCAGTTTCTGAATTAGGCTCACAACCTGCAACATCAATATCACACATCACTTTTTGATATGTATTTAATGCTGAAGTAATACGTAAGTGATTATACTCTACGTATACTTGATCATTAGGTGATACACTATATTTAATAATGTAGATACCGTCTTGTAGACTATTAAATGATTTACCACAATTAGCTGTTTGTACTTCTAAATCACAAGCAGTTAAATTTAAGATAAATCCTGGTGCAATCACATCACTACCTAGTTGTACACTAGAAGCAAATCCCGGTAAAGTAATTTCTAATATTGGGCAGTCTACTTGCAAATTAGTATCATACACTGTTGTATCAACAACTCTTAAAATACAATCATTCATTGTATCAGGTGCTTCTAAACTTAGTACGTGTTGTCCCATTTTAAAATTTTATTAAAAAAAAAGGAGAGAAGAGTATAAACTCCACTCTCCTTTAAAATAAATTAATTAACTAATTATTAAGCCTCATTGATTAAATCAATTCCACATTTATCTTGCTCAACAATTGGAATAACTTCACATCCAACACATCTATCAGCAATTTCAAATGCCTCTTTGACTAACAAAGAAACTAACTGATCAGAACCTACAATTTCTAATAAGTATTGATCATTATCAAATACTCCTGTAGGATTGTTAAATCTTGGAACTGAATGTAAGATATAAAACTTACCATATAATGCAGTTCTATCAATTGCATCAAATACTGCAGTACCTTGAGTAATCTCTCTGATTCTTAAATCAGAATGCATAAAGTTTTGTAAGTAAGCTTCAGATTCAATTAACTCTCTGATAACTGTTTCACCTAAACCTTGTGCTTCAATACCTGGACAAACTTCATTAACACATAATCCTGAGAATGTACAAGGATCTCCGTTTAAATCTACTTCAGAAGCAAATAATTGAATTGGCTCTTTACCGTAGTAATCTGAAGTTTGGAAAGTACAATCACCAAATTTAGTATCAACATAAGCTCCTACTAAAATTAAACCTACAGATTGAATAGTTGCAGGATCAATGTATCCAGCTAATGAACTATCAGTAAGTTTAGCAAATACATCATCAGCATCTAATCCTTCTTCTAAAGCAATAGCTGAAGTAGCTGCTAAAGTTTCAGTAACAACACCTGATCCTGGATCATAAGTAACCTGAATTAAAGGTCTTACAAAATCCTTTAAGTAAGGGTTATCAATAATTTGCTCAGCCCATTGTAAATAAATTACTTCAGGACCTACCGGAGAAGGGTTTGTAGGATCTGCACAACAACCACCATCAGCTTGTAATGTCTGATATAAGTTGTGATTTGCAAATCTTAAAGCTGCACTTCCTTTTACTTCAAGTCTTAAGTAGTAAGACTCCTCACACAAAAATTCTTTGTTACAATCTGCATTAGCTGCAATATTAGCTACTGTACCACCAATTTCTAATGCTGCTCTAGAAGCAATTTGAGATGGAACACCCCACATTTTTCTAATGTACTTAGGGTTTACAATTTTTGATTTGTGAGATTCTTTGTACCCACCGTGGAAAGGTCCTTGCTTATCATTAGCTTTTAATGATGAACCTGCTACATAAAATGCACAACAGTTACCACCAAAAGCACCTAACGGAGCAGCAACATCTTTACCAGCTGGTGCATTATCACCTGCACCAAAAAAACCTACTACACCTGCACCTAATTGCGATAAATAAGATACATGGTGATCTGAATTAAGAAGTCCTTCTTGAATTTGTGCATCCGGGTCGTTACCTCCTGGTAATTCATCATCCACTGTTACTGGATATGCACCATCTGCTTTAGTTGCAACAAACAACTTTTTGTAAGCATGATTAAAATACGCCATTTTTTAAAAATTTAATTAAACAAACAAATATAATATAATATAAATATTATTTCCCAATTATCAATACTTTCTGTAATTTTTTTTTAGTTGTTTCCTTCAACTTGTCCTGAAGCAATTTGCTGTTGATTAATTGATTCAATATCACCAGCTAATATTTTTACAGCTTCATCTATAAATAATTCAACAATATCATCTTTGAATTCACATTCTACATCAACAGGAGATACTGTTAATGTATAAGGATCTGATTTACCAGCTACTTCAATTCTGATAGGTTGTCTGTAATATGAAAGTGTTGCGCTAGGCACATCAAATTCATCATTAGTATATATTCTAACCTTGTTATCTTTAAGTGTGCAGAATGTTTCTGCCCAATCAAAACTAGGTTGTTTATTCTTATCTCTAAGTAATTCATCTACATTAGCTTCTTCAGCTAAATAAATTACCATTCTTCTAGGCTCATCACAACAATCACTTGTTACATTAGCACTAATTCTTTTCCATTCAAAATAATCTGCAGGTAAATCATTTGTACTTACGTAATATCCTGATTTTTTTGATAATGTGATTACATCTTCTGTTAACAATCGTTGTAAGTCATCAATACGTCTTTTAGATTGTTCATCACCAGTTTGCTTAACATTAAGCCCGTGTAAGTTTCTTCTGCACCATACTACTTGTGCTTTATTAAAAGCTTCTACAATCTGCCATACATCAATGTTATCATAGTCTGAACTATCTAACTTGTTTAGCCTTTGCTTTACTTTTAATATAATAGTACCGTTATTCATTACTTACGTTTTTTATTTTTCCACATTGCTGCAGCTGCAACTTTTTGACCAGCTTCTTTTGAACCGTATTTCTTAGCCGCCTTTGCTGCTACTTTTTTAAAAGTTTTTCCCTTCTTCCCTATGTCCTTACCAGCCTTTGCTGCTTTAACCGTAGAAGATTTCTGCTTCTTGGTTAATCCTGTTGAAGGTTTCTTTTTCATCACCATTTAACTTTATGTGACCAATATCTTGCTGAAAGCTTGCTAGGTTTTGCATCTTGTGCATTATGTCTAGCATAATAACTTTTCTTTCTAGCTTTATCTTTTGCAGACTTAGGATTTTTACCAGCACCTTTTACTCCCTGCTGTCCAAATCTTATTGTCTTAATTTTATCACCATCCTTAGCTACTACTACATGAGATTTAGTAGGATGATTAGGAGTTCTTTTAGGTTTGTTATAACCAGATACACCAGCTCTTTCAAGTCTTGAATCTTTTTTCTTTGCCATAACTATCTTTTTTTACCTTTATGAATTCCGTGTTTTGCATGCTGTTTACCAGCTTTTGTTGCTGATCTTTTCTTAGCATTAGCTGCTGCTAATTTCTTCCTACCTGATTTAGTAGATTTAAGTTTAGAAATAGTCTTAGCAGGAGCATACACCTCACCAGTAGCTTTACTGCCTTGAGTAGAATTTTTTCCACTTGCAGTTCTCCACTTTTGTTTAGTCCATTTATCTAGACTTTTTTGAGGTGCTTTCTTTGCCATTATTTTTTCTTTTTCTTTTTTACAGCTCCGCCCTTTTTCTTTCTTGCTTGTTTCTCAAAATAATTGTCTCCCTTATTAAGAGCTGCTCTACTCATTAACGGATCTGTAATCATAGAAGTTCCATAAGTTTTCTCATAAGCTTTTCTTAAAGCAGGATTGCTGTCAATTTTTTTCTGAAGCTCAAGATTATTTTTTGGTGTACTTTTACCCCATTTTTTGTTGTAATCATTTATAGAGTAACTTCTACCCATAGAAGCCATACCTGTAGTATCACTAGCTGCTGAATTAGGGGTTTTCATATATTCTTCAAAAGGAGTTCCTCCTGTTTGCATTTTCTTAATTCTCTGTTCTCTAGCTTCTCTAAAAACTGTAAGAGGATGTTTTTTTTTACTTCTCATGATTACTTCTTTTTTCTCTTTACAGCTCCACCTTTTTTGTAACGCTTATTCACACTATTATCAATTTTTTGTTTTTGAGTTACTTTAGTGTTTTGTTTCTGAGTTACTTTAGTATTAGATCTTTTCTTTGATTGATCAATTGTTGATGCAGAACGTGATCTAGATGTTGAACCTGATTTAGATGTAGACCCTGATCTTGATGAAGAACCTGAACCTGATCTTGACATTGAACCTGATTTACCACCAGTTGCACTACCACCTCTTGAAGTAGTAACATTTGAAGTATTACCACTATTTCTGTTATCTGTTCTAGTTACAGAAGTTGATACAGATTTTGGAGTTTTCTTTCTTGCAGTACCAGTTGCTGTTGCAATACGTTTAGCTCTACTATCTCTTTTTTGAGCTACAGTACCTTCTCCTTCAATTTTCGCTACAGTAGCTCTTGTTTTAGCTCTAGCAACTTTTTTTGCTTGTCTTTTTTCAAAACCTGTAGCACCACCAGTTTGATACTTTTTCTTAGTTGTTTTTTTCTTCATCATGACTTTATTAATTAAATATATTTGGAAAATTTTTTACAGTTTTTAAAGCTTCTTCAAATCCAGCTTCAAAAGATTCTTTAACTTCTAAGTACTTATTATACTTAGAAATATGATCACCTTTTTTCATATTGTATTTTTTTGTAGCATATGAATCAGCTTTGGAAAACTTAACGTCTAATATAAATTTATCATTGCTCATAACAATTAATTTTTATATCCACCTCCGGCAGCTTTATATTTCTTTGCTAACATTTGAGCTTTGCGGGCAGACCATTGTCCTGGTCTACCCCCTTTGCTCCCTGCTTTAATACTATTAAAAAGTCTTTTACGCATACCTGGTTTAGTATAATTTCCAGATTCATTTACTTTACTTTTAGTAGAGCCTCCTTGCTTATATGCCAAATATTGTAAAAGTTTCATATTCTAAAGTTTATATAATAATATAATCAAAATATTTTAGTCTTTCCAAAAATCCTCAACTTCTTGTAATATTCTTACAAGAACATCTTCGTTAAGAGGATTTTTTAAATACAATACTACATCAGATACGTTTCTACCTAACATCGTAGAAGATGCTGCATGGTATAACATACCGTCAGTTTTTAATTGTATAAACTTGAAGAATGTAGCATCTTTTACGATTGCTTTTAACTTCAATGTTTCCATATCTAACTCTGCAGTTGCGCTAAACATTTCCGCAGCTTTAGATTTATTTGTTTCCATGCCGTATCCGTTAATGAACTCATCCATTACATCATAAAGAATATCTAACGGTGTAGTAATCTTATATGTAGCAGAGTCTGTATCAAGAATTTTAGTAACATAGAATAACTTCTTAGGAAACTTGTTGTACATTTCGTCAAGTAACCCAATAGCTCTGTTACGTAATTTCTTGTATGTTGTTCTATTAGATACTGTATGTACCTCTTTGTCTAAAAAGAATTTTGGAGCTACTGCTTGAGCATTAGCATCCTCATATGATTTACCTATTAAATCAAATCCTCCTGCTTCAATAGCCATAAGTTTAATTAAATCATAAGGATCATTTAAAGGTTCTAAATGTAAAGGTTCATTACCACATCTTAATGATATTTTACCCCAGAATGCAAAATTATCAGGTCTTAGTAATTTTACTTTATTCCAAAAGTCAGCATCTTCAACATCAAGAACATTTGTTGCTAATAGTTTTTCTAAATGTGCAACAACACATCTAATATTAAAAATGACAGCTTCTTTTTGTTCTTCATCTTTAATATTCTGTACTTCAGGAGCAAATTCATCTAATCCTGTAATGAATCTTACTAACCCGTTTCTTTCAATTGCAGCTAACTGCTCTTCATGGTAAGTTCCTGGAAATAAAGCATAACCGTAATCTTCTAATCCCATATTTTCTTTATTAGGATCAACAAACGGTTTAACAGAAATTTTACCTGTTTTCTCAAACATGTTTTTAAACGCTGCAGGATCTTTCTTTTTCTTTTTAGATGCAACTACAGGTTGTTTCTTTAAACTTTCTGGAACTGAAGGTTGTAATGGTGCCGATAATTCTGGTGCCCCTTTTACTTCTACTGTTTCACCTTCTACTTGTTGTGTAGCTCTTTTTGCCATAATAATTAATTTGTTGGTTTATTGTAAATATACTGACTATAATGAAAAAAGGAGGAGTTTCCCCCTCCTTTTTAAAAAAACTATTCTTAGAATGATCCTCCTGTAATAGGGTTTCTCATTACAATTTTAAGAACTTTAGTTGGGTCTTTTACCCAGATTGCAGGCATACATTGAGTCATGTAAACTCTGTACCCGTTAAACTGACCTGAAGATTGGAATCCTTGAGTTCTACCCATGTAATCCATTGTACCATTTTGGTACCACCATTTTAATTGATTATCCCATGCTAATTTCAACATGTAAATGTTGTCATTAGTGTTATCAGTGATATCAAAAATGATGAATGAATAAGATGATAATGGGTGACCATCAATGATTGGGTTCTCAATGTCATTAGTATGAACATTATCAAATGCAGGGTTAATTACAAACTCTACGTTTGCTAAGAAAGGAATTACATAACTAGTGTATGCATATCCAAATCCTAAGTTCATTCCTTGACCTTTGATTGCTCCAATACCTGATTTATCAGAAGGATCAATTGCAAAGTTTTGAGATGCAGCTTCACGTTTGATAGCTTCATTAACCATTCTCATTCCTCCCATACCTGTCTGAACAACAATCTTTCTTTGTGGATCTGGACCAGTAAAGTCAACTCTACCATTGTAGAAGTTGTAAAGCTCAGCTCTGAATAATTCTAAGTTAAAAGAAGACTTGTTGTATACTCTTTTGAAAGAGTTATCTAACTGCTTCCATAAACCTACAGATAATCTGATATCATCTGGACCGTCTTGTCTAACTCTACCTCCGTGACCCCACATTAAGTAAGTC
>Ga0208898_1000873_pt1 | contig 21728 bp, 20 predicted proteins | sample VirMetDEL_Mar_4_FD_184513 | JGI IMG/M metagenome (GOLD analysis project Ga0208898, IMG submission 184513) | Aqueous microbial communities from the Delaware River and Bay under freshwater to marine salinity gradient to study organic matter... | ecosystem: Environmental > Aquatic > Marine >...
TTGGTCAAACTATAGCAGGTGTATCTGATACATTAACTTTATGTGCAAGAGGTGCATCTAATGGTGATGACATTGTTGGTTTAATTAAATGGTTTGATTTATAAGGCAAAACAGTTTATACATAACATAAAACATGGTATTATACAACTTATTATAGGAACTAATAATTATGGGTATAGGTAGAGTCTTAGGGGCAGCTGCTCCAATAGCCGCAGGATACTTCACAGGAGGTAGTGGGGCTTCTTTATTTGGTCTTGGTGCTACAGGAAGTGCTATTGCCGCAGGCGCATTGACTGGTGCAGGTATTGCTGCATTATCAGGAGAAGACGCACTTATGGGCGGTATTACTGGTGGCCTAGGTGGTATGACTGGTGGTGGTTTGAATACTGCTGTTGGTAAAGCTGCAAATGCTGCAACTACTGCCGAAGCAAACAAAATAGTGGCTGATGCTGCTATGGGTCAACAAGCAGCGGCCCAAGCTGCTTATACTGGTCCACAAAGCATGATGACTAATTCACGAATAATGGGCGGTGAAGGTTTTCAAGCCGCAAATTTAGCTGGAGCTGGACCTGGAGGGTATGTATCAAACTATACTCCAACATCAACAAGTATGATGGATACATTAAAAACCTCGACTTTACCTCAAACTCCCGCTGCTCAGTTTGGAACTAATTATGGAATAAGTGATGTAGCAAGAGAATTTGGTGGTGGTAGTAAAGCCATGGGTTATGGCAAAATGGGTCTTGCTGGGCTTGGTGTAGCGGGACAAGCCGGTGCATTTGATCCTGAACCTATTAAATTAGGTGATAGCAGAGATAAATATGACCCTACTCGTAGACTTAATTTAAATATGGATACAGGCATCAATGAAGCTCTAAAACGTGATACAGGGTTAAGATTAATTGCTCAAGGTGGACATATTAAAAAATACCAAATGGGCGGTATAGCGGGATTAGGACAACCTGCAGCTCCTCCACCTAAATATGGAATCATTGATGTAGGTGGTAAGTTTGTAGAAACAAGTGATAAACCAGGTCCTGGTTTAATTAGTGACGCAGATTTTAAAGAACAATACCAAACTACTACAGCCGAAAAAAACCAACAAGATGGTGGCGGTGGTGGCATGGACACGAACTTAGCTCCAGGCGGACAAGGTGCTGATGATAAAGGAATGAACCCAGGAGCCCTAGCTGCTATTGCCTCAGGATTTGCTCAACAACAAATGAATCCTCCTACTAAGGCTCAAACTTTAGGTTTATCATCATTAGCTGGTGGCGGATACTTAGAAACAGGTGGTGAAGTAGGTGATGGCATGTCTGATGAAATAGAAGCTACAATTGAAGGTGAACAAGAAGCTCGTTTATCAGATGGTGAATTTGTAATTCCTGCAGATGTAGTCAGCCATTTAGGTAATGGTTCATCTGATGCAGGGGCAAAAAGACTATATGAAATGATGGACAAGATTCGTATGGCAAGAACAGGAACTAAAAAGCAAGGTAAGGAAATTAATCCAGAAAGGTATATGCCGGCTTAATGCAAGTGACTTGGGTGCCTACAGAACATATTGAGTTCGTATGGCCAAACATAAGAGAATATATGATAGGTGCTGCAGAATATACATTTGGTAGATTTACAGCGGCAGATATAAAAAGTGAACTGTTAAGAAAACAGGGCGAACAACAATTATGGGTTGCCTTTGAGGACAAAGATAATTTTTACGGAGCGGTAGTAACAGAAGTCTATCAGTATCCGCAGATGCGTGCATTAATTATGCACTTTACAGGAGGCAAACAGCTTCCTAAATGGAAAACACCAATGCTCAAAATATTACAACAGTTTGCTGCTGATAATGAGTGTGATGCAATAGAATCATATGGCAGACCAGGATGGGCAAAAGTATTTAAAAAAGATGGATATGAACAAAGATTCATATTTTACGAATTACCTGTGGAGTAAATAACTATGTGGTTACATAAAATAATGTGGAATATATGTACTGGTTTTACCGAGTACCTTACATTCTATAAAGGTAAAGGCGGTGGTGGTGGAGGTGCACAAACTTCTACTTCATATTCTACTAACTTACCTGAATATGCTAAACCTTTCTATGAAGAACTTTTAAAGCAATCTGGTAAACAAATTTATGAAACCGATGCTTCAGGTGCAGTTACGGGTGTTAAACAATATCAACCTTACACTGGATCTCGATTAGCTCAATTTACTCCTGAGCAAACAAAAGTACAACAAGAAGCGCTAGGTATGACCACGCCTGGTGGATTTCAAACTGCTGCAGGTACATTAGGTACAGTAGGTTCTCAAGCAGGTACAGCATCTCAATTAGGTTTAACAAGAGCATTTGGTTATACTCCTACTGCTTATACTCCTCAAACTGCTACAACAGGTACATTTAATACAGCAGCTGCTCAACAATATATGTCTCCATATACTCAAGCAGTAACAGATGTTCAAAAACGTGAAGCACAAAGACAAGCAGATATACAAAAAAATAGAGCTGCTATGGGATCTATTGGACGAGGTACATTTGGTGGTGGTCGTGAAGCTTTAATGACGGCAGAAACAGAAAGAGGAACTCAACAATTATTAGCTGATATTCAAGCTAAAGGGGATCAAGCAGCATATGAACAAGCGATGCAAGCATTTCAAGCTGATCAAGCAAGACAACTACAAGCACAACAAGCTAATATATCTGCTGGATTACAAGCGGCTGAATTAGGACAGCAAGGTCAACAGTTTAGTGCTGGACTAGGTAAAGATGTAGGATTAGCTGGCTTACAAACAGGTCTTGAAACAGCTAAAGCAACTGGAGCTTTAAGTGCTACAGAACAAATGGCTAACTTAGAAAGATTAAAAGCACAAGCTGCAACTGCAGGTGAAAAACAAGCATTAGAACAAGAACAACTTAACTTAGCATATCAACAGTTCCAAGAACAACAAGATTATCAACGTAGATTACTTGAGTATCAATCAAATATTCTTCGTGGTAACGCAGCAGCTTTAGGTTCAACACAAGTACAATATGCTCCAGCTCCAAGCTTAGCCTCACAAATTGGTGGTCTAGGGTTAGCTGGATTGGGACTATACAATATTTTAGGTAAGGGTTAATTATGAATATTATCCAGATACAAGACAGACTTAAAGGTATGCCTAAAGAGGCAATTATTCAGTATGTACAAAATCCTACTGGCGAAGTTCCTACATATTTAGCTCTAGGCGAACTAGAACGTCGTAAAACGATGGAGTCTAAATATAACGCGATGAAGCCCGAAGCTCCATCAGTTGCTGAACAAATCGTTGAAGAAAATATGCCGATGGGTTTAGCCTCTATGCCAACTCAAGATGTTATGCCACCACAGTCTGGTGTAGGAGCTCCTCAACCTCAGCCTCAACCTACTCCTGATATGATGGCATCAAGTGGTATTGGTGCATTACCTGCAGGTAACGTAGGTCAAAACTATGCGGGAGGCGGTATCGTTGCCTTTGAAGAAGGGGGTAGTGTTTTAGATAAATATGGTCCTGTACTTGAAGGGGCTCTTGATACTGCTGGATTATTTGCAGGTAGACTTGCAGGTCCTATTGTATCTGGATTTTGGCCGTCAGAGTTAGCTGCAGACGAAAATACACCAGAATTCCAAGAATATTTAGCACGAAAAATGGAAGAAGCCGGATATGCTAAAGGCGGTGTTGTAAATTATATCGGCGGCGGTGCAGTAGATCGATTACTTATTGGAGGGACAAAGACCGCATTTGACTTAGGTAAAAAGGGTATAAGCAAAGCGTATGATTTTATAAAAGGAAATCCTTTGACTAGTGCAGGAGTTGGTGGATATGGCGCTTACGATTTTTTTGATGATAGTGACGAGGAAGAAGCTAGAAAAGCCGCTGAAGCCAAATTAATGCGTGATAATTTCGAAGAATTTAAAAGATTACAAGATGCTCGACTTACAAAAGAAGCTAATGAAAAAACAGGGCCTGTTGCAAAAGAAAAAACAATGGCTGACTATGCAAAAGAATTTAAAGACATGATGGGTACTGATGAGTATCGTGCTAAGATGAACGAGCGCATGGCTAAAATGGATGAAAAAGTTGCAGAGCGTGAGGCTAAAGCTCCTTGGTTTGCTGTAATGGAAGCTGGACTTGCGATGGCGGCTGAAAGTTCTCCGTTTGCTTTACAAAATATTGCAGCGGGTGCTACAAGAGGAGTTAGTTCCTATGCAGATAGTGTCGAAGCATTACAGACATTAGAAGAAAAACGCTTAGCATTACTTGACGATATGGCAAAAGCAGATCGTGCAGAGAAAATGGCAGCAATTGAATATGGAATGAATAGTAAACAATTTGAAGCAACTCAAGAACTTAAATCGTCTATCGCTAATCAAGAAGCAGCTATCAATCTAATGAAAATAAGGATAGATGCTCAAAAAAATTATGGTGATATAGCAAAAGATGTAGTTGACGCTGATGAAATGAAGACGTGGGTTGCTGATTTCAAAGATAAAAAAGGAAGTGAATTTGATATGAACTCTCCTGAATTTCTAAATGCCTATCAGGCGGAATTAGATAGACGAATTCAAATTCGCATGGGTTCAGCACTGCAAGACACCTCTGGATTTGGCACTCCAACAAAGAAAAAGTAGAATAGGATTCCTATGGCTATTTATCAAGTAAAAGCTCCAAACGGACAACTCATGGATTTTGAGGCACCAGAAGGTGTGTCGCAAGATCAGCTTTTACAATTTGCTGCTCGACAATACTATTCCGATATTTCTAATATTAGACCCCAATATACAACAGGCGAAACTATAAGCAAAGGTTTTAGTCGCGGCATGAAACGTATGGGCACAACTTTTGGTGATGTTATCCCTGCTATGATTGGGTCAGGTCTTGGCTTTGATGAATATGCTAAAAAACAACTCCAAGAAGCTCAAGGAACTGAAGAATATATACAAAGAAATTTAGCGCCCCAATATCCCTCATTCAAAGATGTTGCCGGTATAGGCGATGCAGGTAAATTTGTAGCTGAAACTATATTTGAACAAATTCCTAATTTTGGAACGATGTTTATCTCCGGTGGCGCAGGCTCTCAAGTTGCTAAAATTGGAGCACAAGAGTTTGCTAAAAAATATACGGGTAAAAAATTTGCCGAAGAAATGGCAAAACGTCAAGTCAGAGGAATGACTGCAGGTACAGCATTAGGTTCTTATGCTCTAAATGCTCCTGAAATATTTCAAAACATCTATGACCAAACCGGTGAACTTGCTACAGGTACAGCTTTATTATTTGGTGCTGGAGCAGCAGCTCTAGATTCTGCTCTTCCCGCTTCTATTTTAAAAAATTTAACACCGTATGAAAAATTAGCCATATCAAAACAAATTTTAAAAAAATCAGGAGCAGACTCTAGATTAGTTAATAAAGTATTTAAAGGTCTAGGTAAAGGAGCAATCACTGAAGGTTTAACTGAAGGTGCGCAAGAAGCAATTAGTATTAGTGCAGAAAAATTTGTAGCTAATAATCCACAGATATTTGACTCTGAAGATTTTGATAGAATCATGGAATCATCTGTACGAGGTATGGTTGCAGGTGGAGGTATTAGTGCAATCGCTGCACCTTTTGAAAGAACAGAAACTACTGCACCGCCAGTACCAAGAACAAAAACTTCGGTGGCACCTGAAACAGTGCCTCCTAGTGATGTAGGAGAGGTACTACCTCCAGTAACTCCTGTAGCTGCTCCTACTGAAACTACTCCTCCTGTTGCTGCTCCTACTGAAACTACTCCTCCTGTAGCTGCTCCTACTGAAACTACTCCTCCTGTAGCTGCTCCTACTGAAACTACTCCTCCCGTTCAAATGGGGTTACCAGGAATAAGCGAAATACCTAAAGATCAAGAAAATTTAGAGTCTATAAATATTTTATCTAGAGATAAAAAAACAGGGGAATATAAATTAGAACGCGGATTACAACCTAAAGAAGATGTTTCTAAAAAAGGGCAGCTTGAAAAATTATTTGCATCTGATAAGCGTATACAATACGACCCAAATACTGATACTGCATTTATTGCTAAATATGATGTTAAATTACAAAAACCAACAGCAATATTGAAAAAGTGGAAATGGAATCCAGATACTGAGACATGGACAGATAAAGAGCGTACAATATTTTTGGCTCCTTCAGAAGTTTTACCAGATACAAAAGAAGGGATGCCTCAAAGAAAAGCAGTTCCAGCCAAACAACCTACTCTACCTGGTTACTTCCCTACACCATCAACCACGGGAGAAGTTTTAGATGAACCTATCATAAAAGGCACTAGAGATATTACCTCTATCCCACAAAGTACTGCGGAAACAAAAAAATATGAGTATAATGAAACTAATAACACTGCGTATGACCCCAAAACTAAAAAATCTTATGAATGGGATGCAGATAATTTACAATGGCGGGAGTCAAAAAATGTCAATCAAACTAAGTCAGGCACAGATACAACTCTTGGAATTAACCCTAGTATATCTGAACAATCCTCTACTGCCGATGCCGAAGGAACTCAACAACCTGTCAATCGAGGAATGGGAAAGCCTAGTGATACTATCCGAAATGCTAAACGAGGAAAGACAACTAGCGACGATACAGTAATCGAACCTTCTACTTTTCAAGTAGACCCAATTGAAATCACTCCAACTTTAGAAAGCAAAGCACCAAAATATACCTCAGCAAAACAATTTATTGAAGAACTCTATGATGAGTTTGGTAAAAATTTAATTGACCGATTTATGAGTCGTGGAAAATTAATTGTCCTTAATACTGCAAATGATTTAGCAGAATATGGGATTGACCCTAGGGAGGGTGAGGGAAATAAAGGCTTTTTTATGTGGTACCGCAGCAATAAAACCCAGACAAGATTTTTTAATCAAAAACGTTCCGGAAGAGTTTTTATCCAAGCAGATAAAAATCGTCAAGGCACTGCTCGAAATTTAATCCTTCATGAAATTGGGGAACACTATGGTTTAGAAACAATGTTAGGAGATTTATATGCTCCTACTATGTTACAGCTAGAACGTTTACGAAAAACTGATCCGCTTGTTAAAAAAGCTTGGGAGTCTGTAGAATTAAGATATAGAAGACAAGGATTAGAATATGGAACCGATACGGCTATGACATTTCTTTCAGAAGTTGCAGCAATGATCGGAGAAACTGCTCCAGAAAATACATGGTTTAGACGTGTTATGGGTGCGGTGAAACAATTTTTACGCCGCATAGGGTTTTATGATCCTAATAAAGTAACTTCTAAAGATATACAAGAGATGATTCTTTACTCATTAAATCGATCATTACGAGAACCCGCAAAACTTATTACTCCTCCAGGCGAAGGAGAATACGCTATTAAGTATAGTATTGAAGATAAAATATTCTCTAAAAAAGAACCCTTTGGTGGATATAATCCTAAAATTGGAAATAAACTTTTTACCATGGCTCAAACCGCTATTGAAGAAGCGCCTGCTTTTTCTAATGCAATAAAGAAAAAAGCTATCCGATTTATTGGAGAACTGCCAGTTGGTCTGAAGGAATTAGCAATGGGACTTGCAGGTCTTCCTGTTTTAGATCAACTTTATGGCAATTATCTTCCAGCAATTCGTGGACTAATGGAGTCTATTCAAAAACGCGCTGGAGCTGCTGATAGACAACGGGCTATTGCTGATGAACTTTCTTATATTGGCTTAGATATTGTAAAAAATAAAAAACGCAAAAAAATAAAACTCATTGACAAACGCTCTGGTAAAGAAGTTTCCTTAAAGGATCTTTATGAGGGCGAATATACGACTGGCAGTGATTTAGAACTTGTTACTGTAGATGGCACAGAGGAAACCGTGACCCACACCCGAAAAGATTTAGAAAATTTTCATAGAATCGTTTATGATTTATCTAGAGGTGAAAATAATAGTATATATGAATTAGGCATTAATCCCACATTCAAAGAACATGAAGATCATCCGCTTGTTAGACAGTTTAAAATGCTGCCTAAAGAACTACAAACCTTAGCTCTTGGATATGTAGCCTATTATAATGCACAAGCGCGTAAATATAATGATGCTATTATTAAAGCTCTTCCCGGAGATAATCGGACCGCTGCACAGAAAAAAGAAGCTTTAAAAGATAAATTAATTGAAAATCAACTTGTATTTTATGTTCCATTTAAACGGCGTGGTAGCTATGTTATTCGATATACTGCTCCTGGAGGTATTGAAGGACAAGATTATACTTCTGAAAGATTTTTAACAAAAAATGAAAGAGACGAGCGCATAGCAGAACTACAACGTCCAGGTTCTAATGTAGTTGATATTTCTACTGATTTTGATCCCGAAGTATCCACTTCTCGTACTCCAGCTACTACTTCTTTCTTCAATGATGTTTTAAATGAACTTAGAAGTAAAATGGAAAAAAATAAAGATGGTGAACTAAAGAATGCTCAAGACCAAACAATGCTTGATAATATTTACGGTATTTATTTAGATATGTTTCCATCTGCTGATGTTATTCAAATGATGAGAAAACGAAAAGGTATCTATGGAGAAATGCAAGACCTTGTTAATGGCTTTGCTGATACCTCTGCTAAACTTGCTAATCATATTGTTAATTTAGAATATAGACCTCAGTTTGACCAGCATTTTTCAGACATAAACAGTCAAAAAAATATCGCAATTAATCAAACACTCCCTTTAGATAGTAAATTAACTCCGGAAGAAATAGATAAGCTTACGGAATCTTTGACATATGCTGCTATTGACATTACTAAAAAAGGTGCACCCTTTATATACAATCCAGTAGCAGATCCTATTTCTGCCAATTTAGGATATATTAGTTTTTGGTCAACAATCGCTGGTAATGCATCCTCTGCTTTAGTTAATTTAACTCAAATGGCTATTGTTGTGTATCCAATGCTCATCGGTAAATATGGATTTGCAAAAGGAAATAAAGCTTTTTTAGAAGCATTTAAACTATATATGAACGGGGGTTATGATAGAAATAGAAGATTTATGCCAGATAAATCTTTTGGGATGATGAATGGATACGAACGTTCACAAGAAAACGCCGATAAAGGTTTAATTAAACAAGAAGATGTGATACCTGCTGATTTACTTCAACTATATAATTATGGCGTAGATAATTCAGTATTTAAACGAGGATTAGGATATGAATTGACTGAACTTCGTGAAAAATCTTCAGCAGATTATACAGGTATACGCACAAAAGTTGACGCTATACTTGGGTGGATGTTTCAAAACTCTGAACGAGCAAATCGAGAAATTACTTTTATAGCCTCTTACTTGGCTGAAAAAGATGCTAACCCAAATAAAAGTTTTGAATCTGTGGCTAAAATAGCTGAAAACTTAACTAAAGAATCTCACGGTACTTCACTTCCTGATGTTGGCCCTCGATATTTTCAAACAGGTTTTGGTAAGGTAATGTTTACGTTCAAACGCTTTGCCCATTCAATGATGGCTCTTACTCTTCGTTTATTTCACGATACGACTAAAGCTGCGGACGCAAGAAGAGATGAACTTGCAAAATTAATTGCCACTACAAGTGACCCTCAAAAAATTGCAGAATATACAGCAGAAATGGATAGTTTAAAATTAGCTAAATCTATTGCCCGTAAACAATTAGCTGGTATTTATGGAATGTCTTTTGTATTCGCTGGTATGCAAGGGATGCCTTTTTATGGCGCGGCAGAATATATGGCGGAAGCGTTGTATGCTATGTTTGGAGATGACGATGAACCATTTGATTTCCGAGAAAGTACACGAAACGTATTTGGAGACATCGGTTATAAAGGGCCACTTAATAAATTATTAAATGTTGATATAGCATCGAGAACTGGTTTCGCTAATTTAGTTTGGAGAGACGACCCTAAACGAATTCAAGAAATTGGAATGATGGGGTATACCCTTGAAACTTTATTTGGCCCATCATATTCTTTTGGAAGAAGCTTTCTTCAAGGGGCATCAGATATGTCAGAAGGACAAGTATATCGTGGTTTAGAAAAAATGATGCCTGCATTTATGCGTAATCCGTTAAAGTCTTTTAGATATATGAGTGAAGGGGCAAGAACAAAAAATGGTGCTAAATTAACAGACTTAAATGGTTTGGATGCATTTATGCAAATATTTGGATTTACTAATGAAGATTTAGCAAAAGCGTATGAACAAAATACTGCGATGAAAACTGCAGAGCGAAATATGTTACACCGTCGATCTGGGCTTTTAACTGCGGCTTTTGTTGCACAACAAAATGAAGATTATGAGCTTTATCAGGAAGTATTAAAGAAAATAGATAAATATAACCAGTCGACAACTGGAAGTCTGAATCCAATCACTTCAAAAACTTTAAGAACATCTTTTAAACAACGCGAACGCGCTATTGACGAAAGTGTTAACGGTATTACTTTAACTAAAAAATATAAAGAATATTTACAATCTCAATTCAATAATTAAGCTATACGCCAGGTGCGCACGCCCATCAGTTTGTCTTCAACGACAACACAGGTTTTTATTCTAATCTTTACCCTTTTAGCTCCGCTCTCAATCGCATGGATCATGGGCGCAGTTTTAAGCGTGGGGATAAAGAAACTATCCCCGACACTCATAGACTCAAAAGGAAATAGCCATTCAGGCTCATTGTGCAACAGCATGAGGTTTTATTTCAAAAGAACTTGCTAAAGTACTTAATTTAATTCTATAGACCGCAGTTGCAGAATTTTGTACATCTTTCCATCCAGCATTCATTCGTTGTTTAATACCCGACCCTGCCTGTATGTTTACTCCTGCTAATTGCATTTGATATACAAATTCTTTTGTGCTGATTGGAAGCTCAGCCAGATAGCTGTCAAATTCTCGTTTAGATATATACATAAAGTCTTTGTCGTTATCCACACGAACAGTCAACTGCCTCATAGGTTCACTAATAATTTTACCGTCTTGAAATGCAAGTATCTTATCGTAGTTTGCATTCAGATAATTTGATAATACAGATTCATAATCCACATTATTAACTTTAACGACGTCGTCTCTAATTTGAATCATTTCGCCTACAACAAATTTATAAATTCTCTCTATATCAATACTCAATATACCTGCCGCATCCACAATTTCTCCTGCAGTCATAGTAACTGCTACAAGATTCTCATAGAATCGATAGGCTGTATCATTACCAAAATCTTTTACAAATCTGTTTTCCCACTTTGATAAATTAAGTTTAATGTCTTCGCCTGTTCCATAATCAAACACAGCTTTAACAAATTTAGTTCCTGCCCAGCCATAATGAGAATTAAACTCGTCAAATATTTCTTTCCCTAGTCGAGCGTCTTCAATAAAAGCTTTTGGCTTTCTTACAGGAAACTCAATGAGTCGAGCCGCTTCACCATTAGGATTTGATCGAATTGTTTTTAACTTATCATAAATACTATGGTTAGACGTCATGATTGCAATCAATGATGCAGGTGCTTCATATTCTCTTTCTGCGTTTGTAGACGCTTGTTGTTTAAGTTTTGCTTTACCCTGAGATACAGCAAGAATAAAGTCTGATAGTAAGTATGGGTTCTTATTACCTACTTCATCAAAACCTAAAGGGAGATTATGCAAGGTTAAGAATCGTTGTTGTAGAGCATTAGCTGTAGTATTCATCACAGATAAATCTTTAGGTTTACCCCATACACTTAAAGCCCCATAAAGCGCTCCAGTTTTTGCGGCTCCTGATTCCCCTGTTAAAGAAATAACAACTCCTGTTGTAGAAGAAAAGTCCATTAAAATAGACCCAAATCCACAAAGCATGGTAAACATATGCATCTCAAGCCCATGCTGATTTAATTTTTGTGCAGCTTTTTGCCACCCCTCAAAGGTCCCACTCTGTGATAAGAAAGGGGCTACGGCTTTTGCATAAGATGAAATCGGAGTAGTCTTTTCCGTGCCGTCTTTACCAAGCTCTAGACTACCGATGACAAAGGAAGTCTTGTCCTCATTCCAACCCATCTGATCATACATGACATCATACTTGTTTTTCTTTTGCATATCTTTTGCCCAATCAATAAAATATCTCATTATTAAATCCTCCTGTTCAGCTGTTTCGTAATATATACCGTTGCTTGTTAGCATCTTTCTTAACTCTGCTTTTTCGTAAAGCGCTTTCATAGGTAATATAAATTCTTGCAATCCATCATGAGGATGCCATACATTTATAATTAAACAATTACCGTCAGCAGAACTACGTACATGCCTATCCGCCCTCATGGTATACTCATAAATTAATTTATCATCGGTATAGGTAACTCCTTTTTTATCCGTGACAGTTATTGACTTATAAATACCACCTACCTTTGCCCCTATCCAATATCCTCTATCTTCTAATGTAGCTGGAAGACCTCCAGTTTCTTTGTGAATCTTAGGTAAATGTTCTCCCTCAACTGGAGCTTGAACATGTTCAAGGCCTTGTTTTAATTTAGCAGGATACTTATGAAGTTGTATTGGGGTAGATATTTTGTCCCAATGCTGACATCCCTCGCAAATACCTGGATTGGTTAAATTAAAATCTTTACAAGTTTTAGGGGCTCCGCTTGCTTTACGCTCTGTTTCTTCGTAGTTGTATCCGGGATGGTCTTTTGAAATAACATGAATAACTTCATCTCTATCTACACAATTGTTAGCAAGAGATAACACCCTCCACCACAAAGGCTCTTCCGCAGTCTTTACATTGTCAATGTAATATTTAATTTGACCACACCCATTTTCACTTTCATTAATACTATCTACAAGTAGTGGCTTAAAGTGATTCTCAAAATTAGCATACTTTAGCTTCTTATCTTCTGATAAAGGAAGCTTTTTGACAATCTCCTCTAAAGGTACTTCTATATTATTAAAGACGTCTGTAATTTCTTTAAGACTGTATTCAGGTGCGTCTCGTATAATCAATGTAGGTTTAGGTGGCGATTGCTTATAATTATTAGTATCGGGACATCTTAATAGTCGAGCGCTGTCGGCGGTAATTGCTAAGTCTATTTTTAATTCTTTTTGAATACATAATTGTTTTAATTGAACAGCAAAAGTTTTCCATTCAGCAACGGGCAGTTGTTCTTTTAAAAACCAATAAGCGTGTATACCGTTTCCACTGTTTACTATCGCAGGTAATGGTAATTTTGTATCTTCTAAAAATTTACTAAGGGCAATTACTGCTTCTTTTTGAGTTTGATATTCTTTGGATTCGCCTACATCTAGGTCAATATAAAAAGACTTAACATAAATAGCTTTAGCGGCTTCTCGTTTTTTCTCACTAAAAGAACCCATGGCGACAAATACATTACGCTGGTGTTCTCTATGTGATTCAATCAGCTCTACTAACTCTTCTATGCTTGTTGCGTATTGGTGTGGGAATCTATCATCATCTCGATTATTATATGCTACGCAATAGTAGCCCTCTCTTGGTAGGGCTTTTTCATAGAACTGTTTTAACATACTTCTCTTTCTCTCGTTGATAGGATGCTCCGAAGTATTTCATCCGGAGCATTTTTAATTGTATTCCTATCCATACTTTTTATCAACCCATTTTTGGAATGATTTTAGCATCTAAAAACTCTCGTGCTTTTTTCATTTCTGAAATAGGTAACTCCTCAGTATGGTGCTCTAGTTGATCTTGCCAGGCATCATCCAATGCTTTCAAGAACTGCTTTATCTTGATCTGATTGTTCTCACGGATAGGCGACCCTCGAAACCAACTGTGGATCGTCATGCGAGAAACATCGAATACCTTAGCTACCTCGATGATAGGAAGGTCTGCATTAACACAGGCCTTCGCTAATCTTACTCCTATTTTATCTTCATCGAGGCTATTCAGTTCAACTAAAAACTCTGAACTATATTTTTTAGGCATGCCTTACCCCTTTGCCCACTGATTGATAATATCAGATAGATCATCAGCTGGCTGTGGTGGAATGGTTGTTTCTGCTCGTACAGTAGGTTCAGCAGTATCTCCTAAAGATGTTTCTGCACTAATCGAAGTATCTTCAAAAGTTTGTGGTGCTGATTCAGTATGCACGTAGCCGTCTTCTTCTGCAAAGCCAAAGCGATTAGCATCAGCTCCACCTTGTACATACTTAATTACTTGTACTGCTCGGAGTCGTAAAGCTACCCCTGCGCCAATCAAGCTTGTGTAGTATGGGGCGATAGAGCCGTTTATTTTAATCTCAGATCCTCCCCAAATATTACTGTCTACCATTGGCATACCCTTAGAATCAAAGATAGAGGGTTTATACGCGGCTTTTGATTTGAATCTAAGTATCACATTGCCGGTTGGTTGACCCGCTTCATCGAACTCTTCTGAATATGGTGGAGGGGCTTTCTTAATCTCCTTACCATTTGCTTTCTTAAGTTCTCTTTCCACATTCTCAGCAAACACTTGATTGATTTGCTTTAATACTGGAATAGCGTCTTGTTTAGGAAGAATCAGATTAACCTTATATTCTCCTTCTTCCGAAAATTTTGTATCAGGTTTGGATAACCATGGATACTGTGCAACACCTTTCGGTGTAGTAAATGTAATAGGCTGTTCGGCCATAATTTATCTCCTTAATTAGATGATGGTTTACGTACTGTTATTTTAAATTCCCTCATAGTACTAATTCCTGGAGGGAGTCCTTCTTCTCCTCGGGTTCCAATAAACTCTTTAAAGTTAGTTTGGCTGATACGTTGTTGCAATAACTCAAGAGCATTATTCTCAAGAATAAATTTCTTAAAATTATCCCAATCGCCACAGACATAATTTTCTTTTAAAGTTTTTATAATGGTTCCACTATCGGTGCGCAATGTTTCTGCACCTATATCATTGCAAGTATTTAGCATAGCTTCCTCTAAGCGTTCCATCTGCTCTTTAAAAACTGCATCGTCTTGCTCGTATTTTCTAGCAAGCTTCTCTCGTTCATGACGCAAACTAAGATAGGCTTTAACTAGAGAATCTGCTTTTATTTCACTCATAGTCCTAATTCCTCTCGATATAAATCAACTAATTTAGTATGCGCATCCACCTTACCCTGTAGCATGGCATACATCTTTCTTTCAATGTCTGATCCCTGTAGATGCACAACCGTCATCTTGTTCTTTTGTCCAACCCGATCGATACGAGCAATACATTGGAGATAAACTTCTACACTCATCACGGGAGACCAAAACACAACTGTGTCTGCCCGGGTTAATGTAACTCCATGTGATGCTGATTGGGGCTGAATAACAAGAACTCGAGGGTCATCAGCCGATTGAAATTCTTTAATAATTCGTGTGCGTTCGTTTGCACTTACATCACCATTGATAATTTCTGCTGTGATGTTATTGTTTAATAAGTTGTTATACACAATGTCAATGGTATGTCTGTAGGGTACAAACACTAATACTTTGTTATCGGTTTGTTCAACTACGTCTATCAATTCTTTTAGTCGAGGGCTAATATCAAAGTCAATAACTTTTTTATCGTCGGTATATACTGCGCCTCCTGATATTTGTAGTAGTTTAGTCATGTTAGCTGCAGCATTGACTGAGGTTACCTCTTGTCCCGATGCCTCAAATAAGAAGTCTTTCTTCAGTTGGTCATAATATTTTTTAGCCTGCGGTGTCAATGGGATCTCTCTTGTTTGATGAAGTACGTCTGGTAAATCAAGACAATCATTCTTAGCAAATCGAATCGCTGGCTGTAATGTCTTATGTACTTTAGCTTGACTTCCAGGTCTTGGCATCCATTTAAATCGACTAACCTGAAACATAACAATATCTTTCCAAGCTGATGAAAATTTAGGCACTCGATGTGGACAAACTAACCTTGCTAACCCATACGCATCAACGGGAGATTGTGATGCAGGAGTTCCCGTCATCATCCAAAGTTTTGTAGTGGGCTCTAATATGGAATTGAGAGTTTTCCATCGTGCGGTAGTTACAGACTTGTAAGCATTCGCCTCATCAACCACAATCAAGTCAAACTTAGCTTTCTTAATATCGTCTTTGACAATAGCTACCCCGTCATAATTAATAATGACAAACTCATACTGTGGATTATTTATGATTGCACGGCGGTCATCGGCTGAGCCGTGGGCTACTCCGGGAACACGATGAATACAGGTATTATAAATATCATTCTTCCATGCTGAAGTCATGATAGATAGTGGGCAGATAATGAGCACGCGTTTAATCTTACCCTCGTTCATCAAATAATCTGAGGCCCAAAGAACTGAAGAAGTTTTACCCGTCCCCGCTTCGTTAAAACAAAATGCTCTAGTGTGCGTACTTAGAAATTCACTAGTAACCTTTTGATGATCAAAAGGATGAAATCTTCCTGTCCATTTATAATCGCGTTTAATTGGAGACGGCAAAGGTTTGTTAAATAAAACTAATTGATTCAGTTTTATCATCTCGTCGATTCCCCAATAAACTAATATATCGGATAAAGAATCTCGTTGTGTTGTTATCTTAGCCTTTGGAATATGCTCTTGTATTAATTTACAAGTTTCATTAGGCACGGTAATCATCAACGCTTTGTTGTCAATTAACTGCATATTTTCCTTTCATAAAGAATATAGTATACCTATTATTCTTAATAAGGCAAGTATTATTTTATTTATTTTTTAGATTTTTTTCGTTCACGTTTGCTTGTTTCTGAAACAAGTCCGTGATTTGATCCGCGTTTGAATGAGCGGTTTTTAGATGAAGGTTGAATTGTTACACCGTGTTTATTAGAGCCCCCTTTAGAAAGGGCTTTGCGATGGGCTACATCTTTTCCTTCACGAGCATCAGCCTTGCCATTCCCATTTCGGTCAGGCATTTTTTTATCAAGTGCACGTCTGGCGCGTTGACGTTCCATGCGTTTTTCATGTTCGCCCCTTGCGAGTTGCTGCTTGTATTCTTTTTTGTGTGGTCTCTTTTTGTTTACGTATGGCATTATAGGTTACCTTTTGACACCAATTAATAAATTCTTTTACGTTCATGTTACTTCTAAACGTATTAATAGCCCTACAAACTAATTGTACGTTGTCAATATTATACTCTTTTCCCGGATTAATTCTATCTATACTTGCATTGGTAGGAGTTACAATTCCCTTTTTTCTTATGCAAGTTAGTCTTACTCCAGATAAAGCACATTTATAATCTTGCTCGCGTACCATTTCTTCGAGTAATTCTGGAGTAAGGTTTTGTCTGTCTTTTCTACTGTTTATTAATCCTTTAAAATACCATATCCAATCGCCCTCAAACCTTTCATAAGCCCGTTTTCTATAGGCATATTTTTTACAACTTTCAGAACAGTAGGTCTTGCCGTATTTATCACTTTCAAATTTATTTTTACAAGTGGGGCAAGTTAATACAGTCATTATTTTCTTGGCTTATAAAACTCACAAGTGTCAACCGGACACCATCCACAAAGTGGTGTGGGATTAGGTGTCCACATATCATCACGATAAGACAATGTTAATCTATCTAGAGATTGTTCAAACTTCTTCCAAGACTGATGAATTGTTTCTCTAGTATACGTCTCTTGAACAAAACTATTTTTTAATATAAATAATAACCCTGCTCGTATCATGGTTATTTCTGGAAAATGGGCAAAAGTCATAAGTGCCATCAGTCGTAACTGTTTAGGATCAGGATACTTATTACTGCCTGTTTTATAGTCAACGATGAAAGCTTCATTTCCGTTTACAATGAGTAAGTCAACAATACCTCGAACCCATCTCTTTTCGTCATCAAAGTCACAAGGTTGAAACTTTTTGTTTAGTGCCATTTGATATTCAGGATATTTTGTGCCTGGAATATTAATTAAGGTGTCAACAACTTTCTTGAAACGCTGATAGTTTTTTGCAAGTTCTTTACCTTCTCTAACATAGTCTTCTAAAGCTTTATGCACTTCAGTTCCGTAGATCATCTGTGGCGTAGGTTCTATTTTATAGTTTTGTAATACCCGCATCTGATGGTATTTTCTTGGGCAGTTCTCATACTCTTTTAAGGAGGAGTAACTCCAAGTAAAGTCAGTCATTATTTAATTATCTCCACTTCTGATTCGGTTTCAATCCATACGTGTGCGCCGCATGATAAGGGTTTGTTAGGGCTATATACTACTTTAGAGTCCCCGTGTATCTTTACTTCTTTAGCATAGGTATTTGATTTATATGTTTTAACTGTCAACACAGGATCTTCTACTTCGTTCTTTCGATTAGACTTTATAACATGCTGATTAACATGAATAATTGTCTTCATCGACCCTGGCCTCTATATTTTTTAAAGCTGTGTTTAAATGCCTTGTTCATGGCACTCGTCTTTGCCCGGCGTCCGCCCTGTGATGTTCTCTTATGAACAGGCTGATGTGCCTTGGTTGTTAAACTTTGTTTTACCTTTGCCATTTTTTATCTTTCTCTTTTGGTTTACCAAATATGCGTTCAAAGTTTTCTTCAAACTTTTGTCTATCTGTTGGTCTTTGTTGACTGCCTTTTCCGCCATCACTCATTGCTGTATCCATTGCGTATGCCCTCAAGGTTAAAATAATTAAACCCATTTAACTTAGGAACGGCATACCCTGTAGGTTTACCATCAAGCCCTCGAATAATTCTTGTGCTATTTAAGTTGTATGGATTATTATCCCAGTTATATTTACTGTTATTCCAGTTATATTTACTGTTGTTAAAATTATATTTGTTGTTATCCCAGTTATAAGGATTGTTCTTCCATAACTCATTTGCAGAAACAAAACTAGAAAGTATTAAACTCCCTATAACAATTTTATATTTTACCAAAATACCTCCATTCTATTATTGCGTCGTATTAAATGCCCTTGCATTGTGATTCTAAACTCATTAGGCTCATGTTTTTTAAACCCTGCTATTCTGTGTAATGTTCTACCATCATGCCATATCATTACTTTTTCTTTGTATGGTAAATAATAATGCCCTTTATCTATCGTATAGTCAATACCCGCTCCTGATTTTGGTATAAGTATAGGAACAGTAAAGGTGCTTGCATCTACATCAGGAAGTCCTAAAGTCATGTGTGGATAGTCTTGATGCCAATTACCTGCAATGGTTAAAAACTTTTCATGTGAGGGGAATATATGAAAACCTGGATAGCATAAATCTTCAGCTAAAACAACATCTTCATTAAGTTCGTCTTGCAACGTTTGAAGGATTGTTTTATAGAGACCTACAAAGTTATCATACAATAAAGCATTCATTGCTTTTTGTCCTTCTTTGTATTGAGGCGTTTGGCCGTCTAGATAAGCACTTCGACCCAGTGTATAAAATGGAAAGTCGTTTGATCTTGATACCCATTGATCAGCTAACATAAATAATCTTCGTAAAACATTTGTTTTATCAAAAGCTAAAATGTGTTCACTACCAAAAGATTTATTATTTGGTTCCATTTTTTATTGTCATTTCAATTTTAATTAATTTAGTTACATATTCAAGTCTATACTCCCACGCTTCAAGCGCCGTAGTCGATATATCATCAAATATATCTGATTGTAATTTTTCAAATTTTAACATAGCCACTTTGTCAAGAGCTTGTCTATACAAGTCCATCAATCCTTTTGTTTTAAATTCTTTATAAAAGCTATCAACAAAGGACCGTGTTTGTGCTTTTAATTGCTCTTCTTGTAAAAGCTCTAATCGTATTTTTTCTTTTTCTTCTTTTATTTTATACTGCTCTACCGTTTTCTCTCGCTCTTCTCTATGTATTAATTTTCTATTGTCTGGTCTATAGTTTTTTAGCCTATGATCCTGTTGTCTAAATAATTGTTCAGCTTGAGCAAAAATTTCATCTTCTCCAAGACTGTCCTCTTCCTCATTTACTGTATGACTATAGCGAACAGGACTATAAAATTGCACATGGCGCTGATCTATTCCATTTAATAGCTCTTCTTTTGTAGGTGTGTCTGTATCATACTCAAGTGTATAAACACTATCTGAATCAATACTATCTAAATAATTTATATATCTGTTTATTTTCCAGTCCATATACCACTTCAAATCCCGAGTGGCATAGGGTTCATGTTGCCTAAACTGTCCTCGTCTTTTAGCAGTCGCCATAATTATTAGCGAATCCTCCCTCGCATGTGACAGGTAATCCTTTTGCCCATGCCGGAGCTTGATTCATTTTGGTTAATATACAATCTAATGCTTCTTGGGCTTTATCTTTATGCGCAACACAGACAACGGCATCATGCACTGTTAACACAGGACGATAGGCTTTGTTAATTTCTAACATCTGTTGTCCAATAACAATACGGGCTAAAGCTTGAACAATGTTTTCCACAACAGCCCCTCCCCAGATACTGATTCGTCCTCGTCTGGATTTGTAGCTATATCGATTATCTTTTAATTCTAATTCAGGATAGTAAATAAACAGTCCATTTGGTAATCGAAGCCCAATGTGAGTCACGAGTATTGTGCGACGTTTATCCAAATAATAAGGGTCTTTATTTGCCGGCCATGCAGCGATGTCTGCTAAAACCCGATCACAGTCTTGCCACAGGTCTACCACTTCGTGATTCACTTCTCGATATAGATTGACGAGTCGTTGACATTCAACATCAGAAAGTTCTTGTCCCGCATTCATCTTTAACACGTTCTGAAGTTTCTTTGCCCCAGTGCCATAACCTAAACCAAGGATACAAGTTTTACCCACTGCTCGTTCTGTTTTATTAATGTTTGATTTGCCGTAAACACGACGTGCAAAGTTCACATACACGTCTTCACCATTTGCAAACTGAGTTAAGACGTCGTGTTGTCCGGCTAACCAAACCAAAACCCTTGCTTCGATTTGCGAAGAGTCGGCATTGATAATCACGTGATCCTCGGGAGGTAGGATCGCATTCTTCAGTGCTTTCTTTTTTGCATCTCGAGCCGGTAGGTTTTGAAAATTAACTTTGTCTGACCCTGCCCATCGCCCTGTGTGTGCGCCATAGTATTTAAGGGGGATGGGTAGGTGTCCGTTGTTTCGTTTAGCAATCTCAAGGAATCGTTCGATCCGAGACTCTTCAATGGTTGACTTCGTTCCAAGTCGCACGGCACACAGTTCTTGCACAAAAGTGTTCTCGTGTTCACAGAGTTGGAGAAACTCTTCGTCTCCTTTAGCCAAGGCATAGGTTTCTTTGCCCGTTGTTGGACTGACTTTCATGGGAACGTCTACGCCCATACTTTCTAAAAGTTCTGCAAACTGTTTGTTACTGGCAAGAATCTTCCGCACCTCTTCTTCTGTTTGACAGTTTAGTTTAGCTTGTAAGTTATTTAAGAGTTGTTGTTTCTCATTTCTTACTTCAGATAGCCGTGTTTCTAGTAGTTCACTATCTAGTTTTAAGGTAGGGAGAATAAACATTTTTAAAGTTAAGTCAATCAGTAAAAGTTCTTCAGGAGGAAAACTTTTAGAGAGAATCTTAAACAGGTCGTAGGTAAGCTTCACGTCATTCTTACAGTACGCTCCATACTGACGGAGTTCCCATTCTTGAAAGTCTTCAAGGCGTTTACCTTTAGCATTTAAGACTTCCGTGCCTTTCTCTCCTAGTTTGTAATGTTCAGCCAAAACTTTAAGTGAACCCCCGGCATCGACGCCATGCAAAGCCCGTGCCATTGACAGCGTGTCCAGGTATTTCGCCGGTTCAATCCCAAAGTGCCATTTAAGAATAGCGCCATCGAACTGCGTGTTGTGACA
>Ga0208898_1000874_pt1 | contig 21704 bp, 26 predicted proteins | sample VirMetDEL_Mar_4_FD_184513 | JGI IMG/M metagenome (GOLD analysis project Ga0208898, IMG submission 184513) | Aqueous microbial communities from the Delaware River and Bay under freshwater to marine salinity gradient to study organic matter... | ecosystem: Environmental > Aquatic > Marine >...
GTTGTCAAGAGTAGGTTCTATCAGAGTACAACTCAATACCGTTGTCGTCTGTAACCATAGTATCACAATGGTTCCAACCTACCTCATCAGCATCGTTCATAGCATGTTCCATATCAAAGATAGCATACTCATCTTTATACTCATCGTCAAGAGCAAGCCATTGTTTGCCAGTGATAAACTCACGGCCATCGCCATCATTAAAACGCACAAACATTGTACGATTAGGATTAACGTACATGTAGCCACTAAACTCAACAAAAATCTTAGTCATTATAGATAACCTTTCCATCCTCAACAGGATGACTTACTTTGGTAGCAACAGTTTCATCCACCCAATAAACATTCCAAGATTCTAAGCCGGATACGTTACGATTTCTGAGATTTGGCAGTAGCACTTCTACTAGATTTACTGCTTCCTGGGCATCATTACAATCTGTGACGAACTCTACTCTAACTACTTGCATGAGCAATCTCCTTTTCTCTCATTCTACCAACTGTTATCGGCTTGTCAACCCTAAAAACTTGAGATTTTCGCTGACTATTGCCATCTTAGCCAATCTTATTGGATAAGGTGAGACAAGAAACTCGGGGGCAGGGATTCGAACCCCGACAAAAGGAACCAAAATCCTTTGTGCTACCGTTACACCACCCCCGAATGGGATAAACCAGCGGAATCTTTTACGCCCCGATTCCTAAAACCGTCCACGGAAATCCTCTCTAGAACCTTGCGGTTCGTCTGGCTCATGGCGACGGCTACTGGACTATTCTACATTATACTCCCGACGCCACACTTTGTCAACGCCAGATCGAGTTCGTTGGCGTTTGGGTCTGTTGTCCATTTCCGTATGGCAACGATCCTGCCTGTGACCACGAGCGACTTCCCAAACTGGTTTGATATTCAGTTTGATAGTTTCTGTTTTCTTGCGGTTGGACATAATAAGGAACCTGTGGTGGTTGTGGTTGATAATAATGTTGGGCAGGATATTGATACGGATACTGTGGTGGCAACTGTTGAGGTGGCCGGATCAGATTCAAGATAATGCCCAGAACTGCGAGTGATTCTACCATACTTATACTCCTTTGTCAAGTGAAATGTCCTAAAATACTTATCGGCCATCCGTAGCCGGGACTTTAGCACAAAAAAGATTCTTGTCAACCCCCCTCGTGGGGGATCCGGGCCGGCCCGCACCCCCCAAAGGAGGGGTAGCCTCCCTTGAGGGTGGGGATTTAATATAATATTAAAATAGATTAGCAATCCCTATACTAAAAGCCAGGCGACCTACACCGGAACGCTTACATCCATCAACCCTTTCAGCATAAAAGTTACGGATCTGACCATTAGCACTCTGACCAGTAACTAGGTGATTAGTACGACGGAAACTATTATCAAACCGTCTATACTTTGAACGTGCATTTAACTTCTGAATCTGCTCATCAGTCAACGTAACATTCTTCAACACCTTAACCATATGTCTTTCATAATCACCAGTCGCAGGCTGAAGATATCGAAAATGATAAACTTCACCCTGCTTTGCATTCTTCAAATCTCCACGGATACCATAATATAGATTGAACCAAACGAAACCAGCAACAGCACAAACAATACCAGCAAAAGCAATATAACCATACATACTAGACACGCTCCTTTTCTGTAACACTCTCTAAATACTGTTCCATATACTTTCCAGCCAACTCATGCCAATCAACACTACCTAGTGCGGCATTAATCATATCTGTCCACAATCCACCAATATCATCACTATCTGGCACACGATCACCATACCATTCTTTCATATCCTCAGAGAATGATATAATAGCCTCTTCTTTCTTAGTGAAATACTTTCTATCTTCCGAGATACTATAATGATGCCGTGCAACATCAATCCAATGGTCAATATTACCCTGATCATTATCAATCCACACTGAAACCAACCAAGTTTCATAGTTAGCGTAACCATTGTAAGTCTGCATAGTTCTAGTTCCTTGGGGGAAGTTCCTCAATATCCTTAAGTGTAGCAGCAACACCAGCAAAGTCAAGATGCCCAATCACATCGGGCGTGATCCAAGTATCATACACAAACTCTCCTTCCCGGTCAAGAATAGCAATCTCAAACAGACCATTCTCCCCACCATATGAATACTGGTGAGATACAATACTGGCTTGATAACCATTATCAAACTCAATAACCCTAACATACTTATTATGGGTTTTAATATTATCAACACCAACTTTAAGCGTTCGCATGATTGTTTCTCCTCTTGATGCTCTGATTCTACACTCTTTATCGTCCATGTCAACACCCAAAATCCAGAAAATCTTTTATTTTTATTTGGCATGGGATTTGCTATTACCCCTCCGATGGGGGATCCGGGCCGGTCCAGACCCCCCAACAGCGGGGGATCTCGCTGGCTATCAACACGAGCAATCAAGCCGAAGGCTTAGGTGGGACAAGCCCACCCTCGCCTCCGACCTTCCCAACCCCTCAGGAAGTTACCTTGGGCTTCTTCAGCCGCTTTAGAATCTTACGGGCACTAGTAACCTTTTCTTGATAATATTCAATATCTCGTTTGATTCTATCATAAATCTTTTCCGGTACTTCAGTAGTATGCTGGAAATGATTATAAAAGGTTCCACGACGAATACGGGAAATAGAACACTCATATCCACCAATCAGAGAACGCAAAGTAAAGTTATAAGTCTTACCATGGTTCCTAAAGGTCACACCTTCAACCACATAGAAACTATTTTCACTATTAGGAATACCTTTGAAGTCATACCTACCAGTTCCCTGCACAATCTTACCAACCAAGTTTTCAGGACTGCAATCGTAGCACATAATAGATTCTCCAAAGAGGGGTTAGTTAACGTTTCCAATCGTTATGCTCTCATTATACCTAGTATCGGCACGGTGTCAAGAGAAAATCCAGAAAAAATAAAATTTTATTTGGCACGGCATTTGCTGGGCATACCCCCCGAATGGGGGATGCCGGCGGGCCCGCACCCCCCAAAGGAGGGGGTACGGGTGTTCAGTATTCGTCATACTGCCCATGATCCCAATCGTCGCCACCGTACAGGTCTTGCCACTCGGTGTACTCGTCGGGCTGACCGTCATCTTCATAATCGCAGCCATCCACCCATTCACCGTCGAGCATTTCGTCTTCGTCGAACATTTCGTTTTCTCCTTGTGATGCTCCTATTATACAGAGTATCGGCAACCCGTCAACCCCTTCTCAAATATTTTTTTCATTTTTTTCCATGACCACATCAAGCCAGATTTCCCCATCTTCCACAACATACCCATATTCATGAGTAGGAGTATAGACCCCAAGATAGACCCTATTACCCTCAATCCCCTCAAACCCAAACCCAAACCCAAACACCATGAAAAAAGCAGTGAACATTTGTATCCCCTTGACAAGTACCAATCTTTCCTATAGATAGTATCGGCTCAATCCTGCACCACTCTTTAGAAAAAGAAAAGATTTTTGTCAACCCCCCTAATGGGGGATGGCGGCCGGCCCGCACCCCCACAATGGGGGGTGTTTCCCCTTGTGCGTGGGCCTCATAGGCGGGTGGTTTAGGATGTACAGATGTACACTAGTTGAACCACCTCTTTCGCAACTCGGTTGCGCCTTCGGTGATAACGCACCGCAGTAGTGTACGGTGTGCAGTACTGATCGTTTGATCAGATAGCCTACGGCTTGCACCGTGCATGCGAGCGGTGATCTCCTCATCGCTCATGGTTTCGAGCACAGCCTGGAAGTATGGGCCATTGTTTTCGATACTGAACATTTGTTTACTCCGATTCGGGATAGATTAGATATAGGTAGGCTACCAGAAGTAGGGGGGAACTGCAGAGCAGGATGATCCAGTATAGTGGTGACATTTGTTCACTCCTCACAGTTGAACGGGCATGTAGTCGATGATCACCTCACAGTGATCCTTACAGCATGGGCAGACTTCGTATTCTACCTCGGTGTCATCGAGGAACACGTTGCAGCAGCCGCTAGTGGCGACCTGAACTTCGGCAAAGGTTTCCTCGATCTGGACGGTTTCAAAGGCGATGCTCATGAGTGAGTCTCCGTTGGTAAGGTTGGTTATCATGCCCCCAAGTCTACAATAGATATCGGTAAGCGTCAACCCCTCGGCCAAGTTTTTTTTGGAATTTTTTTTGTAGCAAATCCTATGCCAAAAATAGTTTGGCACACCATTTGCTCTGGCAGCATACCCCCCTAATGGGGGATGCCGGCCGGCCCGCACCCCCACAATGGGGGGTGTACGGGTGTTCAGTGTACAGACGTTCAGTCCCACAGTGAACGTTCGTTCAGTATGTTGTCTTCGTTCATATAGAACGCCAGCGTCTTCGCTCTCGTCTCAGCCTCATGGTCAGCAGCTCGCTTCTTGGCTCGCTTCGCTTTACGCTTTGCCAACCACTCGTCATAGGCGGCATCCTGTTCAGGCGTATAGTCTAGTTCAATCTCAGGCCCACGAAAATCCTCAAGGGCATCGAAGAACTCTTCCCCCTCTGAGAGGGGTTCTCTGTTCAGTTCTGCGATGGCGGCTTTGAACTGGTCAACGGTCAGAAAGTCGTCAGTCATGGTTAGGTTCCTTGGGTTGATGATGCTCTGATTCTACTAAACTGGTTTCGGGCTGTCAACACTGTACAAATGTTTTTCAACAACTCCAATCCTCATACGTTACCTGGCAGTGTTCGCCACAGCATGGGCAGATTTCGTGGTCGAGTTGCTCGCCAACCATTTGTTCCAGGCAGCACTCGGAGAAGGCCAGGATTTCGTTGATTTCGTTTTGCATTTCATTTCCTTTCAAGAACTGTTTCCTACTTGTCATATCGACATTGGAGCAGATTTTCTTGAGCCTGTCAACAGGTGTACAAATGTTTTTTGGATTTTTTCTGAGTAGCAAATATCATGCCAAAACTCTTACCCCCCTAATGGGGGATGCCGGCCGGCCGCCACCCCCACAATGGGGGGATAGCCCCCTTGCTTGGGTGATGGTGAACAAAAGTATAGTTATACTATAGGTTAGTATATAACAATACTATCCAAACAAATACAATCCACACTATAGCGATCATAGTATACTCCCCTAGTCTAGTATAACTGGCGGGTTATTGCCGGCAAACTCTTCATGCACACACTCATGTGTAGGGTTACCATCCTCATCATTCGACACACGATATACTCTCACACTGTACAAAGCATCCCAACCATCCCAGATTTCCATTGATTCATCAATCGCAATCTCGATACAATCTCCGGTATAACCTTCTGCTAACTCAGCCCCGTGGATATCACAAGCGACGGCAAGAAAGTGTGCATTCGACATTGGCATAGTATAATCTCCTAGTATATGAAACTCATAGACCCCCCAAAACCCCGTTATGCGGGGTAGGCGAATCGTCCAATCTTTTCGACACTCTTGATGCGGGAAAGTTTGATACTCTTGAAACCTTGTGTTTCACTATAAAGCACGAGAGTGTGTGTGCTATCTTTCTTGGAAGCATTGAATGATTCAAAGAAAAAGTTATCAAACACACGATCGTCGTCTCGCACAACACGACACACGATACGGTCGGTAGTATTAAATGCTTCTTTTGCAATGTTCATGATATTGTCGATTTTCTGAAAACCGTTCATCGTTTCGTTCCTTGTGGTTGTCGTTGTCGTTCTGCATTCATTCTACAAACTGAATCGGCATTGTCCAGAAAAAACTTTTGAGATTTTCACGATTTGGTCATAAGTCTAGTATTTTCAACCACTTACGTCACTTGGGATTTTCCGATTTTCTGGGTGGACACTTGGGATTTTGAGAAAATCGGCTCGCCCGAACTGCCTGACGGCATCAAATCTGTCACCCCGAACACACCAAACCGACCACCCCGAAACCCAAAACTATAATATACTAAAAATATACTAAGAATATACTAAAAATATACTAAACATACTAAAATATATACTAAAATATATACTATATAACATATAATATACAAAAGGGGGTTTTTATATTTTATACTGGCGGTATAACACCCTATATAAAATCGCGCGGTGGTCCAAAAACAATAAGCCCCCAAATACAAATATGTAATACCTAAACTATCCTCTTTGCCCCTTTGATGCTATAAATGTTGCTTCTTAATTTCTTGTGTACTATAATATATTGCTTGGCTTTCAAAACACTAATCAAGGTGAACATATGAACAATATCGTATCCAGCGAACTTAGAGTTAAAGCCTCTGAGGAACTTGAACTTTCTGCACAGAAAGACCTAGAAAAAACACAAACAAAATCCATCGGATCACTGCTTAATGAAGAAAAAGAAGAGAGTAAAGACACACAAGCAGAATAATGTAACAGAGGAAGAACTTCTAGAAACAATAGAAACCATCAGCAAGAAGCTCGCCTATAAATTCAAATTCGGATATCACGAAATAGAGGATATGCGACAGCAAATTAGCGTATTTGCAATCGAAGGACTTCAAAATTACGACCATAAAAGACCACTAGAAAACTTTTTATGGACTCATGTAAGAAACCGTCTCTTTAATTTCAAAAGAGATAACTATCAGAGACCAGATAAACCATGCAACTCTTGTCCTTTATTCCGACCCAACAACCCTTTATTCCCTTCCTCCTGCGAAAAATTTACAGACACCACTGAATGCCAAGACTTTCTTACATGGCACAACAGAAACAACAGCAAGAAAAACCTAATGTATCTTAATACCGTAGAGGACATTAAAGAATATATAGTAAATTATTCTAACGACCATGTTGAATCAGTAAGTAACAAGGAGATCCTAGAGATTATAGAAGAAGAGCTTCACGGAGAAGCCAGGAAAGTTTATTTAAAACTTAAAACCGGAATTAAAATCAGTAAGCCAGAAATGGTTATTCTTATCAACGATATTAAAGAGATTATAAATCATGAAGGCAGCTAGAAAAAGAGGGCAGCTCAGTACAGATGAGCAGAATTTCATTCGTGACAATATCGGCTCTATGAGTATAGAAGATATAGCCACTGCTCTAAACAGAAGCACAAAACCTATACAAAGATATATTGTTGATCACAAGCTCTCGTTCGACCCAGAAGAAAATATTACCGATCAAAATCTTCGATTAAAATTACACGCCAAAACATTCTGGTCTGAAATTACTCGACAATTTGACGAAGAAACAGGAGAGCTTGAATATTTTGAAAATACATGGATCGGCCTAGTAAAACAGTTTAGAGAGGACGTACTTCCTGCTGAAGAACTTCAGATCAAACAGTTTATCACAATAGACATTCTTATTAATCGCTCTATGAAAGAAAGAAAGCGACACATCTCAGAAACAGAAAGACTTCAAAGAAAAGTAGACGACGAATACAACAAGCCTGAAGACCAAAGAGATATTCCTAAACTCACAAATCTCGAAACACAACTCTCATTCGCCCGCAATTCTATAGCAAGCTATACAAATGAATATACCAAACTGCTTTCCGAACAACAAAAAATCAGCAAAGACCTCAAGGCCACCAGAGAACAAAGAATCAAAAGAATCGAGGATGGAAAAAGTTCATGGGTCGGACTAATCAGAATGCTAGAAGATGAAGTTCTTAGAGAGAAAGAAAGTAAAGAAATGGAAATACTCTCCATTGCAACACAAAAAGCTAAAGAAAAACTCTACGAGAACCATCAATATCAGGATGGCAAAGTAGACCAGCCAATCTTAACACCAGAGAGCTTGGAGTATTTAGATGATGAGGAACTATAATGACCCTTTGTATAAAGACTGGAGGAAAAAGATTTATGCTCGGGACAAGTTTACATGTCAATGGCCAGGATGTAAGAAAAATAAAAGCCTACAAGCCCACCATATTTATAAATGGAGTGACTTCCCCGGATTAAGATATCACCCCGACAACGGTATTACATTATGCAGAGAACATCATAAACAAATAACCAGCAACGAAGAAGCATATGTTAATTTCTTTAACAAATTAATTATGGAGAAAAAGAATGAAACTTGAAAAAACAATCACACTTTTACCGCCCCCACAAACAGGCCCCAATGGAGAAACTACAAATCCACCCCCATATACAACAGACGAACTTAAAATTCTCTATATAAGCCACCCATCGCAAAAAGAATACTATATTATCGTTGAACCTTGCCCCACCAATATTATCCTATTCAAAGACGAAAACTTCCGAGAGGACATCACAATCAAAGACGCCCAGGAAAAATTCCGTGAGGTTTCAGCCAAGGATGGGATAGAGTCCTTCCTGCAAAAAACTTTCCCTCCCACATTAGAAAATGATCCTTATGGTCCTGGTAGCATTCTTGCTGGAATGTTTTCTGCTCTTGGGATAAAGGCTACTCCTAATTGTAGTTGCAAGAAAAGGGCGCTTGAGATGAATATTCGTGGGATAGAATGGTGCGAAGAAAATCTAGAAACCATTTGCGGCTGGCTTAAGGAAGAGAGTCAAAATAGGGGAATTCCTTATGTTGACGCAGTAGCAAAAATGGTTGTTAAAAGGGCGATAAACAAAGCTAAGAAATATAGAGACGAGAAAAAAAATGAAGCATGATAATTTTACCATCATAGTTGATACTAGAGAGCAAAACCCTTGGGAGTTTGGTGCTCATACTACAAGCAGAGAGAAGATTGATACGGGCGACTATACAATCGAGGGCATGGCGGATCTTTTGTGTATAGAGAGAAAACAGAGTGTAAGTGAAATTGCGAATAATATTACCGAGAAGAGGTTCCCGGCTTTTTTAGAAAGAATGAGCGAAATCCCACACCGGTTTATGCTTTTTGAATTTGATTTAGACGATGTTTATCAGTTTCCTGTTGGATCTGATATTCCAAAAAGAATGTGGGACAAGATGAGAGTTTCGAATAATTATATTCTTAAACAGATTAGTCTTTTTCACATAAATTACGGCATACATACAGTTTTCTGTGGTGATGCAGATAACGCAGAAAAAATGGCAGTTAGAATAATGAGATCAGTACATGACAAATATAACAGAAACTAGAGATGTTTTTGCCGATAGTTGGCTAGGCCTAGGTGATATAAATAAACTTATTCTTCCAGACAATCCTCTCTTTGGAAGAACTAAGGAAGATATAGAAAATCCCGATAGACATCTACTTCGTCTTCTCAGAAATCCCAAATATTTCGGAACCACTGTTAAACTCCTTATGGGTATAGAGCTTCATCCGATTCAGATAGCACTCATGCAAGAGTTTTGGTACAGACCTTTTCCTATGTTTATTGCATCTCGTGGTTTTGGTAAGTCTTTTTCTTTGGCTCTTTATAGCTTTTTAAAGTGTATAATGGTTCCAGGCACAAAGATTGTTATTGTTGGTGCGGCTTTCCGACAAAGTAAAGTTATATTTGAATATATGGAAAACATGTGGAGAAATAGTCCTATAATCAGGAGTATATTTAGTGGGAATGAAGATGGACCCAGAAGAGATGTTGATCGTTGTACTATTCGTCTTGGTGACAGCTGGACTATCGCTGTTCCTATGGGAGACGGAAGCAAGATTAGAGGTCTTCGTGCGCATATTATTATTGCTGATGAGTTTGCTAGTATTAGTCCGGATATTTACGAAACGGTAGTAGCAGGTTTCGCAGCTGTAAGCGCTAATCCTATTCAGAACGTGAAAGAAGAAGCTCGCAAGAAAGCAATGACAGAGGCTGGAATATGGACCGAAGAGCTTGAAGAGATTCAGATTAAAAAAGGAAACCAAGCTATTATCAGCGGAACGGCGGATTATAGTTTTAAGCATTTCGCTTCATACTGGAATCGTTACAAAGCGATTATTAATAGCAAGGGTAGGCCACATAAATTAAAAGAAATTTTCGGCAATGATGCGCCAGAAAACTTTAATTGGAAAGATTATAGCATAGTTAGAATCCCCTACGAATTAATTCCTAAAGGTTTCATGGATGACAAACAGGTTGCTAGAGCCAAAGCTACGATTCATACCGGAATTTATAACATGGAGTATGCCGCTTGTTTCACTGAAGATAGTGATGGGTTCTTTAAAAGAAGTTTGATAGAAAGTTGCGTTTGTAAAGAAGACAAACCAATAATAATTAATGATAAGAAGATTCTTTTCGACATAGCCACTAAAGGCAATTCTAAATACAAATATGTTTATGGAATCGATCCAGCTTCTGAGAAAGATAATTTTAGTATAGTAGTTCTAGAACTTCATCCCGATCATACTAGAATAGTTTATTGTTGGACAACAAACAGAACAAACTTTAAAGAAAGACTAAAAACTGGACTCGTTGGTGAGCACGATTTCTATGGTTTTTGTGCTAGGAAAATTAGAGAGCTGATGAAAGTATTTCCTTGTGAAAGAATAGGAATGGATGCCCAAGGCGGTGGTGTGGCAGTAGAAGAGGCTCTGCACGATCCTGACAAGATACAAGAAGGAGAGCAATTAATATGGCCTATTATCGATCCAGATAAAGAAAAAGATACAGATGATCAGCAGGGACTTCATATTTTAGAACTAGTGCAGTTTGCTAAGGCTGATTGGACAGCAGGTGCTAATCACGGATTAAGAAAAGATTTAGAGGATAAGGTTTTATTATTCCCAAGGTTCGATGAGCTTTCTTTAGGTTTTGCTTTAGACAGAGAAGGAAAAGATATACTGGACACGGACATGGAAAAGATCTATGATAATGAAAGTGAATGTATATTAGAGATAGAAGAATTGAAAGATGAACTTACAACTATTGTAATGACACAAACAAGTAGTGGAGTTGGGGGAAGAGATAAATGGGATACTCCAGATATTAAGCTTCCAAATGGAAAGAAAGGAAAACTTCGTAAAGACCGTTATAGTGCATTGATTATTGCTAATATGGTTGCTAGGCAAATTAATAGGCAGCTTATTACAGATATGAACTATGGTGTTATCGGAGCAAACCTGAGAACTATGAAAGGAAAAACTGGCTCTATGTACAAGGGGCCTAATTGGTTCACAGAATCAGCAAATGATGAAATTTATAAAGGGATATACAGATAATAGTGTATGAAAATTGTAATACTATTGCCAATCATATTACAATACAATTAGGAAAATTATGAGCAAAAATACAAATATACCAGATGCAAATATAATTCCAGAGAACGCTTATATTACCTGGAGCGACGAGAATCTAACAGATAAGAGAAACGCTCTAACAGAAGCTTCGAGGAGTCTAGAAGAATTTAGTGGTATAGATAGAGCTTCAGCGGGATACTATTACCCTAGAGATTTTTCTGATTTAGCACCAGGGCCAACTAGCGGTAGACCAGGACTAACCCGTAGAGACTACGATGTGTTCCGTCCTGAAGAATCTATTCCTAGGAAAATTAAAAGTATTATTCAGCAAAGTGATATCGTTTATAATCGTGTTGGTCTAGTTAAAAATGTTATTGATCTTATGGGCGATTTTGCTAGTCAGGGAGTAAGGATTTCACACCCTAATAAAAAAATACAGAACTTCTACCAGAACTGGTTTCAAAAAATTCGTGGTGTTGATAGAAGTGAAAGGTTTTTAAATAATCTTTATCGTCTTGGTAATGTTGTTATAAATAGACAAACAGCAAAGATCAGTACAAAAGCTGAAAAGACTATGTATAAAAGCACTGCAAAGTCTGACATGAATTTAACGTATAACGATATTAGTCCAGATGTAGAGAAAAAGGAAATACCTTGGAAATATACTTTTATTGATCCTGTTCTTGTTGATATTGTTGGCGGTCCTTTAGCGAGCTTTGTTGGCAAGAAGGTATATTCTATAGTATTACCTGGTAATTTACGCAAGATGATTAATTCCCCAAAGACAGAAGCAGAAAGAGTCATAATAGCTCAATTACCAGAAGCAGTAATTGAAGCAGCAAAAACAAAAAAGCCGTATGTTTTAGATCCCAACAAGACTATGGTGTTTTATTATAAGAAAGACGACTGGAAAGCATGGGCTTATCCTATGATCTATTCCATAATGGACGACATTAATGTTATTGAAAAGTTAAAGCTTGCTGACCTTGCTGCTCTCGATGGCGCAATAAGTAACATTCGTATATTTAAGCTTGGTAGTTTAGACCACAAGATTGCTCCAACACCAGCGGCTGCTAGCAAACTTAGTAATATCCTACAGAATAATGTTGGTGGAGGAACAATGGACCTAGTATGGGGTCCAGATATCGAGCTTATTGAGAGTAAAACCAGCGTTCATCAGTTTTTAGGAGAGGCTAAATATACCCCACATCTTAACAGCATTTATGCTGGTTTGGGTATCCCTCCAACCCTTACCGGAACCTATGGTGCTGCTGGAACAACCAATAATTTTATTAGCTTAAAAACTCTTACACAAAGACTACAATACGGAAGAAGGGTATTGTTAGAATTCTGGAATCATGAAATTTCTATGATTCAAAAAGCTATGGGATTTAAAGAGCCAGCAGTGATTGAATTTGATAGAATGGATCTTAGTAATGAAGAAGCAGAAAAAGCTTTGTTGCTCCAGCTAGCAGATAGAAATATAATAAGTGACGAATATCTACAAACAGTATTTGGTATTAATACCACGATGGAAAAATCAAGAATTAAAAATGAAGAAAAACAAAGAGACGGTGGAAGAATGTCACCTAAGGCTGGTCCTTATTATGATGGCGGAACTTTTGAGAATGGATTAAGAAAGATTGCTCTTCAGATGGGTCTTGCTACTCCAAGTCAAGTAGAATTAGACCTTAAAGAAAGACTTCCTGGAGAGAAAACTATTGTTGAAGTTAAAACAGAATCTGAAATAGAAAAGATCAAAAGCCAACCACCCAAAGGTGTTCCTGGAGAGGGAAGGCCAATGAATTCTAATGACACAGAACAAAGAAAGCAAAGAGAGTTTAAGCCACAAACCGGTATTCCTCAAAATGCTTCTATTGTAATATGGGGACTTGAGGCTCAGGAGAAGATTTCAGATATAATGAATCCCCATCTTCTTGACTTCTACTCTAAAAAGAATATGAGAAGCTTATCTTCAGAAGAATATCAAGAAGCAGATGAAACAAAAACGAAGATATTCTTATCTCTAGAGCCAAACGCACAAGTGACAGACGAAGTAGTTTTAAGTAAACTCAATACTATTAATAGTATTGAAAATAAAAAAAGACAAATAAGTTGTTTATCTTTTATAGAGTCTATGAACAGAGAACTAAACAGAACAATGACAGCTGAAGAACTAAAATATACGAAAGCTTATTTTTATTCTATGGTGTAAATAAAATTATTCTAACTATTTCTCATAACGGAAGAAAATTATGAATATTTATAAAGCTGAAATCGAAGACGGTCTAGAAGAACAAATCAAAGCTTCTGCGTCTATAACATTTGCCACAATAGCAGAGAAGGGATCTGAAAACACACTATCTGCATCACAAAAGAAAAGAATAAAAGCTCAGGCTGGCGTTAACGATAAAGATCTATATTATACACAGTCTATATTGGTTACCACAGACTGGAATAAAAATGATGATATCTTCGACAAAGAAGAAGTTTGGGCAGCCAAAGACACACCAATACACAAGCCAACAAATCTAGAACATAGAGAGACAGAAATAGTTGGACACATCACAGCAAATTGGCCTATAACAGAAGATGGGATTTATATTCACCCAGAAACTCCAGTTGAAAATCTCCCCGAAAGATTCCACATATTAACTGCATCAGTAATTTACAAAGGATTTACAGATCCAGAATTAAGCGGTAGAGCAAATCAACTTATTGCGGAAATCGAAGAAGGAACTAAATATGTAAGTATGGAATGTTTTTTCAATGGATTTGATTATGGCTTAACAGATAAGAGCACAGGAGAATTTAAAGTATTAGCAAGGAATGAAGAGACAGCATTCCTAACAAAACACTTAAGGTCTTATGGTGGGATTGGAGAACATGAAAACTATAAGATAGGTAGAGTTTTAAGAAACATTACCTTTAGCGGTAAGGGATTTGTTGATCGACCTGCAAATCCAGAGAGTATAATTTTCGATAAAGAAGATTTCAAGTTTGAAAATACTTATTCTTCTCAAGAAAAAAAAGATAATTTTAATGAACAAGGTGTATTTTCTAGTCAAGCCCAAAATAAGGAGGCAAATATGAATTCCGAAGCAACTAACCCAACAGAAAAGGGAGAAGCTATGAGTGATTGTTCAGAAATGGTAAAGGAAGCTTACGCTTCTGTTGAAACAGTAAAGGCTCAGGCCTCCGAGCTAGAAGCAGCTCTTGACGCAGAGCGTGTTGCTCACGCCGAAACCAAGACTGCTTTAGAAACCGCATTAACTGAAAAAGAAGAAGCTGCTAAGATGTCTGATGAAGACATGAAGAAGAAGAAAGACGAAATGGAAAAGATGAAGGCAGAACTTGATGCTGCAAACGAAGTTCTCGCTGCCTATAAGTCTAAAGAAGAAGAGATGAAGAAGAAGGAAGCTATGATGAAACGCAAAGCTTCTCTTCTCGAAGCTGGTCTTGATGAAGAATCAGCAACTTCAAATGTTGAAAAGTTTGAATCACTAGACGACGAATCCTTTGAAAACATGGTTTCACTTCTCGCTATGATGAAGAAGAAAGATGAAGACATGAAGAAAAAGGACGAAGAGGCAATGATGATGAAGAAGAAGATGGCTTCAGAATCTGAAGATATTTCAGAAGCTCTTGAAACAGCTGAACCTTCAGAAGAGCCTGATCTTAGCGTTGCTAGTGAAGAAGTTAATGAACTAGAAAACACAAGAGCAGCTTTAGTTGATTTTGTATATAGTAGACTCGGTAAAACACCTAATAAGTAAGGGAGATTAAACATGGCTTTAAAACCAGATCGTGTAGAAGCATACACAGACATCTCATTCTTCATGAATGAAACAGGCGAACGTGGTGGTGTTGTAGTACATTCCACCGCAGGTTCAGGAGCAGCAATGGACGATGCCAATGCTGTTGTTGAATATGCCTCAGATCCGTCTGGAACAAATCCAGCGGGTTTACTACTATGTGATGTTGTTGATCTAGATCTAACAAGACAGCACATTAACTTTTATAAAGACGAAGTTCAAAAGGGAAGTAAAGTTACATTACTTCGTCAAGGTACAGTAGTAACAGACGTTGTTGCAACAGGTCTTAACATTAGCGCTGGCGATGTTGCTTATTATGGCGCCAATGGTGCTCTTACAACTAGCAGCACTAATAGCGTTCAAGTTGGTCGTTTCCTAAGCGACTATGATGCTGACGGTTATGTTAAAGTAGACATCAACATTACATAATTTTAGAATAAGGGAGAATTAAATATGTCTAACAGATTTGAACCAACACCAGAGCTTACAGATCTTCTAAGACGCTCTGGTTCCGCTAACAAAGATGAAGCTGTTGCAGCCGGCACAGAATTTGCAAAAGCTCTAGAATTACCATTACGTCAAGGCGTTCTCAATGGTGATATCCTAGACGGCATTTTCGAAACCGTGGTTCTACAACCAGGCGCTGCTCCAGAATTTCCTCTTGATTTTCTAGCTCCAGGTACTGAAAAAGATTTTGTCGCCTATACCATTCCTAATCATGGCTATATTCCACAACGCCATATTGAGAGTGATTATGTCATGGTTCCAACCTATGACATTGGCAACTCAATCGATTATCTTCTAAAGTATGCTCGTGACGCCCGCTGGGATGTTGTCGGTCGTGCTATGGAAGTTCTTGAGGCTGGTTTCGTTAAGAAGATGAGTGATGATGGTTGGCACACAATGCTAGCTGCTAGCGTTGACCGTAATATCGTTGTTTATGACAGCGATGCAGGTGCGGGTCAATTTACAAAGAGGCTCGTTTCTCTTATGAAAACTGTTATGCGTCGTAACGGTGGCGGTAACAGCACTAGCAACAATCGTGCCCAACTAACTGACCTATATCTTTCACCAGAAGCTCTTGAAGATATTCGCAACTGGGGTGTCGATCAGGTTGATGAAGTTACTCGTAGAGAAATCTATGTTGCTAACGACGGTGCAGGTTCATTAACCAGAGTCTTCGGTATCAATCTACATGCTCTAGATGAACTTGGTGAAGGCCAGGAGTATCAGCTATATTTCGAAAATGTTCTTGGTGGATCAATGCCAGGAACAGACGTTGAAGTTGTAGTTGGTCTTGACCTCAGCAAGCGTGATAGCTTTATCATGCCAGTTCGTGAGCAGGTACAGATCTTCGAAGACGAATCACTACATCGTCAAAAGAGAGCTGGCTACTATGGATGGGCAGAGCAAGGCTTTGCTGTCCTAGATAACCGTAGAGTAATCTTGGGTTCATTCTAAGAATTACCGTTCACTACAAAAAGAAAGGCTGGCCTTGTGCCGGCCTTTTTTTTTAGGTGTATATAAATACTGTAATTATTTAAACATAGGGGAAAGACTATGCCAGCCACCCAATATGACTTCAATATCGAACAAGGTTCGTCTTTTAAGATGACACTAGTATATAAAGACAAAGACAAAAATGTGATAGATCTTACAAACTGGTGTGCTAGACTCACAATGAAAACCAGCAACAATACAACTTTAGTTTTTGATACAACGAATTTAGATTATAGTGTATATAAATTTAGTATTGATGGTCCAAACGGCAAGATAACGCTTCTTATTCCAGCAGAAACAACAAATATTTGGACTTTTAAAAAAGCGAGATATGATTTAGAACTTCAGAGCCCAGATGACATTTATAGCGGTGGAGGTAAATATACTACAAGATTAATATATGGTAATATAAATATCATTAAAAGATTTAGTTTATCTTCAAATAATATGAGTTGTTGAAATGGAAGAATGTTGCCACTATCATGTTGATATACAAGAATCTCAACAATATTACGTTGAAATAGAAAGTACTATTGGGGCTGATTTAAATAATGTTTATTTGGAGATAGATACTTGCACCAAACCGCTTCTAGTTAGCGATTTACCAGACAATATTCCTGTTACATATATTAGTGGTTTAGATAATTATCTTAGTGAATTTATAGATGACTATGAAATAGACTGCGGCACACCTTAATTTAAAACGGAGATAGAAAATGCCAGTAAATACAAGACTACAAGTAAGAAGAGGAAGTGGAGAACTATGGACAAGCGTTAATCCAACTCTATACGCTGGTGAGATTGGTTACGAGACAAATACTGGTAAGTTTAAGGTCGGTGATGGCCAAACGGCCTGGACAACCCTAGATTACACATCTGTGCCATTAAATTCTGGTAACTTTATTAGTTATTCTGGTGTTAGTGGTTCTGGTGTTAATATTGATTTTGCTGATGATCAATCAAGTGCGACTTGGTATATTGACACAGATTGGTTAGACAACTTTATCGCTCAATCTAGTGGAGCTATTAATGTTGAAGGTGTTCAGGATATTATTGGAAATAGTGGTATTCTTGGTGGTTTTGGAATAAATAAAGACTATAACGATGGTACGGGCTTTACAACAGTTAGTGTTACTGGCATGGCACTAAGGGTTGATGAGAGTACAGGTATCGGAGTTTCTACAAGCACAGAAAATAACAATAATGTTTATACCGTTAGTGTTACAGGAATTGCTCATACTCTTGTGAACGATTGGACTGAGGCTGTTCAAGACACAGTTGGAAGTGGCGCTGGAGCAGGCTTCTTGGTTAATAATACTGGTGTGGGGTGGAACTATAATGATGGAGCGAATGAGCTATCTGTTGCAGTTACAGGTATTCCACATACCTTAATCACAGACTGGGACACTGCTATTTCAGGCTCTATTCCTGACAATGTAGACACGGTATTAGTAGAAGGCACAGGAATAGGATTTATTTATAATAGTGGCTTAAATAGCCTCACCATAGGCGTCACAGGCACATTAGAAGACCTTAGTGCTAATTTAACTGCTACTGCCAGCGAACTTAATGTTCTGGATGGAGTTACTCCAGGTACTGTTAGTGCTGGTGACGCAGTAGTTGTAGACGGAAGTAAGAATATTGGAGATTTTAATGTTGTAACAGCAGTTACTTTCTCTGGTGATCTTGTTGGTGATGTAACAGGAAATGCGGATACAGCTACAGAAGCAACCAATGTAACAGTTACTGCTAATAATAGCACAAACGAAACGGTTTATCTTACTTTTGTAGATGATGCTACTGGAACACAGGGAATAGAAACAGATACCGATCTGTCATATAATCCAAGCACTAATACTCTTACAGTTGGTACTGTTGTTGGTAATATTTCTAGTGCCGATCAAGTTAAAACTGTTAGTGCGAATAATACCGGAGCTCATTATTTAACATTTGTAGATTCAAATAACGGATCTGCCACTAATGAAACTGTAAGAACAGATGGAGATCTCTCCTATAATGCTGCTACAAATCTTTTAACATCTCCAAATGTCACAGCTACTGGAACAGTTACTGCTGGACATATTGATGTAACAACTCTTACAAGCACAGGAAACGTAACAGTTGGTGGTGATCTTACTGTGGCTGGTACTACAACCACAGTTAATTCTACTGTTGTAGAAATTGGTGACAATATTATCCGAGTAAATACCAGTGGTCTTCCTACTGGTGGTCTTGAGGTTAGAGAAAGTGGTACTACCAACTACAAGCAATTGGTTTGGGATAAAGTTGATGGTAGATGGGAAGTTGGGTCTGAAAACCTACAAGCAAATAGATTCATTTCTACGGTATCGAGTCCAACAGCTCCACTAGAAGTTGCTTCAACAGGACTTGTTACAAACCTAAATGCTGATCTTTTGGACGGACAACATGGCTCACACTATCTTAATTGGAATAATTTCACGAATTTTCCCGATCCTGTTATTACTGTAAATCTTACTGGAGACGTAACAGGTTCAGGATCATACACATGGACAGATCTTAGCGGTGATCCAACAATTAATATCAGTAGTATTACTGTTGGTGGTGTTCAGCCTAATAGCGTTGCCCTTAGTGGAGACACTACTGGAGATTATGTAGAAAGCGTAAATGTTTCTGGTACAGGTTTATCTATTGATATTACTAGCGGAGAAGCTCAAAAGCCAACAATTACAAGTAATGCTACTCCAGCTAACACAGCAGATACTATTGTAAGCAGAGACTCTAGCGGAAACTTTAGTGCTGGCACTATTACTGCAAGTCTAGCTGGTAATGCTAGTACAGCCTCAAAGCTTGCTACAGCAAGATATATCGAGCTTACTGGAGATGTTGTTGGTAGTGGTCTCTTTGATGGAAGTGCAAATATTCAAATTAGCACTACTGTTGAGGGCGCTGGTACAGTAACACTATCTAATGAGGCATCCGATACTGACAACTATCTTACATTTGCGAATAATGCTACCGGTGATCAGTCACTTAAAACTAATGTTAATATTAGATTTGATGCTAGTAATAATAAGTTACTAGGTACGTCTTCAGGTAGCACTACACCAACAACTAGACTAGAATACTTCTTGATCGACGGGGGCACACCATAGTAAGGAGCTCTCCATATGAGTGTAAAAGGTGGTCCAAAGATTGTATCAGATGGATTAGTATTTAATCTAGATGCTGCTGGTGCTGTGAGTGATAAGGGATATGATCCTGAAGGATTAAGGATTGAATATCTTATTGTTGCTGGCGGTGGCGGCGGTAGCGGTTGGGGAGATGGTGTTGGTGGCGGTGCTGGTGGCTTTCTTTTAAATTCTACTAAGTTAACTGCTGGAACTCATACCGTTACTGTTGGTGCTGGTGGTGGAAGAGGTACTAATAGTAGTGGATCAAGAGGGTCAAATGGTGGAGATAGTCAAATTGGTGCTTCTTTAATTGCATATGGCGGTGGCGGTGCTGGATGTAAGACTATTCAAGATGGATTGGATGGTGGTTCTGGCGGTGGTGGATACGGCAATAATGCTGTTCCTCATGGTATTGGTGGCTCTGGAGTACCTGGACAGGGAAATGATGGTGGAGATGGTACTGCGTCGTATAGAGGCGGTAGTGGCGGTGGTGCTGGAGAAGCTGGTCTTGATGGGACTCTTGCTGTTGGTAATTTATCTAGTATACCTGGAGCGAGAGGAAGAGTGGCTAAAATAGATTATATATGGGCATACTATGCTGGAGGAGGAGGAACCGGAGGATTAAGAGGAGATCCTTCTGGTGGTTTAGGAGGAGGAGGAAAAGGAGGAATAATTAATCAAGATGGTACTGCTGGAGGAACTAATACTGGAGGAGGTGGAGGTGGAGGAGGTACTTACAGCACCAGGGCTACATTTGGAGGAAATGGTGGTTCTGGTATAGTAATGATTAGATACAGAGGAAAACAAAAAGCTACAGGTGGAGATTCAATAGTTTATAAAAATGGATATACAATTCATACTTTTACTAGTAGTGGTAGTTTTGTTCTTGATGAAGCTGTTGATGGTTTAAGTACTAGTAAGACTGTTAGTATCTTAAAAAATATGGGTGCAAGCGATTACAAAACTGGTAATAAGGGCTATTTTAGTTTTGACGGAAGCAATCAATATATCGAAGTTCCTACTACTTTTACACAAACCAACACTAGAACCGTAGTTTTATGGGCTAGGATTACAGGTAACTATAACGCTACTGGTAACACAAGAGTTCCTATATTATCTTATTTTATCAATGGTTCTACCAGTAATAGAGTTTGGCTTGGAATTGAAGAAAATAAGTTTAGAATGCATGGATGGGGTACTACAGACCCATCCGGTACATCGAATATCAACGACGGAGAATGGCATCATTTAGTTTGGACCTATGATTATGTGGGCCAAATTATGAATCTATATGTTGATGGTGTTTTAGAAAATGGCAATTTTTCTACTAGTAGTCAAGCTGGTGTGGTCGTAAGCTCTAGTCATAAATATTATATAGCTTATTTCAGAGATACTTATTCTAGTTTTCCTATCGGGTATACACAAATGGATCTAGCTGTGTTTAAGTTGTATAATAAGATACTAAGATCAGATGAAGTTTTAGATAATTATAATGCTACTAAAGGGAGGTTTGGATTATAATGGCAAATAAGTATGGACCTAAAATTAATGATAATGGACTCGTATTTTGCTTAGATGCTGCTAGTAAGAAGACCTATCCTACTGATGGATTAGATGTTGAATATTTAGTTGTTGCTGGAGGAGGTGGTGGAGGATCAAGAGATTCTGGTGCTGGAGGGGCTGGAGGATTATTAACTGGAGCTGGTAATGTTACTATAGCTACTGGGACTTATAATGTAGTTGTAGGTGCTGGAGGTGCTGCTGGTGTTGGAAATGGTAGCGGAGCTGGAAATGGTAGCGACAGTTCTTTTTTAGGGACTACAAGTACAGGAGGAGGTAGAGGAGGTCAATATCCACCAAAGTATGCTGCAACTGGCGGTTCTGGAGGAGGTGGTCACAATGGTGCTGCTGGAGCTAATGGAACAGCGGGTCAAGGAAATAAAGGAGGAGATGGAAATACCCCTAATTCTTCTTATAATGGAGGAGGAGGTGGAGGTGCTGGCGGAGAAGGAGGAGACTCATTAAGTGATGGTGTTAGTGGTGGAGATGGTGGTATAGGTAGATATTTTGGAGATAAATACGGCACATCTTTAGGTGATGACGGATGGTTTGCTGGTGGTGGTGGTGCTGGAGGAGAACAAGGCGGGTCAACAGATG
>Ga0208898_1000876_pt1 | contig 21631 bp, 32 predicted proteins | sample VirMetDEL_Mar_4_FD_184513 | JGI IMG/M metagenome (GOLD analysis project Ga0208898, IMG submission 184513) | Aqueous microbial communities from the Delaware River and Bay under freshwater to marine salinity gradient to study organic matter... | ecosystem: Environmental > Aquatic > Marine >...
CGCGCGAGTGAGAGTGGAACTAGCCCACTCTCGCGCCCATTATCAACTTCACCTGGCACTAGCCACCAGTATTTATCATGTTCGTTTTTTCTTCTCATTTACTCTCTCATTGTGGGGGGTGTAAATGCGTTTAGCATTTCACCACCCTATAAAATATTTTATTTTATGGATATTATGGTAAGTTTTACTATGGTTGTGTCCCATTTTTACTATAGTTTGGGACATATTTACTATAGTTGTGTCCCATTTTTACCATAGTTACTTTTGGTTGCCGAGCCATAATTGGTGAATAATATTCTCTATAGAACGCAGCTTTCTTTTCTCCTCAGAGTTTTGTTTGGGTTTATTGACCAATGGTTTGCCATGCTCTGCGAGTGCATCAATAATGAGTTGCACTTCTTGTTCACTTACTTGGATTTTTATTAGCATCCTTGCTCTCCTTTTTCTTTTTCTTGTTAAATATTCTATCGAAGTTATCTCGATACTCTTGGGTATAAATTAAGTCCCGGGGTTTATCTCCTTTACCACTCATTGTTTGCCTCCAGGTAATTGTTCTGCATCAAACCAGCCACATGGGTAATTAATCATTGTCCACCTCCATATTTTTTAATAAATGACAAATAGTATTTACATTCCAACCATTCCCTAAAAGTTTGTATTTTTGACTGTCGCTCACTGGCATTTTGTAATCGTCTGGTATTGTTTGTAATCGCATACATTCAAGTGGTGTTAATTTTCTGTAATAAACATCAGAGTTATCCACTGGATGCACATATCTCATGTAGTTATAACTCGTAGCTGTTAATGTGTTGCATTTGTATTTCATGTTTCTACCACGCCTTGTTTTTGATTTAATGTGTGTCATGTCAAAGCAATCACCATTTTGTATGGTTGTGTAGCCCTTCTTGGTAGCCTCTTTTATGTGTAGTAATTTTCTTTTAGGATCAATTAATATCTTTCCATTTTCTTTAACAATTAAATTTTTGGAGTCAATCATATTAAAACTCTCCAAAGTTAAATGTTTCTTTATAAGGCTCTAAAACAGCCTCCCTTCTAAACAAGGTTTTGGTTTTGGTATCAACCTCACTACTGTTTGATTTCACCACCGCGCCCTTGACTACTCTTAATCTGTCGTACTCGACATCATTATCTAAACATATGCGTTCAGCTTCTTCTTCTTCGCCTAACCACAGGGCCATGCATAATCTGTGACTATCGACCAAGGAACTAGCGCCCCTTATTTTTCCTCTAATTTGAACTGGATCATCGTCTGCTTGTAATGCAGCTTTACTCATATGATGAATACTTAAACAGGTGGTTTTAAACTTACTGGATATTGAGGCAGCCAACTGACCATACATCTGCCCGGCTTCGTTGTCGCTACTAATCTTTGCAGAGCCACAGACTGCTTGTATGGGGTCTATAACTACCAGTTCAAGGTTAGGTATGTTCTCTAACTCTGCTAACAACTCGTGAGCTTGTTCTGTTAGGCCCATACCAGCAGAGGTGTCGTTGATTAATGTTAAGGGTTTAGGTTGATCTGGTATTGTGTAAGCGTAGACATCATAAGGCGCATCAAAGCGTTTGTTATGTGGGTCTAACGCATTGATTCGTCTGTGCATCTCAACCAAGTCATCCTCGGCACTAATAATAACAACATTCCCACCTTTAGTAATTGGATGGTCAAACCAGTTGCCTTGTCCTTGGCTAATTTTAATTGCAAGATCTAACGCCATCATGGATTTACCCACACCACCAATAGATGCTAGGAGTGCTGGTTTAGATTTCTCTAATAGATTATCAACCAACCATTCTTTCGGTGGTGGCTCTTTTACCAAGCTACGAATAGAGTGTTGAGTGATCCCCAAACCTTGATTCAATATTTCATATTTAACCCGGTCCAACCCATGTTCTTGGGCCATATCGTTGTAGTCTCCTCTCGCACTCGGTATGCGTACAAAACTGTTAGGAATAGCAGATGCTACCTCTTTAGCTTTCCTCTCGCCCACGCCACTCTCATCGTTGTCTAGGGCTATGTATAAACGAGCCTGAGATATCTTCCTAATATTACTCACAGCCTCTAGCGTAAAGTTCGCTGAAAATACGCAAACTGTCGCTATCTTCGTAGACTCAAAAACTGTTGCAGCAGTGGCATAACCTTCGACCAAAACCAACTGTTCTTGTGTGGCGAGTTGACTTATCTCACAACCGATTAAAAAAATATTGCCTTTAATTTCACTGGCACTAACAAATCTTTTCTCACCTTTTTTATCGATATACTGTAAACTACGCAACTCTCCAGTCGTAGGAGATAACACTGGAACAATTAAACTTTCATTTAACTGTTTCAATCCATAGCTTTTAACATTTTTACTTTTTAGATACTCATGCGAAATGACAGGTTGACAGCTCTTGTACCTTTCTTGAACTTCTTTAGCTACTTCATCGTGCCTAATTTTCTTCGCTACCTCGGCCCGCTTAACAGCTTCTTCCATTTGTTTTTGTAAAGCCTGTCGGTCTACAGGTGCTAATTCATTGGTATTGATACTAGACCACTTGTGTTGTTCCCCGGTACGCCAATTGCCATAGGCTGCAAAATAATTACCAGATAGCTCGTTGCACACATACCAGCCAGACTTTTGATTGCCTATATCTGGTTTAACATTTGGTGCTGCCCTAACAGGTACTCTAACGACTGCGCCTGTAAGATCTAAGTGGTTGACAACCAAACCTTGGTTGTTCATCTCTCGCATTAAATCATCTGTACTGTTGCCTTGAATGGCAAAAGTAAAATTCTTATCTATGACTAACCCTTTCTCTCCATAATATTTAGTCAGATCCATCTCTTAGTGTTCTCTCTAATTGTCCTGTCTCGGCTTGTTCGTTGGCCCAATTCAGGTATTCCCTTATTGCTTTACCAAAAAGCAACTCTCTCTTTTCTCTATCCCATTCGTGCATAACATAAGAACCTGTGTCCTTGGCTATCGTGAGATAGGTGTCTTTAGTTTGTTTGATCGCATAGTCTAAACCCTCATTGCTCATCTGTGCAACATTCTTGAGTCTCTCGCCCTCGCGCACTTTCTTTAAATGAGCCATGCTACACGCACCAAACCATGTTTCATCCTTCCCATAAACAAAACCCTTCGCTGGTGCTTTGCAGTAAGCACACAACGAGGGTCTTGATACTAATGGATTAAAAAGGGATCTTGTCACCAAGATCGTCTTCTTTATTTTCCTCTACAGGTTTAGCCGCAGGTGTAGGTGCTTTAGCCTCTTCGACAGGTTGCCAATTCTTTCCATAGTTTTGGTCTATCTTGAGATAACGCTCATTTTCAGGGTCTCTAATGAGTTGTCCTGAAACTGATTTACCTACTAACTCATCAGTATTTCTCATGGATGTAACGCCCATCGCTTTTAATAAGAGCTTGAGTGATATATCACCAATCTCTACAGCTTTGGGGTTATCTGATTGCAAAGTAAATGTTGTATTCATTACGATGGTAGAACCATCAATTTCAAAAAACATTTTTAAAGCAACCCAATTGTTTTTGCCTGTGATGATTTCATCACCAGCAAAATGCATGGTATATCTACCGGGTTCTAAGCCTTTACCAGTAGATTCCGTTTCATTGGCATCAAAAGCGTTGCCATTGTTATATTGCGTTAAGTCCGTCATATTATTTCCCTTTTATTAAAATTAACCTGGATCATAAGAATTGTAGTCAGACAGGTGTCCAACTAAATCCTCACAGTCCGCCTCAATTGAGATAAACCAATGTAGTCCATCAAGAGGTAAAGAATTATCATCTGGATTAATTTTATCAATGTAAGCATTGAGCTTCTCTCTGATCTCTCCAAGTAACATTTTCCCTTCCTCAACTTCTCCCAATATACTCACTTTATCATCGCCTCACGAATAGTGGGCCAATCAAAATCCATTTCAGCAGGAAGACCATATCTATTTTTGGCGTGATGCCCAGGTCCTTCTTGTGTGTAAATTTTTCTATCGCCTTGCAATACCTGTGTAGACATACCACCTTTGGCATTTTTCTTTTGCACGACACCAGTCTTATAGTTGGCAAAGAAAACACAGTCAGCGTGTTCAACCACCAAGTCGGCTGCTTTTCTATAGAGCTTAATACCATTTTTATCGATAGGATCGTTGGATGGGTCTTCGTAACGCTTAACTTCATTGTGTGCAATTTGCATAATCGTCATGCCTTTTTCATTACGAAGTTTGGTAAGAATATCTAAATAGTTTTTCCAAACTACAAGTGCAGCTCCGAATCCTTTTCCAAAACTGGGACTACTGATATCCGACCATCCATTCTCCTTACACACATGGTCATTAATTAATCTTTCCAACCAATCCAAGCTGTCTACAACTACAGTTTTATAATCATGGTCTTCTTCAAGTAATGCCAAAAGGTACTCCTCAAATCCTACATAAGTTTTTTGCACTTTAGTATGATTACATTCAATCTTACCGATTCCATCCTCACACTGAACGATGATTGGATTGTTCATGGTAGATGCAAATGTAGTTTTACCAATACCACCTTTACCATACAAGCAAATAATCGGTGGTTTCATTTTTGCTTTGGATAATACTTTATCTAATACACTCATTTTTTTCCCTCACTGTTATGCACTAAATGATGCAGTGCGTTTATTTTCTCATCTATGATTCCATTAAAAAAATCATGGACAATCCTTTGCAACTTGAGTGTTGCTGACACTTTGTTATACAAGGGTTCTATCACAGGCGTGATATCGCTCTCATACAGCGTGTGTTCTTCTTCACCTATGCTGTAGGACAACACAGGTTCTTTCTTTTCTTTAGCCATATTTCTCTCCTAGCTTAGTTTTATATTCATCACATTCTGGTTTAGCTGCACAAAATCTACAGTGATCTCCAGCAACCCGTTTTGGATTTTCTTCCTCACAAGCATCCGTTGCTTGTTTCAAATCTGTGTCTGCCCAATGCATTAGATTTGGAGAAGAAATTTCATGTGTCTTAATTGGGTTTTTTAATCTTGGTTGGACAATCGTCATTTCAATGGTTATATCCGCATCTTGATTTCCATATCTTATAAAAGCACCAACAGCATAAATTTTTAACTGTTTATTTTTAACAGCCTCAACAGGCCACTTGCCAGATTTAAGATCTATAACGCAGATACGATCTTCAGCAATTAAAATACAGTCAGCAGTACCAAAGCATTTATCAGATATTTCATCCATAAAGACTTTTTCTTCAATAACCATGGTAGCGTTCAGCTCTTCTTTTCTTTTAAAGATGTATTCAACATAAGTCTCAGCACATCTAATCATGTCTTCTGTTACTTCTATTTGGAAATCTTCTATTTCAACAACTTTGCCAAGCCAATACTCTTCTAAAGTAATATCTTTAAGTCTGCCCTTTAATAACATCTCACACATCTCATGGATCAATGTCCCGGTAGCTGCTGCGATGTTAACTGTATATTCTGCTGAATAATTCAGGTACGCACTTGCCGGGCACTCAAACCATCGGTCAGATGATGAAGGACTAAATATCGCGTGAGGCACTGTACAAAACCCTTGAACCTTTTTCAAAGTTCTCTACATCTTCCATGTCATAGAGGATTTTTCCTTCTATCTTGTAATATGTTGGGCCGACTTGTTTGCCACGCCAGTTTTCCAGTGTTCTGGAACTTCTACCCCAGCGTTTAGCTAACTCTTTAGTGTCAATAAATTTTCTTTCGGTATGCATTTTTCTCCCTGCTTTGATTTACCTGTAGACTAATATACGCTTATCCACTATCATAATCAAGTATTTATTAATTTGGAGATGAAATATGAGTATAGATAATGTAACCCCAAACCAATGGGACAATGCAAAGAAAGATATGGTGGATCACCCGCCTCATTACAACGAGGGTGGCTTGGAGTGTATAGACTACATCAAGCAGCAATTAGGCGATCAGTTTCCATCCTATTTAGAAGGCTCAATAATTAAGTATATACACAGGCATAAGTACAAGGATGCAAACATCCAAGACTTAGAAAAAGCCAGGTGGTACTTAAATAGGTTAATAGAACATTACGAAAATTTATAACGAGGTATGGATATGAATTTAGCAGACTTTGACGATCCAATCCTTCAAGAAAGGAATGGTAGAAAACCTGTCTATATGGATAGAGTTTTAGTGTCTGACTTTATTAAATTTTGTCGTACAGCAAATAAAGATCCACATAGCGTTGCTGAATACCTATTAAAACTAGGTATTCACACCGCTAATAAGGATGATGTTTGTATAGATATTAATAACTTATAATTATCTATTAGCTACGATGCTATGAATGTGTTGGCTCACAACATTAGCGTTGCCTATCGCTTTCTCTTTATGGATATGTGCATATCTTTGAGTGGTCGCTACATCTGAGTGGCCCAATAGATTACCAACCTCTGATAAATTAACTTTCTCTAATGACCATGAGGCATACGAATGTCTGATGTCATGTAGTCTTGCATCCTCGCACCCAACCTCTTTGCGTATGACATCCCATACATATCTGGGTGAATCTATGTCAAAGATTCTCTCTCCCACGCGCTCACACTTGTCTAATATCTTTTGCACCCCGGGAGTAATAAAGATAATACGATCCTCGCCTGAGTGATCGGTCTTATGATCTTTAATAACCAACGCATTGCCTTTGATATCAGACCACTTAGCGTTTCTAATCTCACCCACACGCGCCCCAGTATAAATAAGCATCCATAGAAAGTTGCAACCTTGCTTGTATCTTGCTTTATTGCCTAAACGATCAAGCTGCTCAGTAATGGCAATCAGCTCCTCGTTGGTCAAATAGCGTTTGCGTTTAATCTCACGATTTTTACCAATGTTTAATGCCGGGTTGTTTTCTAGGTAGCTAAAGGTAATAGCCAAGTTAAACATAGCCTTGAGGATAGAAAGACATTTATTGGAGGTATAAGGAGATCTATCAGACACATCGAAGTGTAGCTGTGCTATGTCACCTCTGATGATGCTGTTTATCTCTCTATCGCCAAGAGCTAATCGGATGTCGTTGTCATAAAACTGTTTAATGCGTTTAACAGTCTTAGCACCACGCCTGTTTAAATCTTTTGTGTATAAATCAAATAATTCGTTAAGTGTCATACTAGGTGTCATACTTCCACCTCTATGTGCATTTGGTCAACATACTCTTGACACTTTTCAAAGTTACCTTGTGCGTGTTCATTGATGGCTTTTCTAAGTAGGCCCAAATCAATGTTGCCATAGATTATTTCTGTCAACCAACCTGTAGAACCATGATAATCATACTCATCAAAAAAGTTATCTACAGCCTCAAATGTAATACCTTTAAACATTGTCTATTTCCATGTTTTGTAAAATGTGTGCAATAACTTCTATAGTCCAACCATTGCCAAGCATTTTATAACGCTGAGTGTTGCTGACATAATTGGTGTAATTATCAGGAACAGTTTGCAATCTCTCGCACTCTAAGGGTGTTAGCTTTCGCCAATAGACTTCATCTTTGGTTAAAACATTATCTTTTTGAACTGTAGTAATAGTATTGGTCTTTTCGTCTTTGCGTAATTCTAACTTTTGACTTATTGAACCATCCTCGTTATATCTGCCACGATAGGCCCCTGAGACAACTTTCGGTTCTGTATTACCACCACCACAAGTAGTAACAGTTGGAGACTTACCATCAGGCGAATAGACACGCTTTAATATATCGTGTCCATTGACATCAACTGCTGTGCCTATGTGTTGAGGTTTATCGCTTTTCATTACTTTGGGACTGTCTGATCTTGCTAGTAATGTAGGTGATTTGCCTTCTTTGGAATAAACCCTTCTTTGCCTTTCATTATCTTTTAATACATCTTTTGGTATGTCATGTATTTTTTGAGGTTTATCGCTAGTTTCTACCAACATATTGCCATTCCCTGCTGTACCACCACTTTGTGCAGAAATAGATATACCTTTTCCATCTTTAGAATAAATACGATTGCCTTGACCACCATCTTTAATAGTGCCAACTCGCTGAGGCACTAAAGTCATACCATTATTACCTGCACCCTTATACATAGTTGCAGTCATGCAAAGCGATTTATCATCAAGCTGCTTAAGGTGTCTAGCATTACGCTCTGTTTGTTTTACAGGTTTGTGCTTGTCACCCACATAACCATTGGCATAACCATGAGTACCTGCACATATTGTTCCAGATTTTTTATCTGAGTTATGTATGGTGTTAGCTTGGCTTTTATAGTTAGGGTTAAGTTGATTACCACCTTTGTAGTTCTTTTGCATATTGTCACCAACATAATGTTCTGAACCAACTTGGTCTTCTAATATGTCGCGCAACACTATGCCTCGCTCTTCAGGTTGCTCAATCCCGGGAATGTTAGTCCAATAGTAACGCTGTCTTGACTGTGCGCTAACCAAAGAGCTGTTAATAAAGATAGGTTCAACTCCCATGTACTCAGAAATAATATCTAAGTATTCTTTTTTCATTCTTACATTTTCTAATAAAAAATATTTCGGCTGTAAGTATGAGATAGCTTTGTGAAACTCAAAGAACAATGCAGACCTTGGATCATCAAATGCCAACTGTTTACCTGCAAAGCTAAATCCTTGACAAGGTGAACCACCCATAACCAAATCAATCTTCGGCAAGGTAGATAAATCTAACTTGGTAATATCACCGACTTGAATAATGTCAGGATAGTTAGCTTGGCTAACTTGGATGGCATACTTATCAATCTCACTTGCGTAATAGTTATCTACTTTGATTCCTAAACGATCCAAAGCAATCATTCCACAAGACATTCCGTCAAATAAACTTAATACATTCATAATATCTCCCTATAGTGTATTAGTGTAGTTTAAGGGGTTTTGTTTTTTATTGCAAATCTTTCAGTATGTCTTTGATGTTCTTGACAGCATCGTTGTTTTTCATGTGTTCATCAGCGATGGTTAGTTGGCCCTTATCTATAGGTTTAGAAAACACCACATTTCTGTGGGTTATAGAAACAAAAGCAAACACATCTATCTCATTATCTTTGTATTTTCTGTGTGCAACTCTTTGACCTTTACGCATATCAAAACGCCAATTCTCTCTGTGTTCTTCTATTTTAGATTGAGTTTTTACCTGGCACTTATACAGCTTTAGGTTGTGTTCAAAGATGATGTCTGCGGATGCGTTGTGTGGAACGATGGTTACTGTGTCAGAAACTTGAGAGAGGATTGCTGCTGTGAGATATTCACCAAAACGACCAACTCGTTCTGTTGCAAGGGGCATGGGTTAGTTCTTTTTATTGTCTCTTAAACTGTCCAATAATTGTTGTGTTGAAAGTGATCCAAATTGACCTGATGAATATGGAATAGATTGTTGTGCTCCACGACTAGCAATATCAATACCTTCTCTTAGTAAAATGTTGGTAGCTGGATTTTGTAAAGCTCCTAAATATGTAGCCATACCCATTCCAACAGGAGTCAATGTGCCTGTTCCTGCCCCAATTCCTGCGCCACCACTTAAAAGTCCATAACCTAAAATGCTTCTTGGAAAAGTCCCACTTTCTGGTAATGTTCTTCCTAAAACTTCTTGACCTAATTCAGCATATTCTTGTAATGGTGCTTCGCCTTTTTTAAACTGTACTTTAGATCTTGTTTTGTCAGCCTGTTTAATAGCTGCTCTAAGTTGAGCAGGTGTATATAACTCATCAGCAGATTTAATAACTGCTTCTCCTAAAGTTTGTACTTGTTGATAAGCAGTATCTACTTGTTTAAGTTTGCCAATATTTATAGTGTTGCCTTCAACAACATCTCTTATTTGTTTTAAAACTTCGGCTTCGTCTAATATATCTACATTATCTGATTTTGATTTTGCAGTAATATCTCTTTTTATTTTTTGTAATAATTTTTGAACATCATTACCTTTAAGGTTTGTTCTATTTTGATAAGGGTTGATATATCTATTAATTAATCCTGATCTTTGTTGTTTGCTTAAAGGAGAACTATTAATAATATTTAAAGAGTCTCCTCTTACATTTTTTATATTAGAAATTTTTAAATCTTTTACAATATCATCATATTTATTACCAAGTTGCTCTTGCACATTTTTGTACAATTTACTAACTGGTAATTTCTTATCTACTTTAATCCCTGGTACACCTTGAACTGCTTTTTCAAAACCTCTTACATTAAATGCTTCTTGACCTTTTCTTAAGGCTTTACTTACTCCTGAACCCGGAACACTTGATAATGCTTCTTCACCAATTCTTAAAGCACCCCCAATAAGACTGCTTTTATCTCCACCCATAGCTTGACCTGGCGTTAATGGCACTCCTTCCTTCAAAAGTTTTCTTGCCTCTGGAGTAACTTTTGGTAAAACTGCTTGACCAATAGATGATCCAGCTAAACCTAAAGTACCACTAACAGCTCCGCCAACACCTCTTTGCATAAGACCTTCTTGAGTTCTTATATCTCCTTCTCCAGTTCCTACACCATACAAACCTGATTGTATTGCTGCGGTAGTTTTGGGAGCTTTTTTAATTGCTTGTGCAAGTGCTGTTCTACCTAATCCAGCAACGCCAGTTAATAGACCACCAGCTAATTCAGACCCATAAGCTGCAACTGGTTGTTCTTCTTTAAATTGTTCAATTTCAGATCTAACCTCTTTAATGACTTCATCATATTCTTTGCCACTCAAAATAGACCTTACATATGCTTCAGCTTCATCGCCAAAACCTAAACCAAATCCTTGACCAAGTATTGCTCTAGCGTAATCTTTCACTCCGCCAGTTTTGCTTTTTTTGATTTTACTTATACCGGGTTTGTAACTCATTAGTTGTCTGTAATATCGTCTTTTCTAAATACTTCTAATTTACCATTGTAAATAATAATATCGCCATCTTTTAAAGAGCCTTTTTTATAAGCACTTTCTACATCTTGTTCTTCAGCAAAGTTTTGATAAATAGTTGGCAACTCACCTTTTTGTTCAAGTTCAAGTAAATAATCATCAAAACCAAAAACACTATTATTTTTTTGTATATATTTTTCTTTTAATGATTTTAGTTTTTTATCTCGTTCTGCGGTTTGCAACCAAGTACCCATAAGTATTAAGTTACCATCTGTGGTTTTACCAAAACTAGGGGCAGCTGCTTCAAATGTTACTATTTCAAAATCAGATGTTGATCCTGATCCCTTTTCTCTCATTCTTGGTACTAGAAATTTAAATGTAGAGTTAACAAATTCTTCCTCGCTTAAATTTTGAATGGGAAACCCAAAAGAATCAAATATTTGCTTGTATGGTAAAAAGAATTCTTGCAACTTACCAGTTTCAACATCACCACTCAATAAAAGCGTTTTTGCAGTTGATACTTTATCTACTAATGGTTGTTGTGATGCTATTAAAGCTGAATCATCTTCGAGTTGTTTTAAACTATAATCAACAACCTTTTGACTATTTCCCAGATTAATTGTTGTGCCACCTTTTGCAATTTCTAGGGCTTCTTTATAAGTTATCTTTGGATCTTTACTCATAATCCATTGAACATTCTGCATTAAACTAGTTCCTTTTTCAGGAGCTTTTAACTTTTCTCTTTCAGCAGCACGACCAACAATGTCACGACCTGCAAAAGCATCAGATAACCTTGCAGATAACTCACGCATACCAGCAGTTTTTGCTGCTTCTTTTTGTTGGTTATAAAAAGCTAATTGTTGTGGGTCTAATTCTTGTAATTGATCTTGGCTTAGAATATCTGCACCACCAAGTCGAGAAACATAGTTTCCACCCATTGATTGTAATTTTCCTAAACTCATATTTTTTCCTATCCCCCCAAACCAAATAATCCAGAAAGGATATCACCCACGCCAGTTTTTGTTTTTGCTCTTGAACCAACCAACTGAGGCATACCAGACAGGCCAGAAAGTAAAGTACTAAGCTGTTCTTGACCATAACCAGAAGCTCGTAAGAATTCGTTGTAGGCTTGGTCTTGCGCTCTTTGTTGTAGTTGCTGTTGTTGTTGTCCAACGCCACCTAATAAACCTAAAGCTCGGTATTGATCTTCTAATTGACCACCAAGCAATCCAGCTTGTTGTTGTCTTGCCCGGAGTTCTAATTCTGGTTGCATCATAGCTGTACGACCTGCTATGTCTAATTCTGCCATACCAGTTTGTTGTGCTAAACGCGCTTGTTCTAATGCACGAGCTTGTGCTTGTTCTGCACCTAATAATCCAGCTTGTTGCTGTAATTGAGCTTGTTGTATTGCTCTTTGTGCTGCAATATCTTGACCTGCAAGACCTGCTTGTTGAGCTAAATCTGCTTGTCTTAAAGCTCTTTCTCTTTCAGCACCAAAACCAGTTAATCCTGCTTGTTGTTCTAACTGTGCTTGTTGCAAGGCTCTTTGTTGTTCTTGTTCAGCTCCAAAGACACCTAATTGTTGTTGTCTAGCTAAATCAGCTTGAGCTGCTTGTTGTGCTTGTTGGAAACCAGACTGTCTTAAACTTGCTGCTGTTCTTGCTGCTTGTTCAGCAAAAGGTCTAGTTGCTTCTGATTCAATTAATGCAGAACGAGAGCCACCAAATGCACCCGCACCAATTGCTCTAGATTGTGCTTGACCTCTAGCAATATCAGATTGTCTCTGAATATCTTGTAAAGCCAAATCAATGACTTGTTGTTGGTATGGTGATTGGTAAGCACCAATATCAGTATCCAATAAACCTCTAAATTGTGGAGCTTGAACTGTGCCTATTTGTGCAGCAGTTGGCCCTTGCAATTGTTGTATGGTTGCCCCGCCAAATGTTGGTATCGCTTGTATACTCGCTGCCTGTGGTGCAGCTACTTGACCGATTTGTGCAGTTCTGCCTGTTACCGGGCTAATAGTTGGCGTGGGCGCGGTTGCCAATGCTTGTAAACCAGCGCGTGGATCATACTGTTGAGAAGCACCAACCATACCCCGGGTTGCTTCAAATTGTCTTAATTGATCTGGATTAAATCCTGCAACTTGTGCGCCTGTGTATGGAATAAATGGTTGCTGTGAGACACCTTTACCAAGGTTGTAAGCCTCTTCGTACATTTGTTTTTGCCATGCTGGCAATTCTGCTTTTGTTGAAGTTGATCCTTTACTCATAATTCTTTGCTAATTAAATGTTCTGATTTAAAGCCTAAATGACTTATTTTTTTTAACCATCCTTTTCTGCCACCGCCATATAATCTTTTACAACCAGCAGCTTTTGCAAATGCCTCTAAGGATGGCAACATATCCTCTAACTCCTTGTAATCACCACCACAAAATAGCAAGTTCATTGCTGTATTTTGAGGGAATACTACAAATTCAGTTATCATAGCCGACTTCTTAGCTGGCCATAAATGGAATATTCCATGTCTTATTTTATCCTCTATATCGTCTATTGTATAGGAATCTTGATGTTTGATAGCTTTTGCTATATATGGCTTACAGCGTTGCCACTGTACTTCCCACTCTTCGGGTTCTTTTTTAATTGGCGTGACTTTATTAATCGCCTTTTCCATACTCAACGATACTCATGTGTATATCTAAATTACCAGCATGATTGCCTTGTACTTTAATAATTTCACCTTGATGAATAATAATAGGTCTTTCTAATAGCTCTGTAGTGCTGTTAGCACTAATAACCTTGCCACTAAATAAATTAAAAGTATCTGTATCATGCGTATTAGTTACATCTATTTGGGTTTGTTGACCTTGATGCTCACATACTAAAAATGATTGAATAATAGAAAAAGTAAAATCATCACCAGAAGGTGATGTATAAACAGTGTAATCAGTGTTAGCCAAAGTAATGTTCATATGAACATTCTCCGCTCTTTGTATGTACTGTCTTTGTGAGGATAAATCCATTATCTTTTACCTCTTGGTCTTACATCCAAGCGTATATTACCTACTTGGAAATCTTGTGTGGTACTACCTGTGACTGTCATTTGTACTTGTCTTGCAGTAAACCTAGCATCAGTATAACCATCATTTTCAAAAGTAAATGATCCAAAGTCCGTAACTGGGCCTAATGGAGTAAATCGACCTTTGAAACTGAGGGTAACACCAGGTAAAGAGTTAGCCTCTTCGTCTGGTAATATTTGATTGCATTGCACATAGTTATCACCATTGCCTATTTGTATAGGCCCTGTCTCACAAAATGGTACTTGTGAGTTTAGATTAGGTGAATTATTTAATGTGGTTGATTCATGCTCATAAACAAAGCCTAAACTGTCACCAGCAATGGGGTAAGTAAATGCACCTTGGTCAATCCAAAAGCCTCTGTCCATAGAACCAATAGACCATACATTGCTGTTGTAGTTCCAAATAACATATTTATTAGAAGTGTATTGTGAATTACCACTTGGGAATCCCCACCATATTTCATTAAAGTTAGAGTTGTGTCCGCCCCAACACGCGCCCCTACCCGGTACATTAATTTGGTCAAAAACATAATCATGCACTTCGCAAGGTAATTCTCTAACACTACCATCATAAATATAAAAAGCGTTTTCACCCATCCATGCAAGGAAATTACCTGTAGATACAACTGTTCTGGAACTGATTGATTTACAGTTTGTTCCTGCATCGGCTATACCATAAACAAAAGGTGATCCAGCATAAAACATTCTGTTAATACCAGTATCACTAAAAATAATCACATCAGATCTATATTTAACACCAAACAAGGCTCTACCGCCTGTAGGTATTTGCAAGTCTCCTGCTGTGTTTGTGGCTTTCGATGTCCAGTTGTTGCGATCTTCCCTATTTGACCAAGCAACATTCCTAGGGTCATCTGACGAGCCTATAGCCACTAAATGTCTTTCATTGGTGACTAAGGTTGATAAGTTGCCTGTGGGTGCGTTGGTTACAACTGTTGCGATGGTATCAGGTGAGCCACCTGAGGAGTCTGGTTGCCATTTATAAATCTTGCCATCTTTAGAAAAAGTAAAGATTAAATCTTCACCCCAGTTATCAAAAGAAAAATAACCAGCCCGTAAAACTAAACCTGATTGACTTCTAGCATCACCATAGTTTTCTTCACCATAATGATATGCACCAAAGCCTAATGGATCATCACTTGCATCATTAACAAAGCCTACTGGTGTGATGTCTGTCCAAGTGTTGTCATACAAGACATAAACTTTTTCTCTTGTACCAACCCCTAGAACATTGTTACCAGCATTATCTTTATAACCATATAAACCTATGATAGATCCGTCTAATGCTGTGGCTCTGAGTTTTTCCCACCCGCCTATAGGTTTTAGATATCCGTTTTCAAAACGCACCAAATCACCATCGACCCAACGCCCTTTATTGGCGTAGTCTGTACCATTGGTTACGATTCCTGCAGGGGGTGTTATTGGAAATAATGCCATTTAGACATTATATATAATTTATGTTTTAAAGTAAGCAGGTAATCCAATCATCGGTCTACCATCATACTTGTTGCTTTCAGCATCTTTACCACTAGCATCATTGTAGTGTAAAAACACTTGTCCACAATCTTTACCTTTAAATGGCTCACGCCAATGCTCTAATTCACAACCACGATACATCAGCATATCGCCTGGTTTTAAGTTTACTTCTACGCCTTTTTTGCCTTCTTCACCTGATGGTTCTAAAAATATAGGCCAATCATCACCACCTAAGTTCATGGTGGTAGATATCTCGCAAGAGTATCTATCTTTATGTCTTTTTAACTCATCACCTTTTTTATAGATTCTTGCATACGAATAAGTTTCAGTTAGTTTTACACCTGATTCTTTTTCCATAATAGGTTTAACTTTTTGCAATAAAGTTTCCATAACGATATCTGAGTAATGTGAATAAGTTTCAGGTATTTGTTGATCGTTCCAAACTCCAAAGTATTCAGTAAACTGTGAAATATATTTTTCATCAAACAAATGTCTTGCTACTGCTCTTTTATTTAAAAAGTATTGATAACAAAAATCTGCTAACTCTGTTGATATAGCGTTTTTAATTACTTGGTATTTATTTTTCTTAAAGCTCATTTGAATGGATATCCTAAATTCCAACACACTAAGGAGTGTCGTATTCCTTTGGTTACTGGTTTGACTCTATGCCAAACAAAAGATGGAAAGATAATCACGCTACCTTTCTTTCTAATTTCTTCACATATTCTTGGCTGTGAGCCTTCGTCTGTGTTTCTAAAATCAAACTCTAAATCTCCGCCTTCATATTCATCAGGATCGGTTAAAGATACAGTCATGCTAAGTTTTCTTAACTTGCCATGTACATTTTGATTTTCAGGATTGTTATAAGGTTCTTCGTAAGAGTCGCAATGCCAATCGTAAAACTGACCTTTCTTGTATTCGGTAAATTGACAAGCCTCGCTAAAATCCCATTCGAAATTCCACCCAGCGTTATAATTTGCTTGATGGATGTAAGGTTGTATTTCGTTGTATATCCATCTATCTGACATCCATACAATATCAGACTTGCGTTTCTTTTGAATGTTTTTAAGTTCTAACTTGGTTAGTTTTTTGTTGTCTCTACCAGCGTTACCTGTAAGAGCCATTTCTTTATTTTGCTCTTGACCATAACGAACAATCTCATCACATATTCTTTCAGGTATGACTGATTGAAAGTACCAGTAATAATATTTTAGATTCATATATAGTTTGCTACTAAAACAATTCTATTTTCATCTATTTTAGGCGTTCCTTGAAAATGATTATACTCGCCATTAAAAATTATAATTTTATCTTCTTCTGCTGAAATTGTATGTTGTTTGTTATTTATTTCAATATAAGTTTTTCCGCTTGTGGTTGTAAAATAAAGAATTAAAACATTATGTGCAAAAGGTAAGTCTGTATGAGAGATGCTTTTCTTTAATGTTTGATGCGGAGTTAAATTTATATTAAGCCTGTAAACAACATTTAGTGATATGTTATTAAAATCAAGTATTTCTTTAAAAATTTTATATGTTTGTTCAAATAAATTAGAATCTATTTTAGGAACAGGATATCTATAAGGCGTTTCTTGATAAGGTCTATCTACAATCGTATGACTAAAATAAAATATATCTTTTGGTTGGTTTTCTCTTTCGTTTTCAGAGTAAAAATGAGTTCTATGTTTAGTAAACCAAGGTATATTTCCCTCTGCTAAAACATAATTTTTATAATCTAAATAATTTTTAGTTAAAGGATTTTTTAAATTTTGTACACTCATCTTCTCTCTCTTAAGAAATAAGTATAGTTTAGATGCGGTTTAAAAGAAAGGTTGATTAACCTGCTTCCCAGTCTCCATTTTTTATTTGTCTAAACACAGATCGTAAATCCCAACAACTAGAAGCATCAAAAACATAAGCTGCTCTAATACCTATAAAACCTGAACCTCCGCTACCTGCAGCAGAACTATGGTGTCCGCCACCACCGCCACCGCCAGTGTTAGCTAAACCTGATGTTGCAACTCCGTTATACCCACCATGACCGCCACCCCCACTTTGAGGCATTGTTCTTTTTGGTCCGCCAAGAGGTGCTGCATTGGTTACACCTGCCCCTCCACCGCCACCACCGAAGTAGCCAGTGCCTGGCGTAGTGTTTGATCCGTCTGTTCCATATCCAGGGAACGCTGGAAATTGTCTACCTGCTCCACCTTGACCACCTGCTTGTGGGCTAGGGTAGAGTGCTGGATTAGGGACAGATGGCCAGTCAGGTGCGCCTGAGGCTGGACCTCCGCTATCAGGGGCTGCTCCACCGCCTCCTCCGCCACCGCCATCAGCACCTGGAAAACCTGCTGAACCTGCTCCTCCATACCCAGTAAGACCACCTGCTGGATTGAGTTGGTTGGGTGATCCTCCTGCACTACCTGTAAATCCGCCTCCGCCTCCGCCTGAACCACCTGTGGTACCTGTTGTTGCTGAACGACCTCCACCACCTCCGTAGGTGCTAACTGTTTCGGGTGCACTTATAGGATTATTAAAAACTGAATCAGCACCTGAAGCATTTACTGCTCCACCGCCACCAACAATAAAAGGGTAAGTTGTGTTTCTTACAATAGGATAGGTTGTACCATGTGCAACTCCCCCTGCTCCACCGCCACCGCCATGATATGCAGCATCAGGGTTTGTTCCGCCACCACCACCACCAGCAACAACTAATAGTTCAACTTCTCTTGTTGCAGGTGCAGTAAATGATCCACTGCTTGTGTAATTTTCGCTGATAGCTTCACCATAAACTGATGTTTGTGCTGCTCCGATTAATCTAGGCATTGGTCCAATTCCCTGCTTTCACATTGTCATAAAGTGCGTTCATATCCCATACTCCTGAGGCATTGGCTACTTGAGGTTCTTTTACAATAACAATTCCTGATCCACCTGCTAGTCCTGCTACATTGCTTCCAGTGAATCTACCTCCGCCTCCGCCTCCGCCAGTGTTAGCTGTTCCTGCTGTTCCTGATGCACCAGGCGCACCATCGCCAGTACCTCCGCCACCTGCACCACCAGCTGCTGCATTAGTTTGAGAGTTTTGAGTTCCTCCTGCTGCTCCGCCTCCGCCACCTGCGTAAAAAACAGGAGAACCTGTAATTGAACTTTCTAAACCTACGCCACCTGCTCCATTTGCGGGATTATCTGTGTTTGTAGAGTTGCTACCTGCTGCTCCTGCTCCGCCGCCACCTGCTCCTCTAAATGAATCTCCCCCTGGTAAAACAGCAACACCAGTACCTCCGCCACCTGCGTTACCTTGTCCTGGTGGGGAGGCTGCTCCGCCTGAAGTTGCAAATCTACCTGCACCACCTCCGCCTGATCCACCAACAAGTCCATTCTGACCATCGCCAGCACCCCCACCACCGCCACCTGTAGCGGTTTTCTCAATTCCAGAGCCTGGTGCAAAGGATGAATTACTTCCATTTGTTCCATTATTTGCACCACCAGTAAATGGTCCGCCAGCTCCAGCACCTCCTGCACCTCCACCACCAACTGCTACTGAGTAAGGAGTGTTTCCTAAAACTGGTGTTGTAGATGTTACTAAACCACCTGCTCCACCACCGCCACCAAAACGAGAACCACCGCCTCCGCCACCTGCAACAACTAAGTATTCAATACTTGTAGTTAGTGGTTGAGTAGCAAGTGTACCGCTAGAGTTAAAAGTAGTGATTTGTTCTGCTTGAACTTGAACTGGATTATCGACACCTACTATTCCGCCATTAGAATTAGCCATGATTAGACCTCATTCCATTGCAAATTAGTAGCATCCCATTCGTAATTGGTTGTAACTATTGGATCACCGCTATAGGTTGATCCTAACCATTTTTGATTATCTTCATCCCAATTGATTAGAACTGGTTCTGAATCTATTTCTGTAATTGTTGGATAGGTAACTGGTGCTTCCCAGTCATCATTAGAATCTAATGACCAAGATGGATAAGGTTGTGGCTTAATAAATTTATTTTTTGATGAATCAAAAGTATCGCCAATACCTGCATAATGTTTTCTAAAATTATTGTTGTATGAAGTTTGTTTCCAAGCTGTTCCATCTTCTGAATGTGGAACGATAGATGCTACAAATGTTTCTGCCTCAGAGGATAGTTCTCCTCCGTTAGCTTCTACATCATCGTTGGATATTACTATTACTCGTAATACTTCGTTGCTTGAATTAAGTTCTGCAAAGTGAGCCATATTTGTACTCCTTAAGCGTCATCTAGTTCTTCGTAACTAATGGTGTAAGTTAAATCTCCATTAGCACTTGCACCACCCTCTAATACATCTCCTTCTTCAAGATAGATGCTTGAGTTCTTATCAATAAGAACCAAAGTAGCATCTGCTGGAACAGAGATAGTTGAAGCAAATAAAACTACTGAACCACCACTTTTGATAATTCCCATTGATACATCAGCAGCGTTAGTGCCATCAATGTTTGCAACGACAATGCTATTAATTTTAATAACCTTATCACTTGCACAAGTTAATAGATCAGTTGTGAGAGTTGTTGTTAAAGCTCCATTTATGCTATTTGCATATATCGAAGTTACATTTACTAAATTTGGATTTGCCATAATATTGTCCTAATTTTATCCGAAAACCAAAGCCATTGCTATAGCTTTTCCTGTTGTTGCTTTTGTATCAAGCTGACTTTGTATGCCAGATGTTACCCCATCAGTATAATTTAACTCTGTTCCTGTTGCAGTAATTGTTACACCGCCAATAGACAAAGTTCCAGTTGAGTTTAAAGTTCCACTAGATGATAGTGTTCCTGCAACTGTTAAAGTTTTACCAGAGCCAACATTAAGGCCCACGCTTGTTCCGTTTCCTGCATCAGCAAAAATACCATCTAAAGTATCGAGGTCGGTGTTTAATTTTCCGCCCCATGTATCGGTACTTGCTCCAACCTCAGGCTTGGTTAAATTTAAGTTAGTTGTAAATGTATCTGCCATATTATTATGCCGCTTGTTCTTTTGTTAATTGAGTCCAGGTAGTATCAGGATTCTGTATTACCTCCCATTTTAGACCACCACTTGCTGAAAATCCACTTGTTTGTGAGATGGTTGATGCACCTCTATCAATCTGTGTACCAATGGCAGACATATCTGATAATGCTGCAATTGTAGAAGATGCTGCTATGGTATATCGACCCTCGGCTGTCATAGACGAGGTTTGAGCTATTGTTGCAGACCCTCTATCAATTTGAGTACCTACAGCACTCATACCAGAAGTTTGTGCTATTGTGCTTGAACCAAGATGGACTCTATGGCCCACACTGGTCATGCCACTGGTTTGTGCTATGGTTGCAGATCCACGATCAACTTGAGTACCAATTGCAGACATTCCAGATGTCTGTGCAATGGTTGCAACACCACGATCTATTTGTCTGCCTATTGCAGACATAGATGATGTTTGAGCGGATGTAGCTACGCCAAGTTGAAAAACAGGTTGTCCGTAATGAGACTTCCCGTAACCGCCATATCCATAGCCTACTGAGGCCATGTTATTAAGCTAATGTGATGTCTAAATCACCAGCATCAAATCTGAATACATCACCGCTTGTTACAGGTTTAGATGTATCTAAGTTTGCATAAGCAAGTAAGTTTCCACCAGTTAAGGCATCTAAAATACCTACTGCAACTACAGTTCCGTAATCGGCTGTAGCTGTTGGATATTCAACTGCTGCTGCATTTGTCGCTGTTGTGGGGGATGTGCCTGAGACAGTAAAAGTAGAGGTTTGTCTTGCATAAGCTCCACCTGTTACTTCAGTACCACCACCAGTGTCATCAGGTGCTACTGTATACAATGCAACATAATGTGTTACAGGTGCAGTGTAGTTTGTGCCACCAAATACATGGTTAAGTACCTTGTCTTCTAAATAATCACTAAATCCAGCCATTTTCTATACTCCTAGTTATTACCAAAATAATAAATATCTTTTCTGCGTTTTCCGTAAGTTCTTCTTCTTTGCATTAAAGAACCTTTAGCAAACTCAGCTTTTTCTTGCTCTAATCTCATTTCTTCTAGAGCTTTCTCGAACTGTGCTGTAAATAGTGGCACTCGTTCATCTTCCATTAAATAGATAGAAGCGTGTTTTAATGATCCATAAAGGTAAGCATCTGGATATCCTGTGGATAAAAAGTTACTCGTATTAGAAT
>Ga0208898_1000877_pt1 | contig 21624 bp, 44 predicted proteins | sample VirMetDEL_Mar_4_FD_184513 | JGI IMG/M metagenome (GOLD analysis project Ga0208898, IMG submission 184513) | Aqueous microbial communities from the Delaware River and Bay under freshwater to marine salinity gradient to study organic matter... | ecosystem: Environmental > Aquatic > Marine >...
TCCAAAAATTGCAAAAAAATTTAACTTAACAATGCCAGATATTAATTTAGTAAATAGTTCTTTAGAAGCTGCAGCCGATCCTGATAAACGTTATTGGTATCAACGTTCAGGAAACTATTTAAAAAATTTAGTAACTACGATAGATCCTAATGCAACCGATAAAGACGTAGCCAACTTTATTGATATTGTTTCTGTAACTTCTGGTGGAGTAGCACCGAAACAAAATTTAAAATTAGCACTTGGTGTATACTCTGATTTAAAACAAAACCAACCGTCCATGACAGGATTTAAAACTCAACAAAGTTTAGATAAATATTTATCCAATAAAGACGAAGTTATTAATACACCTAAGTTTGGTAACTTTACTGATACCATGAAATATTTTGCAGGAGTAGGAGAAAGACAACCTAATGTCGTAAATGATTTACAAATGGCTAAGTTGTTTGGTGTAAAACCAGATCAATTAGCATCGAACCCTGAACTCTATAATGCTATGACAGGGATCATGAATAATTTAACAGCAGAAGTAAATAAACAATTACCTAAAGGACAAGAGTTACAACCATTTGAATTACAATCTTTGATGTGGTCTCAAGCTAGAGGAGTAGCATCTAATTACGAACAAGTAGGACAAGAGTTAATAAAAGAATTATATGATCAAGGAATCAATATTGAAACAGATGTAATGAAACCAGATTTTGCTGCACGACTGCAAAAAACAATTACTCCGTACAAAGAAGCTATGAAAGGCACTATTGAAATTGGATCGTTCTTAACTCCACAAGGTAAAGAAATAGAAAAAATTATTAATCAATTTGGAACAGATCCGAAAGTAATGGACGGTATCAACTCGATCCACGTATCAGGATTAAAGAAACTAATTACTAAACAAGCAAAACAACCATCGGTCATAGAAGATGTCGTATCTAATGTAATTGGCCAAAAAGCAGAAATATCAAGAATGCAAGTTGGTTTAGGTACTTATGAGGGTAAAGCAAATTACAATGTCGTTATTCCTTTAACAGTAAACACGGCTCAGGGACCACGGCCATTAACAGATGAAGAACGATTACAGACTTTAGCTGTGTTAGGTACAGAATTAAATCAAGCGGCTATGGCAGCATCCAATTTTAGAACCCTGCAAGACATAAATCTAAAAGAGGGAGAACAAGCAACAGGTCAAATTTACGCTAAGTTTCCTGTAGATCAGTCTAAAATACAACAATTACATGCTGAAACAGGCTTAGATTTTAATGTTAGTCCTGTTCCAGGTGGATTTATTGGCTCTATTATTTCATTTAAAGGGGAACCTGATAAAGCAAAATTAGATCAAGCGTTTGAAAAAGTATTTGGAAAAAATGCTGAAATGGTATATACTAAATCTGCTTGGAAAGGCGATTATATAGAATCAAAAGACTATAAAGGATATTACGATGGCGTTAAAAGAAGTATCAGCACAAGAGTGGGAAGCGATGGGGTTACCAAGTTCGATCTCAATAGTTTCGACAGTGCCACAGAAAAAGCAAGAAACATCTCCAAAGAAAGAGACGCAGCCTATCAAGAATTCATCAACTCTCCCTACATCACAAAACTCAGACAAGTAAAATCTAATAATTAATCTAGAAACACTGGACAAATTCATATAATTAGGTAGATACGCTAGTATGAAGATACTAGATTTGTTTTCTGGAATTGGTGGTTTCTCTTTAGGCATGGAAAGTACAGGCCATTTTGAAACTGTTAAATTTGTAGAAATGGATAAGTATTGCCAAAAAGTTTTACGTAAACATTGGCCTAATGTACCAATTGAGGAGGATATAAAAAATGTCAAAGGAAAAGAATTCGAAGCAGATGTTATTGTGGGAGGCTTCCCGTGCCAGCCAATGTCCGTTGCCGGTAGACAAAAAGGAACTAGTGACAGTCGATATCTCTGGCCAGAAATGTTTAGACTCATTAGGGAAGTCAAACCCGAATTCGTTATTGGCGAGAATGTGCAAGGAATTATTAACATCCAGGACGGCATGGTGCTCCGACAGGTGCAAGATGACTTGGAAAGTGAAGGTTTCGAAGTCCAATGTTTCCTTATTCCAGCTTCAGGCATCGGTGCTTGGCACCAAAGGAACAGAGTCTGGATTGTGGCTCACTCCGAGCAGAATGGATATTGCAGAGAGAAGTCCAGAATCGATGGAGAAAAGAAAAAAGATGAGGACCAAAATGGGAAGAACAACAGTTCCTCCAGGAAATTTAGCGGAACAGATTCAATACGGAAAACCAGTGACCAACATGTACCCAACACCGAAAGCATCCGGTCAAGAGAATGCGGACACACTGATCAAGAGAAAGGGATGGGTGAAAGCAGCTTCGCACAATCTAACTGCACATGTACAAATGTTCCCAACTCCAACTGTAGGATGTGTGGAGGGAGGAGAGCAATCGGACCGAGTAGAACAAACCAAGTCTGGGGGTTTTATCCTGAGAAAGAAAAACAAACCGAACATGACGTACGGAGCGAAACTATCGGACGCAATGTTGTACCTGGAGAAGAAGAAATTAATCAGCACACCAACAACCAACGACAGCAAGAACCTAACCTTTTGCGAGAGCCAGAAGAACCGATCCTCGATCATCGGAGACATGATGAGGGAGGGGGGAGTGAAAGTTGGTGGACGACTCAATCCAGAATTTGTAGAATTCCTGATGGGATTTCCTATGAACTACACAAAGATCGAGTCAACCGAGTAAAAGCTTTAGGCAATGCAATCGTACCACAGATTGCAAGACAACTTGCTTTAGCAATGTTAGCAGCCAAGGGAAAAATTTGAAAAACTTTCCTATAACAATAGGCAAAACGACTTTGTCTAAAATAAAAATTTGGACTTTCAAAAAATTTGAAAAACTTTCCTATAACAATAGGCAAAACGACTTGTGAAAAACGTGAATTGTGGCAAAAAACAGGTTAAAAAAACCGCTAAAAATAAGGATAATTTAAGCAAGTGGGATCTACTAGGTATTGAGTATGGACTTGCACCTGACCCACAAAATCCTGGGCAATGTATTTTTAAAAGAATTGACAATTTCAGTGGTTGCCCTAAGAAGAAATAGTATTCCTATTTAAGACCTTAATGAAAAGTAGAGGTTACAACTACTTATCAATCACTAACCACTGACCATGAACCGCGAATCAAATTTATAAACTTAAATTTTGATTTATGGCAAAAATGAAATTAACAGAACCTGTTAATTTGCTAGAGCAGTCACTCAAGTCTTTAGCAAATTTAACCAACGATAAACGATTGTATGATCGTTGTAGTGATTTGTTGTTTCAATTATGGAATGGTGAAAAATTTGGTATTAAAAAGGAATTAGATTTTTTAGACCTTGTGGAATTTAATTGGTTAAAACACCGAAAAAGAATTGCACAACAAAAAGGTCTGAAAGTAATAAAGTAATATGCCTGTGATTTTTCCCCTTTCGATAATCCATGTATTAAATCATAGGCATAGTACTTATGGACTTCGATGATCTCATTAAAGAAAATGGTTTCGATCCCAATCAAATTAAAAATTTATCAGGAATCGAAAAAATGCAATTCATAGAGTACGTGCTTGATGATTTAGATTACGTGATTAATCATAAATCTCATCCTAAATTAATTAAATATTATAAAAATGTACTCTCAGAACTTATTAAAACTTATGGGCATTAGGTTAGCCACCGAATTTACCAAGGCAGCTCATGGTAGAGGTGATGAACGATTATGGAAAGCAGTGGTCGCAACTGCTTTTGAAGATTGTTTAAATTTATCGGGAACCAAAATTGAAAGTTACCGAAAAGAAGATGCACATAAATGGTTTATGTCTAAGTCAGAAGATTTTCATAATGTTTGTTACATGGCATCGTTAGAACCTTTGTTGGTGTATAACCGATATCTGTATTTATTAAAAAATAAAAAAGTAAAATTTACTGAGGTACAAAATTATTGGATCAAGTATCGTAATGCATACAAAGTGTATCGCGAAACTCGGCTCAAGGAACAGCGAAAAATTATTCGCAGTCATATCGAAAAGATTAAATGTAAAATTTTAAAATTTAAACCGAAGAAAAAATAGTGAGTATTGAACTATTCAGATTTTGACCTTACAATATTGATACCATCCTTTGTTTGATTGTTATCAACACTTAAAGGGCTAAGATCTACCTTAGCCCTTTTTTCTTTTAAGTATCGAATGAATTGAATTTTAATAATTCCATTAGAACTTAAACAATTAGCAAAAGTTATGGCTTTCAGTCTTTTAATTTCCTCTGAAATACCCTTTTTTTTTGCGATTTGAGACATTAGTGGATAGTAACACCCTCTATTTTTTGGCCTGTAGTTTGCATATATTCTAATGCCATATCTCTTTTAAAATCATCCTCTAAAAATTTTGGAATTCTTATTGCATGATGTAAAGATTTGGCTAATCGAAAACCATTTTTCCAATCAGACCAATTACCATCAGAAGATATTTTTAAGGCATCAGGTGCAAGATGATTTGCAAACACTAACATAGCAACCACATATAAGTCATATGGTTTTTCTGCGGTTTTACAAAAATTAAAATAACCATCTTCATCTTTAACCTGATACTTGTCATCGGTAGGCACATAACGTTCCAATGCAAATGTTTCGTGTGCTAATTCTTTTTTACCATTAAACACGACACAGTGATCATTAATTCTTAAATAATCACAATCTTTTTTATCAGAGGTAAGTATTTTTTTTGCGTCTTTAGATTTTAATAATTTTTTAGAAAAATCCTGGATCTGTTTCCATTCTTCTTTAGTAAGATCCCTAGACTGTCTCCAATAGTGTGTGTATCCCATATTATTTTCCTCCTTGTATGATTGTTAGATTTGATTTTTTACTTTCAAAATATTCGTATTCAGAAAAATCACTAATCAATGTTTTTGCATAATTGTGATCTACTAAATAAGAATTCTCAACTTGCTTAACCTCAGGATCAATTGTTTTTTGAATCCATGAGGATGCAAGACTTGATAATGGTTTCATTTTTATCAAACCATTATCGTCATCACCTCTAATTTGGAAATGATCAATTAACATAGTTTCCTCCATACCTTTTGTTGATTTGATGTCTAACATACAAAGCCATATTACCATTAAACATGGTGTAGTCATCTAAATTATTTTGAACTACTAATACTCCATCTGTTTCATTGGTAATAGTGATGAGATCGTTCAGAAAATCTGCTTTTGCTGAATACAACTTATCTTTGATAAGGTATTCCTCACTTTTTGTCATAAGATTTTCAAATTGTTTTCTCATACTGTCGGGCATTGCCTTAACAATTGTTTTTGTTTTATCGTCCATTAGTTACCCTCCTTTAGTTCAGTTTTAAAATCTTTAAGTTGTTTAATAGTCATACTATTTAACTTAAATGCTTTTTCTATAAGATAGTGCCAATCCTCTTGATCCCAATCTTTTTCTTTTATGTTTGTAATGTAATCATCACAAATCCAATTAATTAGTTTTTCTTTTTTCATTATGCTCTCCTTTGTTTGTGGTTAGTGCATCACTCTCAACATGAGAGCAATGATTAAAACGATGATATAAATAACTAATAAAGAAAAATTAAATATCATCGTTCCTCCTAATTAATTTTACCTCGACAGATCCATAAGCATCCTCGTCATCAGGAAAATTAAATATTAATGAGTTATCCCAATCGTTTAATTGATCAAAATGAGAATCCATTTTTACAAAAATTTCTTCGTGATCCTCGTCATACTTTACTCTTTTGATCTTACCTTTTTTGTGAGACACATTAATATCGTCATTTAAGATAGTGTGATAATGATTCAAAAACCTAACCTCATCACCATCTTTAACATTTTTAATGCTTATCACTTTGTTATCATGAACAAATTGATTGCAACATTTAATTGCAGGTAAGTACAAGTCATTAAAAATATCTTTTGGATCTTGTCCATTCGATTTATATTTTTTTTCTGAATTAGCTAAATCTGAAATTGATTTTACTAATTTTTGTAATGAGTAAGTCATTATTGTATCTCCTCCCATTCTAATTGATCTTGAGTTTTTTCTCTTTTTAATATTTGTGACCATACTTTTTTATCAAAATCATCCATCCCATGAAAAGTCATATCTCCATTTTTATAATGGATCGATACGAAATCTAAAGGTCGATCAATCATGACATAATCAACATCTTGGATATTAATATTATTTGTTTTCATTTTTTGCTCCTCTCTTTTTTTGTAAAAACTCTTTTAAAGATAAAACCGAAATAAACTCACGTGCAAATCGATCTCTCCTCCATTGATAATAAGTGGGTAAACTAAAAAAATGATCTTTAGCTTTTTTTTCATCTGAAAAATAACCATAAAATTTTATTTTTTTAATTCTGTTTTTAGGATCCTCAGTCATAAGAGTTTCCCGATATTTCACCACATACTTAGGTGAACGATCAAAAGTCTCATAGTCTTTTAGATCTGTAATAGTTGGCTCAGGTAATTTAGTCATTTTTTCCTCCATCGTTTTAATTGTTTCACTGATTTTTTGTAAACCTCGTTTGGTTTATCAATAGCAAACAAATTAGATAATTCTTGAATTACCTTTGGATCATCTAATTTTTTAAAGTTGATCGCTTTGGTAAAACCAAAAGGATCTTTGATTGTTACTTTCATTATTTATCCTCCTCATTCATTTTAATTCTCTCATCGTAATGTTTCCAATATTCTAAATTGTCTTCCACCTCCTTTTCAAAAGTTTTTACTATTTTTAACATGGAATCAAAATCGTTCGTGGTTGCAATCGATTTTTCATACTCACCATGCTCATCAAGTGCCATGATGGAAAATTTATAATTTAAACTTTCAGCTTTCATTTCGTCACTTTCAACATCAATAAAAAAGACTTGGATGTTTTTCTTTTTATTCATGTAAGATGGTGCAAGGTCATTATGATAAGAAGAATTAACAAAACCATTTTCTTCAAGATCTTTAAACGTACAATTTAAATTGTAATTGTCGTAACCATGCCATTTGATTTTATCTGTTTGCATTATTTATCCTCCTTTATGTTTAATTGTTGTTGTTTCACAGATTCTTTAAATTGATTGATGAGATCAGAAAAAATAGAAGATCGCTCAAGTACTTTTTCATCTTTCCACCAACCCTCTCTTTTCATGATGTCTCGTTGTTGATCAACCATGTGCAAGATGGCAGTGTTCAGATCTTTTAAAGGCATCTCAATATTTACAAATATTTTTTTGTCCATGTTTTCCTCCTATACAATTCTTGTGATCATCATGTTATCGCAATAAAATTTTATTCCGATAAATGATTCATTGGTTAATGATTTACGTAAATATTTTTTAAATGGTAATGGCTCATAAGCCATAAAAAAACATTGAAAAATATTTTCTTCATTATCATCGTACAAATTCGTATCAATGTAATCATTTTTTAATGTACCTTGAGTATGAACTTGAACAATTTCTCCATTGTTCCAACTACATAAATATTTTGGTGTATCGTCTGTAGTTAGTGTTATCGATTGTTTCATATTACTCTCCTTGTTGTTGTTGGTTAAAACCATCTCTAATATCAGGGAAATATCTGCATTCAACGCAATACCAATATCCCATCCTTGCACAATTTGAATCTACATTTTCTCTCCACCATTCTTTTGCAAAGTCAGTGTTTGGTTGAACCAAAACAATCGTTCCACTTGGAACGATATCAAAGTGATCCATGAATAAATTTTCCATTATTTATTTTCCTCCTTTATTTTTGTAACTATAAATTTATTACAAGTTGTGAAAACTTCTTTAGCTTTTTTGATTACCTCTGATTTGTTTTTACCCTCAAAGACATCATCATAATTCACAGCCAAGTAACCATACGTTGGACTAAATTTATAACCTTGCACTTTGTATTTCATTATTTGCCCTCCCAATCATAAAATTCAGGAAAATCTTTTTTGAATTTTTCCTGAACTGCTAGTTGAACTTGTTTACTTGGTTTTCTCTCGAACACATTTTCTTCTAAGTCTTTTGCATCAAGATTAGTACCCTCGAAAATTTCTTCGTAGATACCATCATGGCCATGAAATGATTCAGAGTGAGCATTAAACTTAGCAAGTTGTTGTTGAATGTAACTCCACGCAATTTGCATATCGTAAGAGTAATCTTGCTCACCAAAAAAATGACCACCATGCATACCATCGACATCATAAAATAAATTGCCATCATCGTTTTTACCAAAAACAACCCAAGCAACATTTTTTAAATTTGTCTGAGGAAAATTTTCATCGATGTAATCTACTTTGATCACATTGCGATTATTAGGTCTTTGCTCCACTACGATGTTACTCGCTAAGGAATCAATTTTTTGAATTAAAGAAATTAAAATTTTCTCTAATTGTTTTTTAGTTATTTGTGTTTTCATTTTTTGCTCCTCTCTTTTTGTTTTTTAAATAATCTTGTTTCCACTCCTTTAAAACTTTCATAGGAACGTGATTAAGGGCTGAAATTAATAAACCATCTATTGCTTGTTGATAGTCATCAGATTCATAAGCAAGTCCTAATAACTCTTCAGACAATTTGGCTTTTAAAAGTATTTGTTCGTCAGTTTTAGATTTCATTTTTTATTCTCCTAAACCTTGGACAATAATATTGATCCAAGAAATTGGTTTTTTGTTTTTTGAAATCCATGTACCCATTTCAATCTCATTTTTATATTTGATATCGTAGGACATAGATCGTTTACCAATTTTGTGATTGGATACATCAATTTCAAAATTAGCATCATCAGGTAGATCTTTGATTAATTTTTTTAGATCACCAACTTTTATTCTTTTCATTTTTTATTCTCCTCTCGCAATTATGATTTCACCAATTCCATCACACTCTTCACAGGAATCTTCATTGTTCAAATTTTCTCCTGTGCCATGACAATCTAAACATGGAACTGATAGATACCCAAAAAGATCTTGAGTAATTGTTGTGTCTACGTCTGTATTTGTTTTCATTTTGCTCTCCTTTTTTATTTTTAACATTATGGGATACTCCCACAAACAAATGCTTTTTTAAAGAAAATAATGATGTAAAAAAATAAGTAATTGAAAATTAACAAATTTTTTTAAATTAAAAAAAACCGATTTTAAGACACGTAGAGCATCGAAGAATTGTCTTTAGGTACTTGGGTATATCCCATGAAATTATTGTTAAAATAAAGACGAATTTGCCCAGGTTTATTATAAGTTATTGAATTTATTTACTTTTTCAGCAGTGCCTGGATATTTTTTCATGATGCATGGAACATGGAGCATTTTGCATGGATCAGGGAACATGGATCGCGGATCAGGGAACACCTGAATTCCTACTATATAAATTCTACACGAATCAGAGACATGATGAAAAATATTTTTCAAATGGTGTACCTCTGTACCTCTGAGACTATTATTCAATAATACCAATGTAAGTAGATCAATTTTGTAGTGTACCTCTAGTGTACCTCTAGTGTACCTCGTGTACCTCTAAATACATTTTCTTGGTGATCCGATTTTACACTGACTTACATGGTTTTGTAATTTTCTGTATAATCTTATTAGTAGAAATTAATCTTGAGGATGCGATGGGTGCAAAACCAAAACATGAATTAACTATTGATGACTTAACTCCCAAACAAATTTTGTTTGTAGATAAATTGATTGAGGGTTGGGGCAAAAGAAATAAAACTGAAATTGTAAAAGAAGTTTATGGTGAAGAGGGAAAAACCATGACTGATAAATCTGCAAGTGCAATTGGATCAAGATTAACAAATAGAAAAATTTCTCCACACGTTTGTATGTACTTAGATAAACGTAAGGCCGAGGAAGCTGCAATGTATGAAAAAGATAAATTGCGAAGATATAAAAGATTAGAGTACTATGCCAACAGTGCAGCCGAAGATAAACAGTGGGCAAGTGCAATTAATGCTGAGTACAGATCAGGACAACTTGCAGGACTTTACGTTGATAAAAAAGAAGTCCGCGTTTCAGGTTTGGAGGGAATGAGTAGAGATGAACTTGAGAAAAAACTTGAGGAACTTTCGAAAAAAATCGATCACGAAAATGCAAAAATCATCGAGATCGATCCAATCGAAGAAAATTAGCGAAGAAGAATTTTGGAAATTGTTAACTAGTGGGAAGATAGGAACAAATGTCGGAACTGTTAAAATTATTACCGAAGAAGATAAAAATTAGTTACGCAGATGTTTCACTTGAAACAGAATCTAATCCAACTTTTTTGGAAGAATGTTATGGTGAATACTCAAGTCAAGAAAATAAAATTACAATTGCAAGTACGATCTCTGATGCAGACATTGCGAACACATTAATTCATGAAATTATTCATGCATGTGTTTGGTATGGAGGACTAAAAGATGATGGAGCAGAACTTGAAGAAGATAAAAAAGAGGAAAGAGTTGTAAATGTAATTTCAAATCAACTCAGTCAAATATTACGAGACAATCCCAAAATACTGACTGTCATCAAAAAGGGTTTATCAAAAAAATATGTCGGATCAAAAAAGAGAAACGAAACTGTGGCACTCTCTCAAAAAATACTTGAGAAATATACATTTCACAAGAATCGAAAGTAGGACTGTCAATGGCATTCCTGATCTATTTGGTTGTCATAATGGTGTAAGTTTTTGGTTAGAATTAAAATCTGATTACGTCAGTTATCCTAAACTTTCTAAATGGCAGATTGCATGGATCAATGGATATGTTCGACATGGTGGTGTGATGTTGATCTGCAATAATGCCCTCTCGGAGAGCAAGTTGAAACTTTATAGAATTCGCGCCATGGTTGTGGAGCCAAGGGAATTGATCCCTGATGCAACCCACGCGAACCGAGGAGCATGGCACGAGGTTGAGCAATCTATGTTGCAACTGCTCAATAACGATAATTAATTACTATCAATAGTCTTTCCGATAATTGAATAGTTATCAGTCATGTTCGTGATTCGTTCTTATTTGTTCGTGTGCACTGCACCATGGATCATGTTGCATGTGCGTAGGGGTCCAATAGGAATTACAAAAATGATTTTTGTTAGATTCAACTTACGCGGGAATTTTTAAAATATGGTACCACCGGTCGGGGCTAGGGTGTAAGTTTGATACACGCAGTGATATTGTAAACGATATGGGAAAATTAACACATTTAACTGATGAAGAATTACGCGATCTAGTTTTCAAAAAACAACTAGAGTATGTGAAGTTATGCCAAGATGATTTCTTAATGTTTGTTAAGGAGATGTGGCTAGATTTTATTTATCGTCAGACTGATGACCCTGACAACTATGGTCACCATCAAATTATAGCAAAAGAGTTTACAAAAATAGCTGATAAAAAATTACGAAGGCTCATTGTGAATATGCCTCCTAGGCATACTAAATCTGAATTTGCATCTTATTTGTTTCCTGCGTGGATGATAGGCAGGAACCCAAAAATGAAAATAATGCAGGTTTCGCATAACGCAGAACTTGCAAGTAGGTTCGGAAGTAAGGTTCGTAATTTAATGGAAACCTCAGAGTATAAACAAATTTTTGGAGATGTTCGTTTGCGTGAGGACTCCAAAGCAAAGGGACGTTGGGAAACAAATCATGGTGGAGAATATTTTGCAGCTGGTGTTGGAGGTTCCATCACGGGTCGTGGTGCGGATTTATTGATTATTGATGATCCTCACACCGAACAAGATTCCTATTCGGACACCGCAATGGAACGAACGTACGAATGGTATTCTTCAGGTCCACGTCAACGTCTTCAACCAGGAGGAACTATTTGCGTGGTAATGACTAGATGGGCAGAAGATGATTTAACAGGAAGGCTCATCAAGGCTCAAAAAGAACCGAAAGCCGATAAGTGGAAAGTAATAGAATTTCCTGCCATCTTAGAAACAGGTACTCCGGTATGGCCTGAATATTGGAACCTAGAAGAATTAGAAAAAGTCAAAGCTTCTATTTCTCCTCACAATTGGAATGCTCAGTATATGCAGAACCCTGTAGCGGAAGAAGGGGCTATACTAAAACGTGAGTGGTGGAGGATGTGGGAGAAAGATTTTATCCCGCAATTACAACATGTGATTATGAGTATGGATACAGCGTATTCTAAAAAAGAAACAGCCGACTATTCTGCGATTACTGTATGGGGAGTATTTCAACCACAAGAGGGTTATGATAATAATTTAATATTACTAGATGCTCAAAAAGGCAGATGGGACTTTCCTGATTTGAAGAATGTAGCATACGACTTATATCGTTATTGGGAGCCTGAAAGTATTATTATTGAAGCTAAGGCCACAGGACAACCACTCATTCAAGAGATGAGAAAAATGGGTATACCGGTGATTGATTATGTTCCAGCTAAGGGACGAGATAAATTTACTAGGGCTAACTCGGTTGCCCCTATTTTTGAAAGTGGAATGGTATGGTATCCAGACGAGCATTGGGCAAAAGAAGTTATCGAAGAATGCGCTGCATTTCCTCATGGTCAGCATGACGACTATGTAGACAGCACCACACAAGCAATGTTAAGATACCGACAAGGTGGTCTGGTATCAACATACCAGGACGAAGAGGAATCGCCACGTATAGAACGGGAATATAGATACTATGCCTAAGACAAAAAAAGATATAGACGCTGAAGTTGAGATAGAATTAAAAAAGGAAACTCCTAATGCATATCCTATTATGAAAGGAGCGAGTCCTATTACTCATCTAAGAAAATTTTTAATGAAGAGAAAACTAGAAAGACAAAATGAGCTTTTAAAAGAAATCAACGAGTCTGATAAGGATAAAGGTATTGGTTTGTATATGGAACCTAAACCTAAAAAAGTTTCTAAGAAATCTGGCGGAATGATCAAAGCCAGAGGAAATAAATTAGCAAGATCTAAACCAACCAAAATCTGTTAAGGAGAAAATTATGGATCCATTATTAAAATTAAAAGAACCTAGATTAAAATTTAAAAAAAGAAAAGATTTAAATAAAAACGAAATTATGGGCATGGGAACCGCATTAGGTTTAACCTCAGGAATGGCAACTTATTTAAAACTAAAAGAAAACGAAAAAGGTTTAGATAAATATTCAAAAGCAAAAATGGAGTCTGCATCAATGAAAAAAGTAATGCCAAAAGAAAAACCAAAAGATTTTTATGAAGGAGAAGGATACAAAGGCTCTCCTGATATGTACCCTGATTACGAAGAAGATAAAAAGGATATGAAAGAAGGACGTAAGGTTAAACACATGGGCTCCAAGTATGGTGGTTCTATTAAAAAATTAAAATTAGGCGGCTTCTCAAGAAACAATTATAAACGTACCGGCAAACTGTAGGAGTTGCCATGGTTAAAGATAAAGCAAAAAAGGTTCTTAAAGAAGTAGAAAGCAAGTCTAACGAAGCTTCTGAAGAAAAAATAAAAAAAACGAACACTGATTCGATATCCATGATACCTGAAAACTTTTCCGAGTTTGGTAGTTCTGTAGACCCTACCGATAAGAAAGTATTTGTGTATGGTGCCAAAAAATTTGGTAAAGATACCTTAGGCCATGCAGCAGCAAAAGGTACTAAAGAATATAGAGCCTCTCTACGCAATAAAAATTTTGAATTAGAGTATGATCGAAAAGGAGATAACAAATCTATTGGATTTAAGTTTGTTAGAGAATTTTCTAAAGGAGATTTTGTAGTTGCTAAGAAAGATAAAAAATACTACAAGGATATTGTATAATGGGTCACGAAAATAATATTACTAAATCTTATAAAGTTAATGGTACAACTAAATACTATAATGTACCTGATCCTAAACATAAAACTCCAGATATGAGTCTTCCTAAAGAATACGGAAAACAATATGATGATTTAGAGAAAGCCGTAAAAGGGGCAAAAGATATTTCGAAAAAATTAGATAAGTATCCTCACAAACATAATCAAGGTGGCATGGTAATAGGCAAACAAAAAGATTACATAAAGGATTTATTATAATGGCTGTAGAAAAAAACGAACCACAAACAGAAGAAATTAAACTAGCGGAAAACCCTGAGATCGCTCCTGAAGAAGTAGTGATCATGGAGGAAGATGCAGAGACCACGGATCAGGGACCAGAAGAAGAATTTAATTTTGCAGAAAATATTGCAGAACGTTTAGACGATAGAGTACTAAAAAGATTAGCATCGGATTTAATTGCGGATGTAGAAAACGATAGAGAAAGCAGAGCAGGTTGGCAGGAAACTATCGACAAAGGTTTAGATTTATTAGGTGTTAAATACAACGTAATGAACCGACCTTTTAAAGGTGCGTCTGGTGTAACTCATCCAATGCTCTCTGAAGCGTGTACCCAGTTTCAGGCTCAAGCCTATAAAGAATTATTACCCCCTGATGGTCCTGTACGAACTCAGATTGTAGGTAACCCTACTCCTGAAAAAGAAGCTCAACAACAACGAGTAAAAGAATACATGAACTATCTTCTAATGGAGAAGATGGAAGAATACACAACCGATGTAGATCAAATGTTATTTTATTTACCTTTAACAGGATCTACGTTTAAAAAAGTATTCTATGATGAATTATTAGAAAGACCCGCATCTTTATTTATACCGGCAAGAGATTTAATTGTACCTTATTATGCGACCGATTTAAAAAGTTGTGAACGAATTACGCAAGTCATGAAAATGAGTGACAATGAAATTCGTAAAAAAATGGAAATCGGCATGTATATGCAAACGGAATTGTTAGATCCGCAACCAGAACAAACCGATACAGAAAAAAGATTAGACGATCTTCAAGGATTAAAACCAAATTACAAAGACTACATGTACAATGTATTAGAAATTCATGTGGATCTAGATATGGAAGAGTACACTTCGGATGTACCTAACAAAGAAAAAAATATTAAAGTTCCTTACATCGTAACTGTGATTGAAAACACAGGACAGATTTTATCTATTTATAGAAATTTTAGAGCAGATGATCCTAAATATAATCGTATTGAATACTTTGTTCATTATAAATTTTTACCAGGATTAGGATTTTATGGTTTTGGAATGCTCCACATGATTGGTGGATTGTCTCGAACTGCTACTGAAGCGTTAAGACAACTATTGGACGCTGGTACGTTATCCAATTTACCTGCTGGATTTAAGTCTAGAGGGATGCGAGTACGTGATGATGACCAACCTATTCAACCTGGAGAGTTTAGAGATGTCGATGCACCAGGTGGAAACATCAAAGATCAGTTTCAATTACTTCCTTTTAAAGAACCTTCAAGCGTTTTATATTCATTATTAGGTTTTGTAGTCCAAGCAGGACAAAGATTTGCTGCGATTGCAGACTTACAAGTAGGCGATGGCAACCAACAAGCAGCTGTTGGCACTACGATTGCGTTAATGGAACGTGGTTCGCGGGTCATGAGTGCTATTCATAAGCGTTGTTACTATGCAATGAAGCAAGAATTTAAAATTTTAGCAAGAATTTGTTCAGAATTTCTTCCACCAGAGTATCCTTATGATGTTTATGGCGGAGAAAGAACTATTAAAGCACTAGATTTTGATGATCGAGTAGATATTTTGCCAATGGCGGATCCAAATTTGTGGTCAATGGCTCAAAGAGTGACTTTAGCACAGACACAATTGCAAATTGCGCAGTCAAATCCGCAAATGCACAACATTTATGAAGCTTACAGAAGAGTGTATGAGAGTTTAGGAACAAAAAATATTGATTTATTGTTAAAAGCACCAGAAATGCCTGAACCAATGGATCCTGCAAAAGAAAATTCGCTATCTTTACAGATGCAATTGCTTAATGCGTTCCCTGATCAAGATCACGATGCTCATATTCAGGCTCATACGATATTTATGCAGACCAGAATGGTACAAATTAATCCGCAAGTGTATGCATTATTACAATCACACGTTTCAGATCACATAAGTATGAAAGCATCGTTAGAAGTACAAGCTGCAATTCAACAAAATGCACAATTACAACAAATGGCTCAAGTAGATCCGCAAGCTTTTCAAACTGTATTTAATTCTATGATTGCAAAAAAGACAGTTGAGATTACTGCACAGTTAGCACAGGCCGAAATGCAAGCAGGTCAAGCACAACAAGATCCTTTAGTTCGTTTAAAACAACAGGAAATAGATTTAAGAGCTCTCGATCTACAAAGAAAAACTCAAGAGGCTCAAATGAAGGAAGCGGGTCAATTCAATAGACAAGAAAATGATATTGCTTTCCAAATGGAGCGTTTGCAATCACAAGAAGAAGCTTCGGATAAACGTTTGCAAGTCGCAAAAGAAAAACTTAACTTAATGAGGGAAAAAAATGTACAAAAAAGCTAGAGGTAAAGGACTTCAAGATGAGAAAATGAAACCTGGTACAATCATGAAAGCTAAAAAAGGTAAAATGGCAATGCACAAAATGCCAAATGGTAAAATGATGAAAGGTGCAAAGCACAAAGGTAAAAAATAATGGCTCAAGGTTATCATAAAACAAAAAAAGGAACCATGGCTAAAAAAGGTCTTTGGTACAATATTCAACAAAAGAAAAAAAGAATCGCTGCAGGTTCAGGTGAGAAAATGAGAAAACCTGGAACTAAAGGTGCTCCAACCGCTAAAGCTATTAAAAAATCACAAGGAAAAAAATAATGCCACTTACAAAAAAAGGTGCCAAGATAATGAAAGCGATGAAAAAAGAATACGGTTCAAAAAAAGGTGAAACTGTATTTTATGCATCTAAAAATAAAGGAGTTATCAAAGGTGTCGACAAAAAAAGCAAAAAGAAAAAGAAATAATTTACCTGGTAAACGGTTTGGTCCTCCTCCTAAACGTGGACCTAATCCGCAAGGATTAAAAAACAAAAATCTATAAATGTCTTTATCTGAAAAGGAAAAACTTATTTTCTTAGCCGGAGTATTTGAAGGTGAGGGTACTATGGGTTATTGGAAAAATGGCGTAAGAAACGGCAAAATAAGAAAAAGAATTCAATGTAGTGTTAAGATGACTGATAAAGATATTATTTATCGATTTATGAATTATTTTAATTGTGGATATGTTTCAGAAATGAAACAAAGAGAAGATCACTATAAAATATGTTGGTCTTGGACAATAACTGGTTCTAAGGCTTTACAGGTTTTGGAGCAGATGTTACCCTATTTAGGATTAAGGAGATCAAAAAAATATCATGATATGGTTAAATCTTTTAGGGACAGCATTCAAAACGGGAGTCACGTTATACGAGAACAAACAAAAAGAGAAACAAGCAATCTCCCAAGCGAGACTAATGCATGCGGAGAAAATGGCTCGTGGTGAAATTGAATTAAGAAACGAAGTATTTCAAACACAAAAAAACGATTGGAAGGACGAATTTATACTCCTCGTTCTATCAAGTCCTCTATTTTTGTTGGCCTATTCCGTATTTGCGGAAGATGAAAAGATTGGTCAAAAATTAGATCTTTATTTCGAAAAATTACAAAACATGCCTTGGTGGGTGACTGGACTTTGGATTTCAGTCGTGGCTGCTGTGTATGGAATTAAAGCAACGGATATCATTAACACTAAAAAGGGCAAGTAGTATGACTAGTGAATGTGGAAAATGTCATGAAGAATTTGAAGTAAAAGACAACGAGTTTTTTTGCGATAAATGCAAGCCTATTAAAAAAGAAACATTAGAGGACTTAGATTTTAATAGCGATGAATGTTTATCTTGCCAATAAAGTATAAATTTGTTAAGCCATTATTAAATGATGGATATAGATACAATTAACCGTATTAGAAAAGAAATCTATAAATTAATAGATACCAAAAAAGATCATATCGTGCATGGTGTTGACAGCATAGAGAAGCTACAATACTCTAGAGGTCAACTCAGTTCTTTAGAAGAACTGCTTCAGGTGATTAAATACCTGCTGAAAAACGAGGATATAGAAGATGACTTTGGTAAGACCAGATGGGTCGAAAATTCTGACAACGGTAAAAAAACCTAAACCAGAAATACCTACCGACCCCAACTCAATAGATAAAATGTTAGACAAAATTCCAGAACCAACTGGATGGAGAATAGTAGTACGTCCATACATTCCGCCTGCAAAAACAAAAGGAGGAATTCACATATCAGATGAAGCTCAAGAACGAATTGCACTTGCAACAGTTTGTGCATTAGTTTTAAAAATGGGTCCATTATGCTATGAGGACAAAACTAAATTTCCCACTGGTCCGTGGTGCAAGGAAGGTCAATGGGTAATCTTTGGACGATATGCAGGTTCTAGATTTAAAACAGAACTTGGAGAAGTTCGTATTCTTAATGACGATGAAATTATCGGCACAGTAGAAGACCCTGAACATATAACACACAACTATTAGGAGAAAAAATGGTAGACGAAAATAAAAAGGATATCGAACTAGATACTGATGATGCTCAAGAAACAAATATTGTACTTGAAAATCAATCAGAGAAGGATACGGATCCTTCTCAATTAAAAAAAGAAGACGTTGATTTAGGTTACACTGATCTTGATGTTAGCAAAAAAGAAAAAGCTGAAATTAAAAAAGTAGAAGAACCTCAACCAGACGTTGAAGTAACTACAGAAACTAAAAAAGACGATAAAGAAAATTTATCTAAAGTTTCTGAGAATGCTCAAAAAAGAATTAAAGAGTTAACTTTTAAATACAGAGAAGCTGAGAGAAGAGAACAAGCAGCTCTTGAGTATGCTAAAGGATTGCAGAAAAAATATTCTGACGTTTCTAATAAGTATGAAGAATCAGATACTGAATATTTAAAACAATACGATGCAAGAATAGACGCTGAAAGAGATAAAGTTAAAAGACAACTTAAAGAAGCATTAGATTCTTCCGATACAGATAAAGTTATGGAAGCTAATGATGCTTTAACTAAGTTAGCTGTAGAAAAAGAAAAAGTTAGAATTTCTTTATCTGAAAAAGAAAAAGCAAAAAAAGAAAAAGAAACTAATCCAGAACCGGTAGAACAAACATCGCAAAATCAATACATTCCGCCAAAAATTAGCCCTAAAGCTAGAGATTGGGCATCTAGAAATGAATGGTTTGGAAATGATAAAATCATGACTTCTGCTGTCATGAACATGCATGATGAATTAATAATGCAAGGGTTTGACGCAGAGAGCGATGACTACTATAATGAAATTGATAAACAACTGAGAGATTATTTTCCTCAGAAGTTTAACAATGCCGAAGAAGCAAATATACCTAACAACAAGCCCGTCCAAAATGTTGCAGGTGTTTCTAGAAGGCAAGGAGGACGCAGGACTGTGACTCTCACCAAATCACAGGTAGCAATAGCTAAAAAACTTGGGGTGCCACTAGAGGAATACGCTAAATTCGTGAAGGAGGAAAGAAAATAATGAATAACACGATAGACAAGTCTTCACGCGAGTCCAATTCTAGAGATAAGACTACTAGAGTTAAAAGTTGGACTTTACCATCCAGTTTGGATGCGCCACTGCCACCGAAAGGTTTTGTTCATAGATGGATCAGAACTGAAGTTGCAGGTTTTGAAGATACAGGAAATGTATCTAAAAAACTTAGAGAAGGATACGAGTTCGTAAGAGCAGATGAATATAAAGATGCGATTAATGAATTTAATTATCCTGTCATTGCAAAAGGTAATTATCAGGGGTGTATTGGGATTGGAGGCCTTGTGTTGGCAAGGATACCAGAAGAGATATTGAAACAACGCAGTGAGTACTTTTCAAAAGTTACTCAAGATCAAATGCACGCTGTTGATAATGATCTCATGAAGGAACAACATCCAGGAATGCCTATCAATATTGATAGACAATCTAGGGTAACCTTTGGTGGTGGACGAAAGAGTTAGTTAACTTTTACTACCATTAAGAAGGCAAATTAAACTTAAAAAATAAATAGGAGAAAAACTATAATGGCAAACGTTGTGGAAAAGTTCGGTCTTAGACCGTACAGAAAACTAGACGGTACACCATTGGTTGGAGCTCAGAACAGATATACTATTGCAAGTAACTATGGAACTGCAATTTATCAAGGTGACTTGGTTGTACCTGTTACTGGGGGAAACATCGAAAGACATACAGCTGGAAACAGTACTGCTGTCGTTGGTGTTTTCAACGGAGTTTTTTACACAGATCCTACTACTCAAAAGCCGACTTGGAAAAACTATTATCCTGGTTCAGTTGTTGCGAGCGACATTACAGCGTTCGTAGTAGATGACCCAGATGCAGTTTTTTTAATGGACGCTGATGCGGCTTTCGCAAGAGCAGATCTGTTTCAAAACTATTCTGTAACCAATGCTAATGGAAATACAAAAACAGGAATTTCAGAAGTCCAATTGGACGTTTCTGAAAGCGGAACTAACGCATCATTTATTATACAGGCGATTGATATTTCTCAAGACCCTGATAACAGTGATACTGCGTCAGCTAACGCTAACGTTCTTGTTAGAATCAACAAACACTTCTACAGAAGTGGAACAGGCATATAATAGGAGAATAAAACATGGCTATATCACGATCACAACTAGTTAAAGAACTAGAGCCAGGTTTGAATGCACTATTCGGCCTGGAGTATTCTCGTTATGAAAACGAGCATACTGAAATCTTTACTCAAGAGTCTTCGGACAGAGCATTTGAGGAAGAAGTAATGCTATCTGGTTTCGCATCAGCACCCGTTAAACAAGAAGGTGCTGGAGTGGTATTCGATCAGGCGAACGAAACGTTCACTGCAAGATACACTCACGATACCATCGCATTAGCTTTCGCAATTACTGAAGAAGCTATTGAGGATAACCTGTATGACAGACTTGCTGCGAGATACACAAAAGCTCTTGCAAGATCTATGTCAAACACAAAACAAGTCAAAGCGGCTTCTGTGCTAAATAACGCTCAGAAATCTTCTGGCTACAATGGTGGAGATGGAAAACCTTTAATTTCTAACGCTCACCCATTAGCAACTGGAGGAACTTTCTCGAACGTTCTTGCAACAGCTGCAGACTTGAACGAAACATCTCTAGAGCAATCTTTGATTGACATTGCTGGTTTTGTTGACGAAAGAGGATTAAAAATAGCTCTTTCTGGCGTTAAAATGATAATTCCAAAAGAATTACAATTTACTGCTGAAAGACTTATGAAAACTCCTTTAAGAGTTGGCACAGCTGATAACGATATCAATGCTATCGCTAATATGGGAATGCTTCCACAAGGATACAGAATTAATCACTTCTTAACAGATACTGATTCTTTCTTTATTTTGACGGATGTTCCTAATGGCTTAAAGCATTTCGTTAGAAGTCCAATTAAAACTGCTATGGAAGGTGACTTCGATACAGGTAACGTGAGATTTAAAGCTAGAGAAAGATACAGCTTCGGCTGGTCTGACCCTAGATGTATTTTTGGTAACGGAAACTTACCTACTAGCTAATAGTTAGTAATACAATCTTTACGGAAAGGGCGGTCTTCACGACCGCCCTTTTTTTATGTATAATATAAATACCTAGAATAACAATTTTGCAGACTGACTAGGCAGACGGTATAGAGACTGCAGAATTTAACCGCTATACAGGAGAA
>Ga0208898_1000878_pt1 | contig 21567 bp, 42 predicted proteins | sample VirMetDEL_Mar_4_FD_184513 | JGI IMG/M metagenome (GOLD analysis project Ga0208898, IMG submission 184513) | Aqueous microbial communities from the Delaware River and Bay under freshwater to marine salinity gradient to study organic matter... | ecosystem: Environmental > Aquatic > Marine >...
TAATAGAGTCTGTGATAGAGATGCTTTCATCCCCGAACAGCTCTATTTGGTCTGTACCTATATATAGTTGTGTTGTCCGCATTATCTAATGTTTTGTACCGCATCAAATGCATACTCAAATTCTACTGCATACTCTACCATCTTATCATTCAAAGAAGTTCTGTAGCTCACACTATTTGTTAGTGGTATAACAGGGTATATCTTACTATCATCTTCTGTAGTCTTAGTAAGCCACACCTTCTCAGAGAACATTAGCTGTTTAATTACCTCGTTGTAGTCCTCACTTACAAAGCCAGTGTTTAGTATCACCTTGTTCTTGCCTTGCTTATCATACTGCTGATATTGGTGAGCAGTAGTGGAATAAGATTTAGTTTGTAAGTTTATTACATTAGCCTTATAACGCTCAGAGGTAGTCTCTGTAGATTCTGTTTCTCTGCCAAAGAAGTATAGGTCTTGTAACGCTCCGTTCTTATTTACAAAGGTTACTTTTCTGTTAGGGTACTTGTTACACTCCATAGTGCGTACCTTAATCCTATCATAAGTACCATCTCTATATACTCTAATCTCATCAACTAAATTGATGTCTACATAGTTGTCTATATCCCATAATAAAGGATTATTCTCAAAAGTACCGCCTACTGATAATACTCTTTGTTTGTAGTTATCTGCACTGATATCCCCACTTACAGAAGCATATTTTATCATATCACTTGCAGTAGTAGAAGCAGCTAAGGTTTCTGTTCTAACGGGCTGTCCGTTGCTTACCATAACCACATCAGTAGCATCAGTCTCATCAGCAAGTACAGGGATTCTGATATTCTCATCCTCAGGTCTCCATACCACTCTGTTGTCTATAAGTGTTCTGTCAGCAGGCTGAGGATTAGCACCTTCTTCAAAGTAGCCATAGCCATCTAAGAATAGTATTGTACCTCCACCGCCTGTAATAACTCCACCTGAAGAGTTGTATATCGTATAAGCTAATGCTGCCCATACCGCATCAGTGGCATATCCACCATCAAAGGTAACCTCTATATAGTCTCTAATTAACTCACTTATCTCAAAGGTTGCGTATCTGTTGCCCGTAGCAGGTACAGTCACTGACTTACTCAGTGTATATTGAGGTGATGCTATTGGAGATGCCTTTACTCCATTCCATATTTTTATAGTCAGCGTTACAGTAGCTGCTGATGAGTCTGCTGTATTAGGTGAGTAATAATATGGACTTCTTGTTAATTGTGCCATTTCTATTGTATCTTAATTTCTCTATGCGTTTTAAATGCACCAGTTAGTTGGGTATCTAAGTATTGTAATCCTAAGTCTGCTAAATCAGCAGTTAGTGGTTCATCATTCTGCTTGATAACAAAGTCTATAATCCCTGCACCTTGATACTTAAATCTCTTTATAGTACCTTTTCTTCCAATAGTCTTTGATATAGCAAAGGTTAGTCTTCTAAGTTCTCTTTCATCAAGACCAGGAGCTACCTTAGTAGCCACCCAATTCTCAAGTGTACCTGTCTTTACAGGAGGCGGAGTCTTTCCTGCTGCTCTACCATCATCTACCACTCTCAGATAGTCATTACCTGTTATCTGAAAGCCTAAATCTGTTACTTTGTACCTAAGGTTTCTTGCTGCATCACCTGTAGCGTTGAGGTCAAGCTCATTCATCCGCTCTATGAACTGATTAACGAACTGCTCACCATACAGGGTAAACAAGGCTTTTAGGTCTTTTGCTAACATACCGAGATGTTGTTTCTAATGTCAATAGTAATATCTACGCTCCATCCTGCAAGCTCATTCTCAAATCTGTCCTTGAAAGGCTCACATACAGGCTCTCCTACCAGTTGATACTCGTCTCTGTATAAGTCACCCCTTCTTAAATCTGATATTAGTGCATTGGCTACCTGTAGCTGTGTATTATATACATCTACTAAGTTGCTATCATCTTGTCTGTACCCCTCGTCATTATCATTAAACTCCTTTGTGTAGTCTACAATATCTAAGAATAGAAAGCTAATAGTCATACGCACTGTATGCTCAGTAAGTTGTGTATTACCAAGAATAAAGTGACTTAACGGGAACATCTCTGTTTTGTTAAGGTTTACTTGCGTAATATCCCCAAAGGTTACTGTATTCACAATAGGATGCGCCCATAGGAAGTCCTTTATTGTTTTTATTACATCATATACATTTGTCATTACCTGTATGCTTCTTTAATTCGTTTTGCTTCTAATTCGTTTTTCTCTTTCTCAAATACTAACCAAGTCATTATTTGGTGTACTGGTAGTTGGGTAACTTCGTTAAACTTTGTGACATCACCTCCAGCTGCTGCATAAATTGATTGATACCAACCCCATTTTCTGCCAAAAACTTGTTCTCTGCTTGCTGGCGCATCTGTGGAGACATCTGCTTCAGTGAAGATTTGAGGGTAAGACTCGATAATCTCATTCCTAAACGATAAAAAAAAACAGAAGCTCCTAAAGCTACGCTTGCAGGCATATACTTCATATAGTCTGCATACTTAGCAGAACCTTCATATTCTTCTATCTCGTACATATCTCCCTTGTGGGCTACTATAGGTCTGAATAATGCAGCCATAGCTTTATGCATATTAGCTACATCAAACAGATACTTCTCAGTGTCTAAGTAAACACCCCAAGCCATATTCTGTATGTCAGGTTCTAATCCGAACTCTACCTCAACTCCGTTAGAGCCTCTGAACCAAAAACGCTTTACAAGTGGAGTAGGCTCATTCAGACAATTAGCAATATCTTCTAACACCTCCTCAAATAAGTGCATAGGTAACTGATAAGACTCACTCATCTTTAATCCACAGAATATCTCAAGAGCCTTTAGGTTTAAGAAGTCTGCTGCCTCTTCGCCAGCCTCTTCTCCTATGCCTTGCAATACTGCTGCATACTTCTGATACTGCTCAAGGGTAATATCTGATAGTGAGTTAGGGATTGTAAGTGATAATTGTACTTTGCTCATATAGCTGTCTTATATTAGGTATAACTAAATTTTATTATTCTGTACCACTATAAGTTTTCTTTATGGTAGTATAAGAAAATAGTATAGTAATATACCTACTATAGGCAAAACAGATTCAAGTATTTTAGTTATCTTAGTATAGAAGTTTTCCCTGCAACTTAGGTTGCTAAAACACACCAGAGTGAGCCGAGTGGGTAAGGCTTGGGAGTTTGGTCAACGATGACCCAGTTATCTCAATAATGTCTGGTAGGAGAGACTCTTCCGTAATTTGCTTTAAGCGTTATAAGGGAGAGGTGTGTTAAATAAGTAAATAAGTAGTTATATGAAGCATACTAAAGCAAGAAGAGTAGGTAAGAAGAAGTTTAATAGAATACTTAATGATGAGATAGCTAAAATAGAAGAAAGCCGACCCTCAAGGGTCAGGCGTAATGGCGTAGAGTTAAAGCCTGAACTACAAGAAGAGTTTATTAAAGACAAAGAAGAGCTGTCTGCTACAGCTCAAGTCTCTAAACGACCAATGACTAAGTTAGGCTCTCTAAGAGCCTCCTACTTTAATAGACCTTGCATCTATATGCTGTATAAAGGAGATAAGATAGTCTATGTAGGTCAAACAGAATGTCTCGCCCGCAGAATAGGAGAACACTTTGCTACTGACAAAGACTTTGACTCCTTCGTAGTCCACTCCTTCATAGAAGACCAGTACATCAGACTGAAGAAAGAAGAAATACTCATCCGAAAATATAAGCCTAAATACAACTCCGTTCATAAGTAGTTGAATTCATTGAAAAGGCTCGAATACACCTGCCAACATTCAAAATGCGTTGAAATCATCTAAATGGGTCGAATACACTTACCCAACTTCATTTTACATCAATTTAATCTATGGTGCTATAAATTAGGCTAATGATAGGTATTTTCTATGGTGTAATTGGTTTTGTTTATGAGTGTTATACCCTATAACACTATAAGATTTATTTATAAGTAAGTTACAAAAAAAACCCCCAATTTCTTGGAGGCTTATTTAAGGCTATTTTAAAGCGTTTTAAGAGGCTTTTCAGTTGATTTGATATATATCTACTTCTTGCCACTCATCAGCACCTAATTTGTCATATATTAGGCGGTCAAGGTCATTGACCAGGTGCAATTTGTCAGCTGTAAAGACTGCAAAGGATTTGCGACTTGTTGCGATTCTGGTCGCTTGTTTAATAGTGCAACCTTTGTCTTTGAGTTGTTCAATAGTTTTTATTTGAATCATAAGTTGTACTTTTCGGTCATATAATCTACTTTCAAATGCTCTGCTATTTCGTAATAGTTTACTTGATGTAAGAAGGCAAGAGCATAGTCTTTTGCTATCTCGTTTTCACAATTGCAAATTGTCCACTCCTCAGCTAATTCTTTGAGGTGTTCTGAAAAGTCATAGATGCTATGATTGTAGAACTCATCATCGAACTCAAAGCCGTTGAACAATTCTAAATTGATTCGCCAGGTAGCGTAATTTGTCCAACCATTATAAGTATTGTCTGTTGCCATTGTTAAGGATTTAAGATTGTTAAAATAATAATTACCAGAAAATAAAGCGGTGCCAAAATCAGCACCGCCTTTGTAAGTAGTTTCGAAAATGTACTAAACTTCTTCATCTTCTTCTTCAATTAGTCCATTACGCTCTGCTATTTCTTCAAAGTCTAATTCAATAGCGTCAAGTACATCTTCACAAAGAAAGATTGTTTCGCCGTATTCAATCGCCTGGAGAATATCATCTTGAAAATAAGATGGGTCAGTACAGATAAAATAATTGGGGTCGAAGTCCTCAAAGGTTACTTTGTAGTATTCATATCTGTCAAGCTTATAGCAAGTTCTCATATAAATACCTTCGCCGTCCATCGTTTCCCAGTATTCGTAAGACTCAAAGCGGTCAAGTCCTTTTTCTTTTGCTACTCTGTGAAAATCATCAGTAACAATTTCAAATCCTAATTCTTCTTTACATAGTTTTTCAAAGTCAATTTGTGTTTTCATTTTATACTTATTTAGTTAATAAAAATTAAATGTAACACACTCTGAACCCTGAAGGGTTGTAAGTCTGTTTTCAGTATGTCAAAGAACTCACTACAATAATACACACAAAAACACACAAAACAACATTTTTCTAAGACTTTAACATTTCTTTAACAGTGCTTAGAATGGGTCTAAATAAAGTACTATGCATAGCAAGGTACTAAGCAAAGCAAACAAGCGGAACAAAAAAAGGAGGGAATTACCCCTCCTACATTAAAGACCCTCCTATATTAAAGAGTGTCCTGCATTAAAGACCTACCTATATTAAAGTCCTAATTCAATTCATAAACCTCAACTAAGTCTGGTGAAACATCTGGATATTTTCTAAGGATAGTCTTTAGATAATCATCTGTAAAGCTATTCTCTCCCTCTACTCTTACCAAGTACTTTTTTCTACTTACTAATATCTTACAGGCTTCCTTTGCGTTTAGTGTCAGCTTATTTATTTGACTGGTGTCTTTTACTTCAATCATATTAAACTTGAGTTATGTCCATTAAATAATCATCTGTATTACACTTTGAACATTCAAATACATATTGATTGTCATATTCAAAATAAATTGTATCACAATTATTACATCTTATTGTTTCTTTTGCTTCCATATCAATTACAAAATAATTCTACAAATATTCCAAACAGATAGATATTTAAAACTATCGCTGCCATACCTACTACATAGGTACATATCATTGCACTAAAATCTTTACTATTCATCTTCGTTTATTTTGTTTCCTTCTTTGTCAAATAATAGTCCGAAGTCTTCTAAGTATTCGGCTACTCTACTAAACTCTGTTAGTTCCATATATTCTTTGTTAAGCCAACCAAGTATATCGAGTTCTAAGTCTTTTAGAAATAAAGCCTCCATATCATCTAACATATCTTGGTCTATTGGCTCTAAAGCTAATTGTGCATCTACTGAATCTAAATAGTTTTGACACATTTCAGCCCAATCAAATCCAATTTCGTTAATTATATTTTCGCATACTTGCTCAATACTTTGTGTTAACTCAAATGATAAATTGTAGCTGAAAAGGTTAAAGGCATCTATATCAACTCCTAAGTCTCTAAATAGGTTAATGGTGTCTTCATACCAATCTTCGTCAAGAACCCAATCCTTGTTGTTTTCTACCGCTCGTTCTTGAGCGGAGATATCTAATTCTGCAAAGTAATATTGTTTTTTCATAATTATTTAGTTTTATAGGTTATCAATCCTTTTTTTTAGATTCTCTTTGATAGTATCAATTTCTTTGTGTGATATAAACTCAATAAACTTTATGTCATCAAACACAATAGTTAATTCTATCTTCTCTCCCTCATAGTAGCTATCAGCTACAAATATTATTTCAGGGAAGTTCTCATTAAGCATCATTGTGTGCAAGTCGTATGCATTAAACATCATTTCTTTCATAATTAATTAATTTTATATGGCATTATGATTCCATATTGATTCTCATTAATATAATCCTGGACATAATTAATTGCAGGTTTGCAAACAATAGGTTTGTTTTGTCCATTAAAATACAATTTAAAGTTTTCTAAGTCCAATGCCTGACCTAAATTATTCAGTAGCTTATGATTTATTCCTATAAAAGAAACATCTTCGGAGGGTGAATTATTTGGTATAACTTGCTCCCAATTAGGAAAGTTGTAGTCATCACCATTCTTTTGTACTTCGTAAGTAATATCTGGTTTATTATTAAACATACCTGTAATGAAGTATTTATTACCATCTACTGATAAGCTAATGTGATTGGCATTGTAAATAGTTTTCCACATCTTAGCTTCAATGAGAAGACCATTATTTGGTATTAATGCTATTGAGTCATCTTCTAAGATTCGGTTATTTGGCACTATACTCATAATATGAGCATCAGTCGCAACAAATTCCTTTTGGGTTAATAAGATGAATGTCATTGCAGGTCTTAGTGCATCTTTACCTGCTGATAAGTGTAGTTTAAAATTAGTTTTCATAATTACTTTGTTAAGTGGTTTAATTGTAGTTTAGTTAAGAAGCTATCAAAGTCTTGTTCATACTTCTTGATTAGTTCCTTTTGTCTTTCTGCTTCGGCTTGTCTTTTTGCCTTTGCAATGTTGTGATTGAATTGTTCTTTTTTCATTGTAATAGTTTTAGGGGTTATTGTTGGTAACAAAGCTAAACACATTTTTTTCTAAAACAAGTCAAAAGTAAAACTTTAACATAATTTTAAGAAAGAAGTGAACAGAAGTGAAAAGTTTTGGCAGACAAAACAATTTGCCAAGAAGTGGTGATTCGCCAGGAAGTGGCTACCCCTCCTGCATTAAAGGGTGCCTATATTAAAAAACCCCTCCTGCATTAAAGAGGAAGGGTTCTATATTAAAGAGTGTCCTATATTAAAGAGCTATCTAATTACATACCTACCTAAAGATTTTCCTTGTATTAAATATTGCAGTCCGTATCTGATAGCATCCATAAAGTGATTGAACTTATCAATAGGCTTTGCGTTACGCTCCTGCCATACATAGTTATTCAGCTCCCTAATAATATTGTGAGAGCCTTTGTCTACTATCATCTCGTAGTCCTGTACTAATGCTATACCACTTAATATACTACCTTGCTTCTTAACCGCAGGTTTGATGTTTAAGTCCATAGCCTTTAGCTCACTGATAAGTCTTGGCTCGGCAGAATCCATTATCACTAAGTCTAATCCACAGAACTGTCTGTTCTTACTGGCTATCATTGAAGTAGTCATATTCTTTTGTGAGTAACATTCTCTAACCCACATACGCTTATTCTCACTATCTACACTTATCTGACAAAGCACCGTAGGGTCAACAGAGAATCCTATATCCTGTGCAAATACCGTTAGCTCTGTCTGCTGATAGTCTCCTACTCTCCAGTTCTTATAGATAGTACCCTCTGCCTTACTTAGCCACCCTCCTAATATAGAGTGCTGATACATATCAGGTCTACGCTTCTTCATATCATATATCTGCTCCAAGAAAGACTCTGACAGATTATCCTTATTATCCATATAGGTAGTATGAATATAAGTAGCGTTGCCTTCTCTACCATTCCATCCTTCAGGAACTCCTACATTCTGAAACCATCTCTGATATATCCAATGCTCTTTAGTAGTAGGGTTCAATATTAAGATACATCTATTAGGCTTCTCTTGTACCCTAACAGATAAGTCTATCTTGTTAAAGGTGTCCTCATCTACTAACTCTTCTGCCTCATCTAATACAAAGGTTGTAATACCATTTAGAGACTTCAGAGCAGCCGTTTGATTACCACTTGATGTTCTGATACCTTTGAAGATAATAGAGTTCTTAGTGGTAAGATTTATAATCTCATCCTTTGTGATACGGAAGTCTTGCTGTACTCCCATTAGGTCAATCTTCTCTACGAACTCAGGAATAATAGAAGTCTGTGCTGAGGTCATTGTATATCTACTAAAGAGTATTCTATGTCCTTCTTCATAAGTTAGGTTCAATAGAAACACTGCTACCCCAAAGGACTTTCCTGAACCCCTACCTCCAGTAACTACAAAGTACCTTGAAGGGTCTTGAAACAGAGGAATGTATTTTTCATTAAGGACTACATTATTCTTGCTCATCCTCTTCTTCTATATCTTCTATATCCTCTTCAGGTTCTATATCTATAGTCTGCTCATCAGGTTGCTGATTAAAAGAGAAGTTAATTACTGGTGCAGTTCTTCTTGCAGGCCCACTATCCTCTCCTTTCTCAAGGTGTTCTAAGAACATCTTAATAGCATTTAGCTTTACTGTATCAGACTCTCCTGACTTAATAATCTCTGCAAGACTTGTAAAGATACCTTCAGCACCACCTAAACTCTTAATGGCTACTTTGTTAGCAATCTTAGGCAACTGCTTTTTCTTAGCATCATTCAGTCTTGCTGGCTGTGAAGTAACCTGACCTTTTATCTTTACCTTAGAAGGTAGTCTCTTGTTATTTCTTCTACCATCAGTAGACTTTATTTCATTACTCTTTTGTCTTGCCATAGCTTATAAATTTCCCCATTGGTTAGCCATAGCATTAGCTATGCCCATAAATGTTTTACTTCTTAATGTTCTTCTTTCTTCTGCTGTCTTAGCCTTGCTTAGAGCATCCAAGTACCACTTAGCTTGCCTTTTCTTTTTACCATTCTTATCTTCCCACTCCACAAACTCACCTTTTCCAACAAGCTCTGTAGGCTGAAGTAATGGTAAGTTCTTTAACCAAAGACAAGTCTTTTTACTTGCCTGGTCTCCATATTCATAAGGTTGAACTATTTGGTCTGGTTTTCTTATCTGACTACTTATAACACTAACAGGATTCTCTAAAGCTATTCTTGGTATAGGAGCGTTTAATAAAACCCTAACAAAGTCAAGTGCCTCTTCCTGGTTTTTCCACCTGTCCTCGTTTTTAGTTCCATCCTTATTATAAAGCCATCTTGCTCCACTAACAGCTAAGTAAGTACAAGGAGGGTGAGCAATCATCAAATCCCATCCATCATTAAGAATCTTAGTAACATCTCCTTGTATGTGCCACTCAGGATGTCCTCCACTGCAAGGCAATATATCGCAACTAAAGGCTTGATGACCTCTTTCTCTAAAGGCTTTCGTTACTGCCTGGCTTTCTTCACAAGCTACTAATACTTTCATTTTTTATAATTGTTATTGTATATTTCTATGTATGTACTCAAGATAGCATCTTGTATATTATCCTTGTCGTATATATACTCAGACTCTTTATACTTGCCACCAAACTTTATAGTAAGTGCATACTCATTCTTTTGTTTATAGTACTTCCCATCAAACTCTGCCTTTGGTATGCAACTCACATAAATATGTTTGCTGTGACACCAAGACATTTCCTTCAGTGGGTTGTCTATTGTAGGACTTCCAAGCCTATAAGGATTCTTCTTTATCTTCACTCAATACCTTTTACCTTACGCATTACCTTTACAAAGACATCCAGCTTGCTGTAGACCTCATCAATGTCCTCTTCTGACAAACCCTCTATCATATTCTCAAGAGTAGTATTGTGATTCAGTAATAAAGATAACTTCTGCTTTAGGCTTTTGTTTTCTTCCTCTACCTCATTTAAACGCTCTCTAATGGACTTTGAGGCTTCTAAGGCTTCTATAGGTCTTTCTTCCTTAATAGTGTCTACAATGTCTTCATATAGCTCCTTAAACCTTTTATCTTGCATTGCATAGTCAAACACTGTCTTAATGCTATGCATCACTGTAGAGTGGTCTCTATCAATAGCCTTACCTACTTTACTTAGGCTGTAGAACTCTGTGAGTTCCTCTCTTGCTATTTTACAGAAGATACTTCTTGCAAAGGCTAAGTCAGTATGTCTTTCTCTTGTATCAATTCTTTTTCCTATTTGTTTTTCAATCGTTCCCTTTAATCGTTCTAATTCTGTTTTCATAAATCTCTTTCAGTATATCTTGATAAATGAGCTGGCTAACTCTTTTGTGTTCTTCTGATGTCATTAATATCTCATCTTCATCTACATCAGAAACCTCATCAAACCTCTTGTCCATTATGTCATTGATTTTGTCTACCGCTCTTTTAACACCTTCACAAGCTAAGTAGTCCTCTTGCTCTTCAAAGAACTCTATCATTTCTAAATAGACATCTTCTTCATTAAAGATAAGCCAAGAAGTTAATGTGGTCTCATAGATGATTCTGATTATCTGCTCATCAGACTTGCCATCATAATTATAAAATTCCTCTATAAACATTGTTTGTTATTAACTCTTCTGAGTTGTCTTGCATAAAGAACTCTTTGTAGATGTTTACTGCATCTGAAATCTGTACGCTTCCTAACTCTAAGAAGTTTTCACTACACTCAAATATACCAATATCTAAGTTAGTTTTGTCAACAACAAGAAAAATAAATTCGGTTGCTCCGAATATCTGTAAGTAGAGTGAGGCTTGTAGTGAATAGTTGTATTTGTTTGCAGCCCACATAAACTCCTTAACGCTACCGCTGGTAGTCTTTAAGTCAATAATAGTAGAGCCATCTTTAGTCATTGCATCAGCCTTTGCTCTGAAGGGTAGGTCGTATAACATACCAACTCCTGGTACTTCATAGTTGCAATCATCAAGTAAGTATGAGGCATCTGCATTAGACTTTACCGCATCTGCTATCCAGTAAGCATTTTCCATCTCACTTCTTGTGTAAACAAGGTGACTGCCTAATTCTGCTACTGCTTCCTTATATGCCTTAGTAGCCTTAGTACCATCTACAATAGTTAACTCATCTAACCTGTGAGGCTCAAGTACTGATAAGTGTACTAACTGACCATCCCTTAATGCTTGGCTATTAGTATCTGTTCTTCTTAGTGACTTTCTGTAAGCCTTTGGTGATTGTAATAGTTGTTTAAGTGATGAGCTACTTAGTGCGTTCTGTCCTAAGTGTCCGTAGTAAAACTCATCATTGACCATCTCTTTTAAGATGTCCTCTTTATTCCATTGTTCTCCGTTTAGTAATGTAATCATATCTGTTTTTCTAAATGTTCTAATTTCTTTTCGTAATACTCTATGGTCTCTACTAACCTTCTCATTCTGCCTACTCTAACAGAGTCTGCGAACTTCAGGTCATCATTTTCCATTTCAAGTTTGGTGTTGTATATCATAATCTCTCTCATACAATCACCCATCTTTAGCACCTTTTCAGTAGGGTTCTTATCTGTGGCTTCCTTAATTGCTTTAGCAAGAAAATCCATAGCATCTAAGTACCTTTCCTTACGCTGTACATCCTTTATGTCTTTAAACATCTGAAGCATCTTCTAAATGTAATAGGTAGACAATAATAAATGCTAATAGAAGTGTGTTAATGTCAATAGGTAAAAGTGCGTTAAGCACTGATAGTCCTAAGAAGAACACAAAGGTCAGTAGGTAATGTTGCCACTTCATTTCTTCTTGTTTCTATCTCTCCAAGTTACATAGCACACAGCTAATCTTTGGTCTTGTCGTTTGTACTCAATCATCATCTGATTGTCTGACATACATCTGCTAACAAACTCTTCTTGAGTTTCATTAGCCTTTGGTTTTGGTAATGGCATCTTGTTGTGATTTTTCTATTTCTAATTGTAAATTTGCTAAGGCTCTCCAAGCTACTTTTGCTGAGTGCCTAATGTTGTCATCATCTATTTGTCCAGCTTGTAGCGTATGTCTAAGCATAGCGTCTAAGTGGTCATTAGACTTCTCTCTATCCCAATGGAGTGGTTTATCAGGATGGTGCTGTTGGTTACCTGCCCAAGAACAATGGGCTACCTCAAACAAAGCATCAGGGAAATACTTAAACACTCCTGAGAATATAGGGTGCTTCTTTCTGTTAGTAGATGGCATTGTCAATCTGTCTGATTAGGTCTCTTAGTTCCCAATGTTCAAACCTACCTGCAATCTCTCCGTTGTAGGTCTTGATTCTGACATCATACCAATGCTTGTCTTTTTGTTCGTCTCTGCCTATTGGCTCAACTTTTACTGTAAAGTTCATATACTTGATTTTTATGTTTAATCAAATATATAAACAATTTGTGGATATGTCAATACCCTTAGTTAAATTTTAACAAAGTATATCCTTTTGTAATATCAAAGTAACCTACTTCCTTAGTAACCTTAGTAAAGTCATTAAAGTAAGTGGTCTTAGGAACGCTCCTTAGTTCCCATATCCCGTTATGCTTTCTCATATCAAAAGCGTAGACTCCTTTAGGTGTGCTATTGATATACACAGGTACATCATTATGCTTACTACATTCCTTTATTACAGCATCATACTTATCCTTCTGTATCATCAGTTCAGGATAATGTGTTCTTCTGCATTTAAGTTCTATGCGGTGTTTCCTCTCAGGAGAGTAACAATCCCATCTACTGGCAGGATTCTTAGCCTTAGTAAGGTCAGGATAATAGTTTTCTTTAAGCCAATCGAATAGCTCTGCTTCTTCACTGATAAGTTTCAAAATATTGTTTTAATTGGTCATACATAGATTTCAAACAAGGTGTACAAGAAGTCATCTTTTTTCTTTCGTTAAACACCCTGTTGTAAGTATTGATTAGCATTTGCTTTTGCAAACCACCCAATACTTTAGTGTTAGATTCAAATAGGTCAGATAAGAAGGCATACTCATCTTCTAATAGACAATTAGGTTTCTTATAAGAAAACATTTTATTCAGTGCTTCCTTACGCTGGTCACATCCGCAGTCCTCTCCTGCTAAAAACTTTACCGCTGCTTTGATTCCTGTAGCCTCAGTAATCTTTTCAATGCTATCTCCCAAGCCCTTTGATGAGGCTTCTTGCCTCTTCTTCCAAGCCTTGTATTCTTTAGTACGCTTGTCCAAGTTTTCATAATACTCTTTTTCTTCTTCGTATTTACTTATTGAGTCCATATTAAATTAAATTATAATCTCCGTTACAAAAGTCCTCATAGTCTTCAGAGAACTTTTCTTTTAATATACGCTTATTCTCTCTCATTGAGTTAAAGATACTGGTTAGGCTGATTCCTGAGCCATTAGCAATATCTCTTAGGCTGTAATCACTTTTAAGGTACTTCTCAGACAATATCTTATCATACTTATGCCAAGTGTTCATCTCAGCACTAATCTTGCCCATAAGCCTTTCAAATGCAGCATCTACCGCCTCATCAAAAAAGAACTCTCTAAGCTCCGTATCTATTACATCGTCTTCTCTAATCTCAAAGAAAGTGAATTTACTTGATGCGTTCATATAAGTTCGGTACATATTCTTCAAGGTGATATAAACAAAGAATCTGTTTACCTCATCGTCATTGTACATTATGCGGTTCTCGTCTTTTACATACTTATGCATACGCAAGTACATAGACTGCACTAAATCTTGAGCTAAATCTTTGTCTGCCCCAAAGCCTCTTACCATACGAACCCATACTTTATGGTTTTCTGCTAACTTTTCAAGCATTGTATTTGTATTATTATTTGGTTGTCTGTTCCGTAGTACTTTTTTACATTGTCCATCGCAACTACATTTTGGTCTCTTTCCCATACTATTCCCTCAAGGGCATCAAATAAAGGTTTGTTAAGGTTGTCTTGTAAGTCAGGCTTTGTTACTTTATATTGAAGGTAAGTAGAATTTCTTTTCTTCGCTGAAAAACTTTTAGGGTACTCAAAGATATAATGCAGTTGAGTAATATGAATTGGTGTATCTGCCTTAATGCAAGAAAAGCCATCAGGGAGTTGCTCCTTGACAGCTTCTATTATTTGGTTTTTATAGTCGGTGATTTTCTTCGGCTGATAGGTTCTGCCAAACTTAGTAACTCTGACCGACTGATGCGGTACTGGCTTAATATTTATTCTTAGGCTTAGTTGCATTTATTATGTCCATTACTCCGATATCAGCATCACTAATCTCAGGAAATCCAGCTTGGTTAACAAAGAAACTAAAAGTATCAAAGTTCTTACCTCTACTGTTTTTACATTTCACATCCATTAGACTGCTATCTATCTCGTTTCTTTCTAAGTGTATTTCTGTTTCACATTTTTTTTGCAGAGCAGAACCTAAATGTCCTGTTGGTTTAGTACTGCCCCAATTTGTATGTATCACTGTCACTATATGTACATTGTGTACCTCTGTCCACTTCATTAGCATCTGCACCACCGTATTGGACTCTTCTATATTATTTACATCACTTACTAAGTCTGCAATACCATCTATCACTACAACTCCTAAGTTGTCTGTGGTTCTGATAGCATAGTCTATAGCAGCTACTCTTTCTTTAGGAGTGAGTCTTCTCAGACCATAAGTGCGGTAACACTGATGCTCTAATCCTGCCATATCGAGTACTCTTCTGAATACCTTTTGACAGTGAAAGTTACCTTGCTCCGTATCAAAGTGCATAAGGCATTTGCCATCTCTATGTCCTTTTAGTTTACCTGTAAATCTTTCTGAACTGCCACCTAAGTAAGCAGCTGATAATAAGCTAACTAAATATGTCTTTTTATGTTTTGGTGGCGCACCAATAAAACTAAAGTTACCATAAGTACCAATAGGTGTTGGATATGTCACCAAACCATCCTTTGTTGTATATGAATGCTCTCCATAGCTAATAGCAATAGGAGGGTGTTCAATCTTCTCATTGGGGTCAATATAGCACTGCTCAAGCAGAATATCACCCAAAACATCAATTTCATCTTGAGTATAAAAGTTCATTAAGTTAGGGATTTATAGTGTGGGGGCTTTCGCCCCCTTACACTTTTGGTTAGTAATTAAAACGGAAAGTCCATATCATCTGCTTCTGCCACAGCAGGTTGTTCCTCTCTTGGAACTGCACTGATATTTCCATCTGTCCAAACTACTTTACCATTTGCTACATAAGTACGCTTTGCTTTAGCTTCTCTCTCTTCTTTAGTCTGAGTAGTGAATACTGAAACATTGTCTCCGTACTGGCTAACCTCATCATTTACTGATAGTGTTAGTGGGTAATAGTTTCCCTTTTTACCCTTTACAATTTTAGACTTATCTAAGTTGTCTAAGTTTACGCTGAAATTAATAATTGCTCCCATAATCTATTTTAATAATAATTGTTCTACTTCTTTTGTTACTTCGTATTTAGTCTTAATAGTGTCTATGTTACCACCATTTTTAATATAATCCTTTGCTTTGTTAAACTTAACTCCGCTTTTAGGTAAGGACTCCTTCTTAGAAGGCTTTGTAGTGCCTCCTGAGTGGTCATTGGTTGCATCAGCATCCTTTGTATCATCTATAAGGAAAAGTCCGTTTAGAGCGTACTTTCTTGCGTAAGAAGATGAAGAGCCAAAAGACTGAGCAATGTCCATTCCTTTTCTGTCTGCAATACCTGCTTGTGCAGATACCTCAACAATAGGCTCATCATTAGAACCAAATACTTTTGCAGTTGAGTTAATAAATGCTAATCCAGCCACCTCTTGTACAGCATCAGTAATAATGAGGTTTAGGTTGTACTTAGCAAGCAGTGGTTTTACTGCCTCTAAGATGTCTTCACAGTTTCGGTACTTGTACTTTCCAAAGCTGTTGAATTGACCCTTTGGTGCTTTTAATTCAGTTTGCACTTTAAGGAGTCTTTCTTGTAGGGTTAAAGTTTCCATAGGTTAAATATAATAAAAAAAATTAAACTTCGTCTGTAGTGTTAAACACTTCTTGCTGAACTACATACTTATACTCTTTTGGGCAGTCATCATCACACAACTCAAAGATGTAAGTTTCTAACTGCTGAATACGCTGTTGTTTCTTGTTCAGTTCTTTCAGCAAGGCTTCTATTCTTGCTTCTTTAAAGGACATTAAATTATACATTGTTGTAATCTATTAGGCTTGATACAGTTTGTTGCAGTACCACTTTGTTTAACAATTCTTTGTCTTCAAAGTATTTCTCTTGAGTCTCCTTACTCTGTGTAGTAGGTTTGACATATACTTTGTTGTTTTCTCTGATTCCAGTAATTGGATGCAGCTTTTGATTAATCCATTCGTTTACCATAGTATTTAGTTTTAATATTTATCCAAATGTAGAATAAGGAATTGAATTAGTCAAGGCCTTTAACAAACTTTAACATTTTACTACAGATAGAAAAGGAGGCTTTCGCCTCCTAATCCCCCTAACTAAACTAAAAACTACTAAAGAGAAAACTAATCCCAAAGGTAGATTGCGTTGGGCTTGAACTCGTCAGTATCAAAATAGACTACCTCTCTACCGATTCCAAACCTATGTACCCCTTCTTCAAATAAGGAGCGTATTAATTTATGTCTTTTCTTATAGCCTACACAGCGTATTCTGATAGCCTTTCCTATGCGGTGACTATCACTTGATGGTAGACTCATTTTGTCTGCTACTGCTTTAGAAGTATAACCAAGAATTACATTAGGAATAAACTCATACCTTACAGCAGCTCTATCAAGAGCAACTACAGGTTCTCTCTCCATAAACTTATAGCCAGAGCCTGGTGAGTCAGGTGAATCAAACATTGACCACCGTAACTTGCGTAATCCTTCTCTATCTAATTCTTCTTCTTTGCTCATTAATCCATCCACTTACCTTGAGTTCTCAAATGCCAAAACCTGTGACTAATAACCATTATGATTATTTTCCAAAAGGTATCTGCTTCGTATGTACCTGCCTTAGTAACTAATTTCATAACTAAAAGTATTAGGGGGTTGGTCTCACCAGAATCCAAAATAGTTTAATCCCACCCCCATCTACTCTGAAAGGTTGTTATTCAAATATACGAAAATATATTTAATATATGCAAGTATGTAAAAGAAATATTTTATTAGATATTGACTTTCTCGTAAAAAAGTTGTACCTTCGAAAAGTCTTTAAGAGGACAAAACAAAATAGCAAGTCTATAATAGAGGCGAAGCAACAAAGCGTAGCCTCTACAGCCTTATAAGAAGTTTAAAGTTGTGTGACGGGTGAGGTGTGTTTAGATGGCTTTATAATTCCATCTTGCTCTTGTTCCTCTGATGTCATAGTGAGTAAAGGTATTGTATCTACCTACTCCACCTTCTTTTAACATACCTGTATTAATAAGGAACTCTATAGCATCTGCCACTTCATCAGGACTTACACCCTTAACTACTATATCAGCAGCAGTACCTTTTATATGTTGGCTCGTATCTTTAGAGCCTATATTACGGTTATACTCTAAATTTCTATAACCACTATTAATAGTAACGGGCGCATTGAAGTGCGCCCTTATAATCTCTAACTGAACAGAAAGCATCTTTAGATTGTCTAATACACTGTCAGGCATATCAAACTTATGCTTATTCAGCTCATCTAAACTAAAGTTCTCTGTTAGTTTCATTTCTTATCATCTTTCATTGAAGTTCCAAAGTAGTAACCAAAAATAGATAGTGTAACACCTTCTACAATACCTATTAGATGATAGAACAGCTCTTTATTAGCTTCAGGAATATCTAAGGCAAGTATTGCCCAAACAATCACTCCAAACGCTCCTAAACCTACTAATCCAGTTAAGTTGAACAAGAAGTCAAACTTACCAGCCTTAGCTACTTCCACTTCTCTCTTTCTTGCACTATCTCTATCAGCAACTTCTGCCTTATACATCTCTACAAGTTCATTATGAAGTCTTGCTTTCTCTTCAGGCCCTATAGAAGTATCATCATCAATAAGGGTCTTAATAGCCTCTAATGGGCCTCCTGTAAGTGCAGCACCTGCTAACTCAGGTAACTTCTTAGTTAGAAACTTACCTACTGCTGTATCTTTAAACTTCTTCTTTTCCATACTTAATTCTTTATAGTACGCTTAGATATGTGTTTACCCTTATTACTTAACCTTATCTTAACATAGTCAGTCGTTAGTTTTTTTTTGATGATAATCTCTACATCATTATTCTTATAATGTCTCTGCATTACATTGATGATAGGATTGTCTTCTGTTGATTCTAACCACTCAGTCTTGTCGGTAACATCAAACTCGTAAAAAGCCTTCTGTGCCGAACAACTGCTAAGAAGTATTAGTAATAATAGTAAATACTTATTCATTGATTTTCTCGTTTAATCTTGCTATGTCTTTGCGGATGCGTTCTCTTTCTAATTTGAAGTCTATCACTTCATTCTCTAACACTCTAATATCAGGAAATATATAGGTGTTCTGATTATAACGAAGACTTTTTAGTTCATCCTCGTTATCTGCTATTCTATTTTCTAATCCAAAATATAGGTAAACCGCAGTGCCTACTAATACAACTATCTGAATAAGCCACTTAATATTAATGGATAGTGAGCTGTCATCATTTAGTTTTGCGGATGTCATTAATCTTAGACTTTATTGAACTTACCTTAGAAATTATAGAACCCTTTATTGAAGGATATTTAGATTTAACTTCTCCTTTTATATAATAGTAAACCTCTTTGCCTAATAGACCAAAGAAGCCACCGACAAGCCCTATAAAGGCTGCTTGAAAGAATCCCATAAGCGTTATAGTAGATGCCGTAGTGAATAGCCACCCAGCAAAGAAAGATATTTTAGCATCCATTTCCATAGTAGTTAGTATATTAAGATAACTGATTTTAGCCAGTCTGTTTTAGTTTTATATTCCTATTGCTATTATAAATACGGTCTTATTACTATCATTAACATCTAAGTAGTAATTAGTGTTGGTGTAAGATACTGTAGCAGCGTTATTGGCTGTTTCATAAACAGAAGAGTTATTACCCTTAGTAGCTATTGCACCAAATACTGTAGTAAACGCAGATGCCCAACTTCCACTTACCTGGTTAGTAACATTAGTTCTTCTGACCCAGTTTATCTTTAAACCACCCAACAATGGTATAGAACCGCTTGTAGCACTAAAAGAAGGTGAGGTTAGGTCAAATAATTGATTGCCAAACTGAATGTTATTAGCCTCTACTCTTACATCTCCCTTATCATTCTCTATTACAATATCAGAGAAGTTCCCTGAAGGGTAGTTTAATTTCTCATCTAAGAATATTCTTTGATTACCAAACGCAGGTGAATACCCAAAGAAACCAAACTCAGAGTTGTAGTCTGTAAGTATGTTGTTAAAGTCATCTACTTTAGCACCTACAGAAATAGATTGATTGTCTATGTTCCAAGAGCCATCTACACCGCCACTAATAGTTGAGTTGGCATCAATTAATACATCGCCATCTATAGTAACATCACCATCAGAGGCAACCTCAAACTTATCGTTTACATTAATACTACCAGTAAAGCTACCTGTAGCAGCAGACAGAGAGCCTGCAAATGTACCTGTAGCTGCGGATAAAGCACCTGCGAATGTTCCTGTTGCAGCACTAAGTTCTCCTGCAAAGCTACCAGTGGCTGCTGTAAGTTCACCACCAAATGTACCCGTAGCTGCAACTAAATCTCCTGTAAATGTACCATCAGCTGCTCTCAGTTTACCTGAGAAAGCAGCATTGCCATTCTCATCAATCTTTAGGTTCTTGCTGTATAGTGCATAATTAACATCATCAGAGAAGATATAGATATTATCAATAGCCTCTAAAGTACCTCCATCAGTAATTACTCTGTTGACATACGCATCGAGGTTTACATCAAATACATTAGGATGAGTAGTGTTTATCTCTACATCTCCAATAGTGGCTGTAGCAGCAGAAAAGTCTCCTCTAAAGTCTGCATTACCATCTATTATTTTAAAGTTCTCAGAGATGATATTACCGCTATCTAAACTGATAAGCGTACCATCTGTAGAGTAGTCAGTAGCAGTAGCTCCTGCATTAAAACCTACAGAAGATATCTCTCCCGTTTGTATTCTGCCACCATCAATAATAGTAAGACCGCTTGCCCCTAACTCATCTGATAGGCTGTTGAATGTAACTACGCCTTCAAAGCCAGTAGCATCTTGAGGCTCTGAATAACCTACAGGTCTTGCAGTAGACGAAGCACCAGTATCTGTAGAGTTGTATCTTGTTACATAGTAAGTAGTAAGTGCATACCCCGTAGTAGGAGGAACTTCTGACCAATCTGCATCATTAATAGTAAGTATATTAGTCTCGAAGTTAAAAGTAGATGTAGTAGGTAAGTCTGATATTGTAGGAACAGTACTTCCTTGCCAGTATAGATATCCTCTTGCTACCTTATTTCCATCTTCATCAAATCTAACATCTGTTAGTGATACATCAACAGTAACGGTAGCAGCACCGCTTACATCTGTAACATTAGTATTTACTAAATTACCTCCCTTGATTGCAAGTGTGTCTGTCTTGCTATTGGCTACCTCAGAGCCTGTATTAGCCTCTATAGTCTTAAAAGCTACTTGTGGGTATCTAAGGTCTAAATCTACAGAACCTAAGGATGTAGTGTGTCCAAATTGGTCTACGCTGACATCTTGTATTACAACCCCATTAGAGTTGTTTACAGAAGATTGTGATGAGGTGTCTGTGTGAGACATTACACCTGTGGTAGAGTTGTAGTCTAATCCATCTCCATCACTAATAGCAGCTCTTGCTCTTGCATCTGTATAGTACAGATTAGTGCCTTCTGTTAAATCATCCGTAGTCTTTGTAGCAAGGCTTGCATCAAATCTTGCCTCAGTATAATAGAAGTTAGTAGAGCCTTCAGAAAGGTCGTCGGTATCTTTAGTTGCAAACCTATTATCAAACCTTGTATCTGTATAATAAAGGTTAGTTCCTTCTGATAGGTCTGTAGTACTCTTGTTTGAAAAGCTACTATCAAACCTTGCTTCTGTATAGTATTTATTGGTAGGTGTAGCAGACTCTTGTACATCGTCAGTGTCTAATACTACTGCGCCCGTTTGAGAGTTCACAGAGTCTACTGTATTAACTTCTGCACCTGCTTCTATTCCTGCAAGTTTATCAATCTCTGCTTGTGTAGTAAACTTATTAGTAGTAGCTGCATCTGATATATCATCTGCATCTAATACTACAGCTCCTGTCTGTGTGTTAACGCTATCTACAGTATTTACCTCTGCACCTGCCTCAATACCATCTAACTTGTTCTTTAGTGCTGTAGTAAAGTTCTCGTCTGTCTGAGAGTCTGCATTAAGGGTAATAGTAGA
>Ga0208898_1000880_pt1 | contig 21531 bp, 20 predicted proteins | sample VirMetDEL_Mar_4_FD_184513 | JGI IMG/M metagenome (GOLD analysis project Ga0208898, IMG submission 184513) | Aqueous microbial communities from the Delaware River and Bay under freshwater to marine salinity gradient to study organic matter... | ecosystem: Environmental > Aquatic > Marine >...
TATTTAATGGAACTAACGTAAAAACAAATACAGCAACAAGTTCAAATCCAGCGACAGGTTTTATTGGAGACCCATATAAATATAATCATTACTATTTTACTTATGGTGGGCAATCAAATAGCTCTTTTATAAGTCAAGGAATGTCAGAGACAGAATTAATTGCCTTTGAGTCATCCTACAAAACATTCATTAATAACATCCAAGCCTACGCAGCAGCTCAAGCATACTTTGCTGCGGTAGAAACAGCAGGTGGCACATTAACAACTAATGTTAAATCAGAGTTTAGCGCGTTTGTATCAAGAGAAGTGGAAGCTAGAAGATGGAGTAAGATTAAAAGACTTTATCCGTTCTTAGGAGCAACAATAGATTCTGCTGTTATTGATGCGGTTACTTTAAATTCTGCGACTAATACAAACTTTGTTGATGCTGACGTTGATGCTACTATTGGTCTACAAGGTGATGGAAGTACGAAATCATTAAGGTTAACAGAAACAGCAGATAATATCCTTCCAGATAGTACAGATTTTCAAATTGGTGTATTTAGGATTGGGGCAGTAGAGCAATCTACTAGCCTATCCAGACTTTTTGGATATTTGAAGACATCTAACACAGCAAATCGTTTGTATTTGCAAAAAAACCAATTGCAACCACAATGTTTTGCCACAGATGGAGTAACCGCTGCGGGTGGGGTGTTGTCATCTAATTCTAGTCATATTGGTGCTAGTTTTAGTTCTACTGATTTAAAAGTATTGCTAGATGGAGTTGTAACATCTACTTCAACAACTGCAAGAAGTACGTCTTTTGGTACAGAATCAATTGATTTGTTTGCTTTTAATGTAAACGGTAGTCCTTCAGGTCATTCATCAATTAACTCTGGCGGTTACTTTATAGCAAGTGGGCTGACTTTATCAGAAACACAAGCACTTGAATCATCCTACAAAACATTTATTAACAACATAACAGCTTAACAATGCAAATCATTAATTTAAACGCAGAGCAAAAAGCTCAAGTAGACACAGATGTAATTGTTGGGATTGAGAACTTCTCACCAGCAGGTACATTTAGGTATAATCTAGACAAGCGTGAACACATCGAAAGCATCTTAGGTGATGTATCGGAGTATATCGTAGACCTTAACACTATCGTGATGTCAGATCCTGAATTAGATATTTAAAATGGATAAAAGAAATAAGAGTACATTTCATTAGTTGATGAGCAGGGTTGGACATATACAGAGGTTAACTCAATAACACCATATAATCCTAACCCATTAGAAATTTAGAAGTAACTAACGAATATTAATACAAAATCCCCCTCCCCAAAAATACTACTTTTGAAAAATGGCTGCTTTTTTAGGTACACGATATAAAGGTATTTTAGGTTCAGGCTTTGCTTTAGGTCAGAGTGGTATTTATATTCAAAGTGCTGCTGGACTTCTTCTTGATCAATTCGGAGGCGCAGCAGCAGCTTATTCGGTTCGCAAATTATCGGGTAGTTATTCAGGTAGTGCATTAAGAGTAAGAAGGTCGAGCAATAACGAAGAGCAAGATATAGGATTTGATTCCAACGGCAATTTAGACACTTCAGCGCTTACAACCTTCGTGGGTGCTAACGATGGTTTTGTTACCACTTGGTATGATCAGAGTGGGAACGGAAATGATGCTACACAAAGTACAGCAGCCAATCAACCACAAATAGTATCTAGTGGAACAATTAAATCCACTAACAGCAAGCCAGCAGTAGACTCATTAACGGATAGATTCTTTGTTTTAGATACTCAAATAAGGGCGTTTACAACCTTTTCTACTGTCGACATAACATCTGAGAACTTAATAAACTACATAGCTGGCACAACTTCTCCAAATATACAAGGATTGTTTATGGGGGGTAGCTCTGTGAATGGCATAGGTGGTATTTTTAATGGAACGTCTAGGTCTAGTGTAGCAGCTACTGACTTAACGCAAGCCCTTTATTATTGGCTTTCAGATGGAACTAATTTAAGCGTTGCAAAAGACGGCTCTAGCGCTAGTAACGTCGGGACTTTAGGTGGCGTAAATATTGTTAATCTATTAGCTAGAAACGATACAGCTGCGGTATTTTCTAAAGCGTTATGTCAAGAGGTGATTATTTACAGCACAGACCAAAGCGCAAATAAGTCAGCAATAGAATCTAACATCAACGCTCACTATAACATCTATTGGGATGGTTCTCAACAAGGTCTCTTGGACTCGCATAGTGGGGCATCAGCAGCTTATTCAGTAAGAGCTTTAAATAGCGCATACACAGACCCATTGATTAGGGTTAGAAGAAGTAGCGACAATGCAGAAAAAGACATATACGCCCTTTATGATGGTAGTTTAGATGAATCAGCACTTACTACTTTCGTGGGTGCTAACGATGGGTTTGTTACCACTTGGTATGACCAAAGCGGGAACGGAAATGATGCAACACAAGGCACAGCAGCAGACCAACCTATTATTGTTTCTTCAGGTAGTTTATTAACTGAGAATGGCGAGCCATGTATAACACCTAATAATGGCTTTAGTGATCTTATCACTGGATTGGCTGGTGCAACAACAAACAACTCAATTTGGGTAACTAAAGCATTCTCACCGTCTTGGACTGGTAACTGTTTATATCAGGACACTACGGTTGGTGCAAAGTATGTTGGATTTATTCAATCAGGCTCTACAAACCCAATAGCGTCAAATGCAACAATAAGTCAAATAAGAGTAAATGGTCAAATTGAAACCCCTGCAAACAGAGGCGAATTTGCTACACTTTTAACTTCTCAGTCTTTAGTTGCTATTGACGCAAACGATAGCTCATTTGCTAATATAGAGATAGGATACGGTAATAGCGGCTCATTTTCTTTACCTAAACTACAAGAGGTTATTTTTTATCAAAGTGATATTAGCGCGTCATTGTCGGCAATTGAGGCTAACATCAACGCCTACTATGATATGTATTGGGATGGAACGGTTAGCGACCCCGACGCACAAGCATTTCTTGATGAGGTTGTGGCACAGGGTGGTTCTTTAACAAATGAAGTAGCAGATGAATACAATGCTTTTGTACTTCGTGAGAAAGCTGCTTCAAGATACTCTAAACTATTACGCCTATATCCATTTTTAGGAGGAGTAATAGACTCAGCTAGGATTGATGCTATTAACTTAGGACAAGCCGCCAATAACAACTTTGCAGACGCTGACGCAGACGCTACTTGTGGATTAGCAGGAAACGGGGTAGATAAATACCTATTAGACGTTAATACTTACGGCTCTTTATCATCACCTTACAACTATCAGATTTTCAACTTTGCTAAGACAATAGATACAAGCGGAAGCAATATTTACAGTTGGGGCGGGTTTGATGGGGCAAACCAAGTAGGACAAAGGATGATTGGTAGCACGAGATACTACTTTTATGCTAACACGACAACGATACTTTTAGACAGTTTGGCGGGGGCAGCTTCCGATGGGGATAGTAATATATGCGCGAGGTTTAATGCTACTAGCGCAAAACTGTTTTTAAATGGTACTGAGATTGATTCAAGCACAACCGACGCAACAGGGTTTACGGATTTCGGTAGTGCCGCGCTGTTTGCTGCTTATAGTAACGAATTTTCAACACCTGCTGCTTTTAGCAATGAAGAAAAAGTTGGGTGGATTTTAGCTGAAAACATGACAGAGGCAGAGGCGTTAGCAACTGAATCATCATATAATACTTTCCTCACAAACATCGGTGCGATATGAATGTGATACTATTAACACAACAAGAAGCGAACACAGTTAGAGGTGGCTCAATGCAGCCCGTAGCGAACTACGAACCTAGCGGAACTTACAGGCTTAATACAGGAGTAGTTGATATAGTAGAGCAAAAGCTAGGATACGCCCCTAACGTAGTGCCGTTAGACAGCATTACAATGAATAACCCCGAACTATTATGAATAAAGGATTAAGACTTTGCAATCGAGGCTTTAATAAACGCTTACTATAACATCTATTAATATGTACTACACAGGAACAGAGAACGAGTGCAATGCTTATCTAGCAGAAGTAAACACAGGAGAGAACTATCAAGGCACTACAACTACTTGGGCTGAAGTTTTAAAGCATCCAAGTAAGGATATGTGGGTAATTATCAATCACCCCAACTACGAATCAAACATGACCACTCTTGATAAACTACCTGATGATTGGTATAATAACGAAGAACTATGAGTTTTTGGAAGATATTTGAAAATAGGAACAAGTATAACGAAAAGAATATCGTAGGATTTCTTTCGTTTGCAGTTATGACTATATTTGCTACGGCAGACATTGTAACAGGTCTGTTTGGTAAAGAACTAGTGATTAATGATATTGTCTTTAATTCCTTTGTAATCATTACCCTTGGTGCATTTGGTATTGCTGAAGCAGGTAAGATATTTGGAAAGAAAGAAACAGAAGAATAAGTTAAATATATACACAGATGAATATTACAAGAGAGACATCAGATTTTGAAAAACTATTAGAATCAATGAAAGAAATAGATCAAACAACAGATGTAAAACCGCAGACTTGCAATCTCGATGATGAATGTTTAACCTGTGGAAGTTAATGATACCTATTACTCTATATAACGAAGAAGGCATAGAAACTATTCATTTGGTAGATGAAGACGTTATGAGCTATATTGAGGGATTAGAATTTAGTAATCAATTATTACAGGAAGTAGTAGATAAAACACACCAAGTTGTTGAAGAAAACTTGATGTTAACACATCCAATACATAACAACTAATGGCAGCTAAGAAAGACTCACGTTTACAGAGAGCGGGCGTTAGCGGATATAACAAACCTAAGCGAACTCCAAAGCATCCTAAAAAGTCACACATTGTTGTGGCTAAGGAAGGAAACAAAATTAAAACAATACGTTTTGGTCAGCAGGGAGCAAAAACAGCAGGTAAGCCAAAGGCTGGAGAATCCGAAGCGATGAAAAAGAAACGTGCGTCTTTCAAAGCTCGTCACTCTAAGAATATCAAAAAGGGTAAAATGAGTGCTGCGTATTGGGCTGATCGTGTCAAATGGTAAAGAAAACAAAATCAACAGTTAACAAAGCAGGTAACTACACCAAACCTACCATGCGTAAACGCCTATTTGAGAAAATCAAAAAAGGATCGAAGGGTGGTAGACCAGGACAGTGGTCAGCCCGCAAAGCGCAGATGCTTGCTCGTGAGTATAAAAAAGCTGGAGGAGGGTACAAGTAATGGCATTAAAGAAATCACAGAAAAGTTTAAAACGTTGGACAAAGCAGAAGTGGAGAACACCAAGTGGTAAGCCATCATTAAAGACTGGTGAAGTATATGCACCTGCCGCCACAATCAAAAAACTGAAAAGCACAGAATCAGGTAGAAAGAAACTTGCAGCAGCAACCAAGAAGAAAAGGGCTGCAACTAAAAAAGGCAAACAGTTTGCTAGTCACGGATTACACAAAGGAAAGAAGCGATGAGTGAGAAAAGAGTTAAAGCACCGTCTGGATATCACTGGATGAAAGCAGGTAGAGGTTTCAAACTAATGAAGCATTCTGGCAAATTTACTCCTCACAAAAACGCTACCTTGTACGCCAAGTTTAAAATACAAAAGAAACACTAGAAGTTATGATGTACGGAAAGAAAAAGGCAATGAAGCCTAAGAAAAAAGTAGTTGTTAAGAAAAAAACAATCCGTAAAAAGTCTTACTAATGCGCGGTAAAAAAGGACAGGGTGGATTAGTTATAATGATTGGTATGCAGCCTGCTAAGAAAAAGCCTGCTAAAAAGAAGCCAGTCAAAAAACGAAAAACACGCAAAAAGTAAGATCTGTTTCTGTTTATGTTTGTAGTTAATTAACTATAAATGAAATCAGAACAGATTGATGCCTTATCTGAACTTGAGGCAAAAGAGCTATTAAAAGAGTTTTACAACTCTCCCTACTGTGATGTATATTTCTCAATCAAGTCACAGATAAAAAAGCTATCCAAGGAGATAGAGAAGACTAAAATTGATTTCAAGGAGGACTCTGCACCATTTAAGAACTTTGTTACTTGGAGTGAAAAGTCTTTAACTATTACATCCAACCTTGAACAAATCTTAGCCAAGATAGACAAGACTATCCTACAAGAACAGCAAGAACGTAGGACGAAGGCGGAAGATGGTTCTGTTGAATCTTACATTCGCAAGACATGACAGCGGCACAGGAATGTAAGCAAGCATACGATAACTTTGAGAGAGTACGTAACTTCTCCAAAATTATACCTAATTGTATTTGGGATATTGATATTGAATTACCCGAACCTCCCGCAAAATACAAAGAGATAGAAAACTACGGGAAGAGTAAAGAGAACAGAACATTCCCATATTACGATAAGTCTTATATAAAACAGATAGACTCTTTACCTAATTCTAATACAGAGAAAAAAGCATTCCTAGACAAAGAATGGGAACGCAGACGAAACGGACTGTGGTTTTACAATGGTGATAAATTAGAGTGGGTAACAGGTCACTACTATATGACTCTTCAGTACTGGATGATTCCTATCGAAGACCTAGATGGAGGATTCGGTAATCCAAAGTTTGTTGACCTACACAGAGATATAACCTATGCTATTTGGTGGGCAAAGAATCATAATGAGCATACAGGACTAGCGTACCTTGGCACTAGACGTTCTGGTAAAACAATGCTTGGCGCATCACACGGTTATTGGGACACAACAGAAAGATACAATGCGCTGTTTGGTATTCAATCTAAGACCGATGCTGACTCCAAGGGTATTTTGATGAAGCTCGTTGGATCGTGGCAGCGGCTACCATCATTTTGGAAACCAATAGATACAGGATACACCACAGTATCTAGGGAGTTGATGTTTGCTGAACCACAGCGTAAATCTACAAAGACACAAGTGCGGGAGTATAAAGAGGTACTTAATTCACGCATCTACGCATATCCATCCACAGAGACGGGTATGGACGGTACACGTACCACGTTTCAGTTCCAGGATGAGTTTGGAAAACGACAAGAATCTGACGCATATAAGACACAACAGATATCCAAGATTTGTTGCGTAGTAGGACGAAAGGTTGTGGGCTTTGCATTTTGGGCTACCACTGTTGAAGAGATGGAGAAGGGTGGTGGTGAAGCAGCGCAAAAGATATGGGAGGCATCTAACCCACGTAAGCTCAACGCTAACGGAAGAACAACATCTACTATGGTCAGGTTATTTTTCCCTGCTGAGTATGGACTGTTTGAGGGTGGGTTCATTGACCAGTGGGGATATTCAGACCTAGATGCAGCAAGGGAGTGGTTGGACTCAGAAGAGAAAGGTCTTGAGGGTGAAGATTTAACAGACTGGAAGCGCAAGTTCCCGCGAAAATTAGATGATTGTTTCGCTGTTATTCAAAACACAAACAGATATAACAAGCGTAAGTTATACGAACAGTATATGTATTCCTCTACACTAGATCCAATTTCAGAACCTGTAAGGGGTAACTTTATGTGGGAGAATGGTATTCAGGATGGTAATGTAATCTTCAAACCTAATGATGATGGTAAATGGTTAGTAGCTTGGATGCCACCAGAGGAAGACAGAAACAAGAAAGAGAAGTTTGCAGGGCATTGGAAACCAACAAGAGATTACTGTAAGACTGGGGCTGACCCTTTTGCCCACAGATCAACAACAGAAAAAGGTTCGATGGGTGCTGCCTACACATTACTACAACAGCATTATAAATACCCACAGATGAATATGGCTTGGGTATGTCAGTACTTAGCACGTACAAATCATCCGCACGAACAGGCAGAAGATATGATTATGCAGTGCGTGTTTTACTCTTCTGATTTCCTTTGCGAGAAGAACGTGTATGGTGTGCTTGACTATTTTCACAAGCGTGGATATGATGGTTACTGTTTATTCAACCCACTAGATGATGACTCTGTGAAGAAGAGAATTAAAGGTCACAGGGGTATGCCGATGACAGGAGCTGATGCGGGAGAAGCCCTTAGCAATATAACTCAAGCACATATTGAAGACTATATTGGATATAATGAAGAGAACAGAAGTCATGGTTTTTGTCCTTTTCTAGAACTAATAAGTGATTGGCAAAAGTTTGATCCAAATAAACGAACAGCATTTGACTGTGCAATGGCTGCGGGAATGACACTAATTGCTACCAAAAAACCAAAGCACAAGGTTGAGGTAACGTACAATGTGTCAGATTGGTTACCTAAATATAACAACGCAGGCACTAACTCACGTAGAGTAAGATAGTTTTTACAAATTCACCCATAATCAATAGAATACTTTTGTCTTAATAATTACTTTATAAAATGGCAATATCGGTAAAATTACTCCGAACAGGGACAAACACAACACAAAACACATTTGTTGTTACAGCAGGTTCTGGAGATTCGGGTAAACTTCAAATTCAATATAACGACTCAGACATTTACAATAACCTGTCAGGGTCTACTAGCGACATTCTTAGTGGTGCATCTAATACCACAATTACTATCCCGCTAGACTCCAATGAAAAAATTCAAAAGGGTAAATACTACTTCAACTTCGTAGCAGACGTTGGTTCTAGTGATACGCATACCATCAACTTCCAAATTGATGCTCGTGATCCTTTACTAGCTTCTGAGGCAGATGTGTATGCCCCTAGCTTTCGAGTTGATGATGACACACCCTATACTGTAGATAACGGAACAGTTAGCGCAGCTAGTCGTTCTCTCACGCTTCAGTATCCAGCGGGTAGTAGTCAACCTAATCTATCAGCGAGTGCAGCAGACACAACAACAGCGTTATATATAAGCACATCAAATGTTTGGACAGGTGCAATGCAAACCACCTTATCCTATGATGTAACATATACTATTGCTGCTACTACAGGTTATGATACATTTACTTATCAAGAAAGTGGAGTAGGATACGACTCAGAGACAATTGATCCCGATAATGCCCTCTGTGACGTATATGACTGTATTGAGAACTTGCGCCAACAAGTTGTCGATGCCGCAACAAAACAAAGAAGTAATTATGCACAACTATTAAGTAACTATACATACACTTGTTCTCTCGCACTTCAGTTTAGAGAGGCTGTTACTTGTGGTAAGACAGCAGCACTTGATGACATCATTGCAAAAATTAAGGCTTTAACAAATTGTCAAGGTACTTCCGCACAAGATCCATCTGCTCCATCACGTAGAGTATACGGAATCGGAGGAAGTAGTGAATCAATCCAAGACATCGTTGGAGGTATGTTTACAGATACTGTTAACTACGGTATAACTGCAACATACAATGATTCATTAGGAACAATATCTCTCGAAGGTAATGCTTTATTCTTAAACGTTTACAATGATACAGGTAGTACCTTGAGTAAAGGTAAAGCTGTATACGTAACAGGATACGATTCAACCACAGGACTTCCTGAAGTATCTCTTGCAGACAACACATCAGCAGCTTCAGCAAAAACTATTGGACTTGTATACACAGATATCGCAAGTGCTACATCAGGTAAGGCTTTAGTATATGGTTTGTTTGAGGAAGTAAATACATTAAGTTATTCTGCAGGAGATAGGCTTTACCTTTCTACTAGCGGAAACTTAGTAAATAGCAATCCTGCACCAAACTCAGAAAGTCAATTTGTGGGTACTGTTTTAGAGGCAGCAACAGCAGGTAAGATGTTAGTAACCCCACAAGAGTCTTACAATTTTGACTCATTGGTTTCAGGAACAACAACTATTGCTGAAATTCAATCAAACTTTCAACGACAGGTTGTTTCTTTAACTGCAGGTCAAATTAAAAATTTAAATACAACTTCGATTGAACTTCTTGAACCTGGTGCTGGAAGAATATACCATATACACAGTGCGCAAGTTTACATAAGTGTAGCACCAACTTCTGGAACTCAAGTAATAGACTTTACAATTTTAAGCGACACAGCATCTGGAAATGCTTATGCCGAAGAAAAATCTATATGGAGAACAGGTGGAATTTCTTCTAACATAGCAAATGGATATAGCACATATGGAAATTACGCTATGTCTCCACTTACTCCTAATACAGTAAGTGCAGCTACATTAGTAGATCAAGGACTTTACTTAAGCAACGCAGATGGTGTTGGTACTTATACTGATTGGAATCTAGCAGAAGGTAAAGTCATAATTTACTACACTAGATACACAACATCAGTCAGCTAATGTTAATAGACAAAGTATATAAGGCTGTTCAACAATTGGTGAACAAGAATCAAGTTAGTGGGGTTCTCACTCCTGCTGAGTTTAATAGGTACGCAGAGTTTGCTCAGACTGAGCTTATTGATGAAACGTACTACAATGGAAACAAGCAGGGCTATGAGTTCAACTACGAAATATCTGAGAACTTCTCCACACTAAAAGTTGTATCGTCTATTGTTCTTAGTAATGGTCAGGCAACAAAACCAACAGACTATAACTATTTCAGTAGTGCATATGCCAATTATATTTTTCAAGGAGAGGGTCGTGTAACACCCATTGAGTTTGTAAGAGACAGCGAGTGGGCAGAAAGATTAGGATCGGAAGTGAACAGACCTAGCCGACAGTTTCCAATCATGCGGAACATGGATGGGTTTTTCGATGTATATCCAACAGATATAAACAACATCACTCTAACATATATCAAAGAACCTCTACAACCTTGGTGGAACTATACACTCAGTGGAAGTACACCAGTGTTTGCAGAAACAGGAGGAACGACAACAAACCCAAATGCTGGAGTAACAGCAGGGGATAGTACAGATTTTGAGGTTCAGGACTTTGAGGATTTGGTATGGAGAATTTGTAAGTACATGGGAATTGAGATTCGTGAGAGGGATTTGTACAATTTATCTAATCAAGAACAGAATACTTAATGGCAACGATATATCGAATAGGTGAACAAATTCAGAAGTTATACGGACAGAAAGTTGTTGGCAGTAAGATTTCACGTCAAGAAGCAATTCTTGCAGCGTCTCAGGCAACAAATAAAGTTCTTCGTGATCTGATATATACGAACAAAGCTCAGGGTATTGATACGATTCCCTATGAGTGCTTTCGGGAGTATGTGCTTCCTATTCAAAAGGATGTGTTGAGAAACAAATGGTACGCCAAGCTACCAATCCGCACATTAGAATCTTTGCTCAACAATATGGGCATTTATCATGTGGCATCTACAACAGATATTGACGATCTGTTTGTTCCTCTTGATGCTGGATTCAATTCAATGTTCAAAGGACTTGATGCTTTCCAACTAGAGGGCAAGCTAGGCTACATTCCAGAGAAGGACAGAATTTACCTTCAGGGTGCAGAATTTGAATCAGACTTTGAAGTATTCGTTCGCTTGATTCCTGATGCAACATCTCTTGAACCAGATGATAACATTCCAGCTCCTGTGGATATGGAGGTAAATATTATTCAATTAGCACTACAGATATTGGCTACGCAGATGCAAGTTCCGCGAGACAATCAAAATGATGGAGTATGACACAGTACACACTAGATAGCATAGTAAGGGGTTACTTGATTGATAAGGGTCAAGATTCAATGCATGAATACCCACGTGCTTTACGTGCTGCAATTAATTCATTGAAGGACTTGCACTACGATGTATCGGGTGTACCAAAAGTTGAAGTACTCACTGTTGAGAACGCAGCAAAGGCTACCCTGCCGCAAGATGTCATTCGTGTCATCCGACTAGGCTTCTCTGATACTAACGGAAGATTCATTGAAATCTACTCTGACAATAGTTTAATTGTAAACGCACAGGGTAGTTACAACACTAGCACAAACAGTAATCAGATTGAGGCTGCTGCTATAGGTGCACCATTCAATGCCACTCCAGCAGACTATGCATCTATGTTTAGAAACGGACAAGCAGTTGGACGCTGGTACGGAAACAAAGGTGGTGGAGCATACTCTTTTAGAATGGATTGGGAAAGGGGTTTAGTAGAGTTCTCATCAAACGTAAGTGGTCAAGTAGTCATCGAATACTTGGGAGACCCAAGCAAGGTGGGTGCTGAATACTTAGTACATCCATTTTTAGTAGAAGCTATTGAGTATGGTACTCATTATAGAATGATGAAATTCAAAAGGAGTTACAGTACAGGAGAAAAGCAAATAGCAAGAAACGATTATTTGAATGCAAAGCATCATGCTCGTGTACGATTCGCAAGTGAGTCTATGGGCAATATGATCAATGCTTCACGAACTACTATTAACGGATCAGCTAAGTACTAATTATGCCAATAGAAAAGCGCACGTTTGAAAAGGGAATGAACCAAGACCTTGCTGAGTCTTTGTTAGGTTCAGGTATGTATCGTTACGCCCTAAACATTCGTAATGGAAACAGTGAAAAGGGTGCTGTTGGAGTAATCACAAACGCAGAGGGAAATCGTGTAATTGGTGCACAGAGTCTACCAAGTGGTAACAATAAAGTTATTGGAGCTTACGATGATGATGTTAACAATCGTGTTATCTTTATAGTTTATAATGATGAGGGTGATAATAGAATATTTGCCTACGATTATGCTTTAAATGAATATCAAACTATAATTGCGGATTCGGACAATGTTTTAGACCTTAATCCAAATTACTTGGTAACATCTATAAATGTTGTAGATGCAAAAGATACAAGCTATCTACTGTTTACTGATAATTGGGGTGAACCTAAGAATATTGATATCAATCAAGCACTACGCACTTACGACACTATTCAAAGTGGGGGTGTGTACAAGTATAAAAAATTCTTTGGGGACTATGATACAGCATCACCAACTACTGTTGGTGCTGGAGATGTTTATTCTAGAGATATTTTTATTACAGCGGATAATGGAAGCCCTGTCGAAATAACTAGATATTACAGAGCGAAAAATACCACTACTCAAAATCCAACAAGTTCAACTACTTCTGTAGTTCCTCAAAGTGATTGGGAATTTTGTCCAGCAGGATATATATATGGTAACTTATCATCAGAAAGTTTTACAAACATTGTAAAGCCTCCAAGAGAAGAACCTATTGTAAACTATACATCTAATGGTAATAAGTACAATTATTTATTTGGTAACCTTTATCAGTTTAAATTAAAATTTGTTAGGGCTGATGGTAGAGAAAGCTCTTGGAGTCCAATTAGTTTATTTCAAAATCCAAACTACCCATCTGATGGTGAATTAGACTTAATTTCTGTTTCTAGTATTTCAAAACTGTATAATAATTTAAGGGTTAATGTTCCATTACCTGACCCAACAATATACAAAACTGTAAAAGTTGCTATTCGTAGATCAATGAATGATAAAGCTCCTGGTGATTGGCAATTAGCAGGAACTATCGATTGTGTAGATATAAGTAGTAATCTAGGGTATGAAGTAGGAACGGTAGCTGATAAACTAACCACACCATTTAATTTTGATGGTACTCAAGCATTGATGCCTTTAGATACAAATGATGCTACTCAGTTGATGTCATGGGTTCCAAGAAAGGCAAAGGCACAATCAATCACTTCTCGCAACAGAGTTTTGTATTCTAACTTTACCGAGGGATTACCTTATACATTAAATGGAGAAAATTCAATAACAGAGAACCCACCATTTGTTAGATTTTTTGAAAGAGATAATCCATTTAGAAACGTTACCACAGCAACATTAGGTGTATATGAAGTTACTTCGGCAGGAACTATATCTGCCACATCAATAACAGCAGCAAGCTATCCTAATGGTGATGGCTCTTTATTTGATCCACCTATCGCGCCAGTAGCATTATCGGGAACAAGTCCAGCACAATTTCCAACAACTAGCGGTCAGGGATTGGCATTTCAATTCCCAGCATCTGTAGGAGTTGGAGATAGTGTTAAAGTTTCATTTGCTATTGGTTACACTACTCATGGAGGTTCTCTTTATGGATTAGAAGATCCATCTATTCATAACCCAGCAAGGGATGGATATCTTTCGAGTATGAAATCTATAACTGTTGGTTTTGCTGCAGAAACTACAACAGTGTCAGATTTACTTGATTTATTTGTTAACAGAATAAATAATAATCAGCAACTAAGAGTTGACAATTTAGGCAATATTGAGTGGGGTTATCAAGTATGTGAAGCAGTTAGTGCATCATCTGGTGGTAGTGAATACTTAATTATAAAACCATCAGATAGAGTAGCGGAGGTTGTTACTGGGTACAATGGTGTGGGTGGTACAACAAATGTTAATATTATACTAGAGCCTTATTTTAGATACTATCCAACATCTACTCTAGGAATTGCCACATCTCCGACTCAAAGTTTTAAACGAGGAACTTCTCATACTTTTGGTATTGTTTATAGTGATGATAATGGTAGATTATCTACAGTTATAGAACATCCTAATTTCACAGAACAAAATCCGTGGTGGATAGATGAACAATATTTTGATAGTCAAGACTATAATCAGATAGGTCAAAGATACGCCAATATATATTTATCACATGATGCTCCATCTTGGGCAACTAGGTATCACATTGTAAAAAGTATAAATAACGGTATTAGAAATTATTTATCTTTTCCACTATCTGTATCAGATACACTTGCTAGAATAGCAGCTTCAACAGGGGAAACAAACCCATTCATTAATAAATACTTTATTAGGGGGTATGTGAAGCCAGAATTTAGTGTAGCAGCATCAGCTTTATCAAGTTCTGCTGATTCAATAGGAAGTCAAGAATTATTATATATCCCACTAAACGCATTACAATCTAGTCAATACGCATATAGTAATATAAGTTTCACAAATGTAGCATATGATTTTACACCTGGAGATAGAATAAGATTTTGCTATACAATAGCAACAGCAAGTTCTAAACCTACAGTATCGGGTAATTATTTTTCTGCTGATGCTGATGCTGAAATAATTGGTTACAATGCTGATGTTAATGCTATAGTAATTAGGGTAAATGATTTACCAGATAGTTTAACTGGATTAGGAGAGATATTTGACGCAACAAATCAAGATGGGACAGTTAATGATGGTGTAAAAGGCTTGATGTGTGAGATATATTCGCCTATAAACACAACAGAAAATTCATTCTACTATGAAATGTTTACCGATGCTGTATATGAGTCTTCAGGTAGATATTTTCACAGATCTAATACAGTTGATCAATCAACAGCTTCTGCTGCAACAATATCATTGTATAACGGAGATAGCTTTTTAAAAGCTAGAACTTATACTTGGCAATATAGTGAAACAGTTCCTGCTGCTAGTCAAACAACGACTTATTTTGTAGAAGATGCCAACTATTACGATAAGGTAGAATCTAAAACATGGGGTGCAGGTAGACCAAACAGAAGTATTCGTTCCACATCTCAGGAGGAAGACATTACTGGATTCTTAGGTGAAGTGCAACGTCCAACAACAATCAGATATTCTGAACCGTTTTTACCAGAACAGGGATATAATGGCTTAGGTACTATTTATGACATTAATTTTAAAGATGCTAATGGAGCGTTACGTGCCATTCAGCATATGTATACAGATGGTAGTAAAACTTTTATTTTTCACGAAAACGACACAGGATATGTGGAAAGTGACAGAGCTGTTACCACAACCCTAGATGGTTCAAACATAACCATTGGTGCAAATACTCCAATTAGTGATGTGGTGTACTATGGAGCAGCAGCGGGTATTGGTAGAAATCCTGAATCTTTTGCTGCCAATAACTATAGAAAGTATTTTGTTGATATAACTCGTGGGCAGGTTTGTAGATTATCTCAAGATGGTATTACACCAATATCACAGCAAGGTATGAATAAATACTTTAAAGAGGTATTCCGCGAAATGATGGAGTCTCCACAAACATCTTATGCTTTTGGAGCTTATGACAGAAGAACAGACGAATATACCTTATGTATGCAATGGAATACAGAGTTAATTGGGACTTCAGCAAACACATCATACAATACAAGCACAAGGGAACTTACATTTACGGTAGCGGATACGTCTATATATAATATATATGTTGGGCAGTATATAACTCTACTTATTCCAAGACAAAATAACTTTGATGGTACATATACATGGGGTAGTTTTAAAGATGATTTTGCTATTACAAGTTTAACATCTACTGAAATAACAATTAGCATACCGTTTCGTGGTTATGATGATTTACACGATCAATTGGGAATTTTCTTTGGAGGTGTTTCAGACCCAACAAAGCCAGGTAGTCCAACAGCTTCAATATTCCCTACAACTACTCAGACTATAACTTATAATGAGAACTTAAAGGCGTGGACATCTTTCCACAGTTTTGATGCTGAATTTTTATCTAGTGCTGGATTAGAGTTTGTTTCATTCCGTGGTGGTAATCTTTACATCCACGATGATTACAGCAATCCGCAAAGTTATTATGGTGTGGATTATCCAGCCTATATTGATGTTATATCTAATATGGGTGCAGACCAAGTTAAGATATGGAAAACAGCCGCATTGAAAGCTACAACAGAAGATGCTGAGTTAGATGAAAATCACTTCTTAATTGCCATAGACGCTGTTGACACTACAGGTAGTGAAGAACCTATCTCTGGGGGTGTAGAAGATAGTCGCGGGAAAATCTCCACAGGAACAACATTTGTATTAAAAGAAGGACAGTTATACTCAGAATACATGAGAACAGGAACTGGTACAAGTTACTCTGATTTCATAGAGGGAGACAAGGTACGTGGATACTGGGTATATACCCGATTTAAGATTAACTCAGGAATAAATAAAATATATAAAATTCTCTCTGCAAGTTTTGACTTTTTAATGTCAAACTATACAAGATAATAGCACTATAAAACATTAAATTTGTAACTATGATTCCATTAGCAATGGCTGCAATACAGACGGGGATAGGTTTATCCCAAGTAGCTGGAGGCGCAACCAAACAGAAGAGAGCGGAAAGAGCACGAGAAGTCGCTATCGGTGAACTAGAGGATACTAGATACGCTGATTATAACCAAGCATACTACGAAGAGCTACAGCGTAGAGCGCAGGTAGGTTTGCCTGAAGAGCAGCGTCAATACATGGAACAGCAGGCAGAACGTGCTGCTGGTGTAGGACTAGCTGCTACAGAAGATCGTAGAGCAGGGCTTATGGGCATAGGTCGCGCACAGGCTGGGCTTGCTCAATCATATACTAACATTGGATTGGCAGATGTTGCCGCAAGAGAACGGGCTGCACAAGCAGTACTTACCGAAATGGGACAGCGAGGAGCGCAGACTTATCAAGAGCAAATGCAATTAGGTCAACTAGATTTATCTCTTGCTGAACAAGCTAGACAAGAAGGACTTTCTCAACAACAAGCTGGACTCCAGTCAACAATAACAGGTCTTGGGCAGATAGCCACAGTGGCTGGTGGTGGTGGTCAAACTCCAAATCTATATGGTCAAGGAACTACTCAAGGAACTCCTAATCAATTTAGTAATTATACTCCTCCGCAAAATCTTTCTTTGTCACAAAACAATAGTCCATTTGCATATGGCACAGGATTAAACTACTCTCAAGGAATGTCTAATGTTGGTCTTAGTTCAGGGTTTAATCAACCATTTGTATCGGGTATTTAATAATAAACTATGGCAGATTTATCAGCACAATTAGTAAGAGGTAAGCAGGCAGCTTTTCAATACAAGCCTATTGTTAGTGAGGATTTAAGTTGGTTAGCTAGAACAGAGAATGAAAGAAACTATCTTGAGTCTGAACGTAAGAGAAAGGAGCAGGAAAATTTACGTGATAAACTCCTCAAGATTCAACAATTAGGGTTACCTAAAGAAATGCAAGGTTACCTAAATAGTAAGGTTGATGATGTGATAGCAAAAGTACGTGCAGGAGAGATTGACCCTGTAGCAAATGACTATGAGTTACGGTCTGCAATTGCAGGAATTGCTGGAGAGGCTAATCAACTAAACAACATCAATGAAAACTTAAAAACACTTGTCAAAGAAAATAAACAAGTTATTGTATTTGACGAATTGGGAGCAAAAGATATTGCGCCAGAAATAAAAAATACATACTTCGGTTCACATTCAACAGACTATGTACCAGGCACAGATATATATGGTAAGTATGCAGGCATAGAGTCTGCACTTAACTCAGGAACAGAGGCTATAAAGTTTGACCCTACAAAATTAGATACAGCACTCAAAAACTTCTTAGATAGAAATAAAGAATTATCTGTTGCCGCAAGTAAAATGCCTGGCGTTACTGGATTGGCTTTGATAAAAAAATTAACATCTGTTGATCCAGATGCTGTGAATAAATGGAACACATTTGTTGATGAGGCATACGGTGTAGATGTTGCGTCTTCATATGCTACTGATAGAGGAACAGCGGGGGATGAGAATATTGGTTCTATGGGAGAATATGGTAGAAATATACTTAATCCTTGGAAGATTGATGAGGTAGAAAGAGTAACTGGTATAGAAACTAGAACTATACCTCAACCAAAAACATCACCCGCAACAGGAGTTCCATCTTACAAAGTACAATATATTGGTGCAGGAGATCAGAAGATAAAAAATAATACTTTCGAACAGTATCCAGCATTTGTTGCAGGGGACATAAAAGTTCAGGGACAACCTGTGGTCGGTGTTACAAATATAAATGGTGTTGAAAAAGCAATGATTGCTAAAACTGTTGTGGAAGGTGATGAAGAAAAAACAATCATTGAATACATAGACGATTCTACTTTGGTAGCTGGATATAAAAATGAGGCACTTAAAAAAGGAGATAAAAATATTAGAAAAGCAACATCTGATTATTTAGAGAAATATGAGGGTGCTGAAAAGACTAGCTTTGATGTTGGTGATGAAATAGATGCTATTGTTAAGGAAGCAGAAAAAGATACTTATAATGCACTTGGTGGCATGGGTGATGATGAAGAAGCATTCCAAGCATTTTTAGAAAGTAAAGGCTATAGTTTAGGTGACTTAGATTTAGGTGACTTAGATTTTGATGATCCTGAAGATATGAAAAATTTTGCTAAAAAGTTGTTGGAAAATAATGACCAATTAGCAAGGCAAAAACCAATATCTAGCACTGCTGAAGAAGTACCATACATTGAAGGATTTACTAACGCACAAGTAGAAGAAGCTGCTAGTAAAAGTAATATGTCAGTAAAAGAATATGTTAAGATGTACAATGAAAGCAAACAATAATGGCGAACGGGCAATTACCAATATTCAAAAAGGAAGAACAAGTTCAGGACTCCCCATCTTCAACCCAAGAAGGTCTGCCAATATTTTCAAAAGAATCGGTAGAGCTACAAGAGCAGCCATCACAGCCTTCAGAGGAGAGTGGAGCTAAACCTTCTGTAGAACAGGAGTTACCTGTTGAGGCAGCGGAAGAACCAACTGTTGAGCCTATAGATTTAGCTTCATTCAAATTACCTGATTTATCTACAGAGGATAAAACAGCATCTCAAGTAAGGTTTGAGGAAGAACAGAAAGAACTTGAGCCTATTGGTAAGTTTCTTGCTGAAGAAGAAAAGCTGTTTCCTGAAATTGCTACACGTGCTGTAGATGAAACCAACAGAGAAGAGTATTTAAAAGAGGCAACAGGAATTGTTGAATCTGATAAAGAAAAAATGAAGGATATTGAAGCTCAATTCAAAATCCTTTCAGGTGAAGATACAACGGGTAAGATTGAATTACCTGCGGGCGTTACCCCAGAACAGTACATAAAAGATTTACAAGATCAATACGTAACTCTCAACAGAAATATACTTGCTACAACTAGTGCAATCTATGACGCTAAGTCAGAAAAAGGAACAGCACTAGGTGCAATAAGAAATGCAGCAGTAAATGGATATACAGATGTTTTACAGGGAAGTGTAGAGTTTGTTTTTGATGCATTAGCTATGATTGATCCTGCGATGGCTGGTGCTGAAACAAGAGAAGAGGCTCTTAAAAATGCTAGAGAAGCTGCAAAAAATCTTGCAGTAAAAGATACTTTAGATTCTCAGTTAAAAGACGAAGCTACAACAGAGGAATATTTAGAAAAAATTAAAAAAGGAAATATTCTAAACGAAGGTCTTCTTGGTGCAACAGAATCTGTATTTGCTATGGCTACACCTGCCATGAGTGGGTTTTTCTCTATGGCATATAAAGGTGCAATGGATGAAGTTGTAGATAAAGATTTATCAGAAACCGAAAAAAGACAATATGCTACCACAATTGCTTTAATGAATCTTGGGTTAGAAAAATTTGGTATTAGTAAGGCTGTTAAGGGTGCGCCAGGAGTAACACAACAGATTGCAAAAGCGTTAGGCAATAAAGTTATAAAAGAAGCACCAAAGGATGCAACAGAAGAAGTGTTACAGCGTGCTATTGCTGAAGAAGTAAAAACTTTTGGTGATAAATTTAAAAGGGCTGCTGATCCAACAAAGTTTTTAAATGCATTCTTAGTAGAGGCAGAAACAGGAGGGTTACAAACAGCATCTGAAATTGGTATTCAGCAAGCATATAACTGGGCTAAGGAAGATGAAATATTTGACATACCAGACAATGTTGCTGAGAAAATAATTCGAGGGGCTGCTGCTGAAGGTATTGGAGGTGTTGCTTTTCGTGGTATTGGTGCTACAGCAGAACTTGTAGGTTCAGGTAAAAGAAATGCTATTGCTAATTTATCAACAGAAGAGTTTGATGATTTAGCACAAAAAATTCAAGACCCCAAAGCATTACAGGCACTAAAGGATAATTTACAAGCACAAGTAAACCTTGACCCAAGCAAAGCACCGTTGGCACAAAAAACACTTTCTGTTGTAGATGAAATATCTTCTGCATTTAAGAGTGTTCCCGCAGACACACCAAATAGAAAGAAGGTTGTAGATGTAATGCTAGACAAACAGCGACTAGAAAAAGAAGCTGAAAATGCTCCAGACAAAACAATCTACGATAAGAGAATCAAAAAACTTGATGATCAAATTGGTGAATTAATAGAAGCTCCAGAACCTGTTGAAGAAGCTGCTGTTCCACCAACAGAAATAATTGAAGAGCAAGAGTATACTCAATTTGTAGATGAGGGTGTAGTATCTGAAGAGAGAATACAAGACATCGCAACTAAGGTAAAAGAACAGCAAGAACTTACTCCACGAGAACAGGAAATCTTTACAGACAAAACAGCGGAAGTAAATCAGAGGATTGAGAAGATTGCTGCTGAAGAAGTTGTTGAACCTACAATCACACAAGATAAGTTTCAAGAGGCATTAGATTTCATCGAACCAATAACTTCAGAAAGAAGAGATTTAACTGTAGATGAAATAGGTAATGTGTATGAAATCCTTGGAGAAAATGCATCTGAAGTTATTGATATAGCACAGAAACCAGACGCTGTAGATTTATATAATTCATTAACAGATAAAAAGAAAGAGTATGCCGTTCAAGAGCAAGCAGCAGGTAAAGTACCTGTACAGCCAGAAGCCAAAGCTGGCGAAAAAGTGGAGGAAGGAGAACCCAAAGCAGAACCTGAAATCACTACCGAAGAAGGTAAAGAAGAA
>Ga0208898_1000884_pt1 | contig 21446 bp, 29 predicted proteins | sample VirMetDEL_Mar_4_FD_184513 | JGI IMG/M metagenome (GOLD analysis project Ga0208898, IMG submission 184513) | Aqueous microbial communities from the Delaware River and Bay under freshwater to marine salinity gradient to study organic matter... | ecosystem: Environmental > Aquatic > Marine >...
ATAGCACCTGTTCTACCTACAGAGAACTTAACTCTTGAAATCGTTAACGTAGCAGTAAAATCAGTCGTGGTTTGATCACGTCTAAAGTAGAACTTAGGTAGTGTTACATCAAAGTTATAGTTATAACCTACAACGATACCGTCAGCATAAGGTAGGAAGTTACCCTTTACTTCAAAGTATCTATAACCTGTACCAACTTCTGTACGTTCAGTAGCAGCAGACCAATAACCAGCATCAGCATCTAGAAGAGCTTCTGCATCATTTAGATCAGCTTGTGGTTTAGTGAGAAGCATTGCTGCCTCTCGTTGTTGAAATGGTGTATATGGAACGTAGACCTTGGTGACATCATTTGCCGCATCATACACCACCGCATCTACACCAGCTGCTGGTGAGACAGGACGTGTAAACATATCTAAACAAGGGTTTCCAATCACATCAGATGTATTAGAGGTGACCTCTCCTGAGGGGATCTCATCAAGGGTGATAGAACCAATAGTGTATTCATCTTCATGCTGTGCTACGACAACAATAGAGTCATTGATAATCTTAGCTGTTTGGATAGTACCAGGTAGTTCCCATTTAGTCCATGCTTGGAAGATATCTTTCTCACCATTGTTATAATACCTAAACAGGTAAAGATAAGAGCTACCACGATCAACCAACATGATCACAGAGTTCTGTGGGCTAACTGCTAAGTCATTAACAGTAGATGGAATCCACTCCAGAACTGCTTTACTGATATCTACAACAATAGGAGGTTGCTCAACATCACGTAGTTGTAGGGTAAATAGTTTACTGTAACCAGACACCTGGCTAACAAAAGCAGCAGTTGTACCTACATCAGCTGGTGGGATAGTAGCATCCATTTCATAGTTAGAGATAGCCCTAACAATAGCTGAAGATGGAGTCAGTACACTACCATCTGTTGTAAAAACTTGGAACTGTTGACGGTCACTAAAGACAAGCAAACCTTGAGGAGAAGGTAGAACATCATACAAAGTAGCAGGTCTAATACTAGCAACATTCAAATCAATAGGATCTGAATCTACTTGTGTAAGAGCTGATTTAACAAAGAAGTTATACGGGTCATTAGCCCGACTCATGATGATGTTATCTTCTGAAAGGATGCCAAACCTATTGCTATAAAAGAATGTAGAGTTAATAGTATAACCAACAAAAGCAGGAACTATACTGGTTACTTCATCACCAGTAAGACGTTCTGTCCAATTAATTGGTTTGAATTCAAACGATGTAATACCTGTACGAAGGAGCTGATAAGGCATTGTCGTAGAGTCTAGACCAGGTGAAGCATCACGTGCCCTACCTTCTTCCCACACACCACGACCCCTATCATTATCGTATGCTTCAAACTTAAGGTGGAAGTCATCTTCTGCTACAGTACTATTCAGTACCTTAACCCGATGACCTTGAAAGGATTCAGTAGGAAGACGTGTTACATCTTCAACCGAATCTTGGAAGGCATAGAGGGAGTCATTAGATACACCACCTTTAGCTGTGATAGTAAAGGGGATTGGAGTACCAGTAGGTGTAGAGTTATCTAAGATAACAGCATTAGCACCTGTGGTACGTTTAATTACGATACTATTAGTATAACTTTCAAGGTACCATATACCATCAAAGTCAGGGTTACTAGCAGATTGTTGTGCTAAAAGTCCAGCCCTAAGGGCGTCAATTAGGTTATGATTAATGTTGATATTCCCTGAATCAAATACCAACATTTCATCAAAGGTCGTCGCACTTTGTGGTGTTACAGAGAACTCAATACCTTGAATAGTGATGGAATAATTAAAGTCAGCTGTCAACACACTTAAGACGACAGTGGCTACTGTATTCTCAGTGTAGGTACCAGCAGGTTGCATAGCAGTTACTACTGACCTATTGGTAACAACAGTTGTATCCTGCACACTACGGAAATGATAATCAGCTTGGCTTGTGCCAGTAAGATAACTGGTACCATTATTGATAACAGTACACCACTCACCACTAGCTGCTACCCATACATAAATGTTATCATCTTTGATAGCACCAATGTATGAACCAGATATATCACGTTCAATAAAAAACCAAGCTGCATTTTCAAGTTCAGTTTTACTGAAAAAAGATCCATCAGGTTTCTTTAATACATTAGTAAACCTAAGACCACTCCTTTTTAAAAGACCAAAGGTAGGGTCAGGATACCCATTAATGCACTCAGTAAGCTGACCGTTTAATTTTTTGTCATCATTTTGTTGAGAGACACCACCAAGAAAGTTCGGTGTTAGTTGGGTTACAGCAGGCATCAGCGATACAATGTATGATAAGGTTGATAACTTTGATAATAGTTTTGACCTTGGGGACTACCAAAGTAAGTATAATCTCCTTGGTTACACTCATATTCAAGCGCCATTGATCGGGCAAACGCTTCCTTCTGTTGAAGCATTTGGTACTGACTACCGTCACCAATAATACGACTAGATACAATGGAAGCAGCACGTGCTACGATGAATGCTTGTACAGGAGCTGGAATATTCTCCCAATCAAAGTACCAAGTAATATCTACATAGATGGTTTCATCATCCCAAGTATATGAATGTGCTGTACGATCATAAAGTTTACCTCCACGATTGACAGCATCACGATTCATATTAACTGGGTAGTTTTGATTTAAATCCATCTGAAGTGCATTGTTAGGGATTAACACTTCATTGTTAGAATCAGGTGTGATTGGGTAATCATATTCTTTATTAAATGTCCAGCCTTCTGACTGTACCTCACGTGACACTTCTCGGAGGGTGTTGAGTACAATCGCAACGTCCGGGTTGGTTGGAGTTTCAACTCTACTTGTAACATTAGATTGAGTCAAGGTACGTTCTGAAACAGTCTGTGAAATGTTCACAGTGTATTCATACGTTACAGGATCTGTAGCAGGTACAGCTTCTACACCAGCTGTAGCAATAGACGTACCACTTGTTACACCAGTACCACCGATATAGGTACCAACTGGAATGTTAGCAGTAGTTGTCGTAAGTGTTGTACCAGAAATAGAACCAGTGAACCGACTTACTTCATTAATTACAAGAGTCTCTTCAGTTGTCAACGTTGTAACAGGAGCCTGACCAACTGACGCCAGGATCTGATTAACAGCTTGTAGCTCAGTGTTGGAGCCAGTGGTAGGAAATGGCATGATAACAATAGTGTTATATTAAGATTAAAAAAAGGAGCCTCCGAAGAGACTCCCATAATTCAATGATAGATCAGAATGCAGAAGGAGCAGTACCACCCACGTACAGCTCAACAGCTGCAGCAGGGTTCAGGTAATCGCAACCGCAAGCAAGACGACCCAGCATCACATCACCTTGGTAGATGACAGACACATCACCGCTGGTAACTTGCACCTGAGGACCAATGGCTTCCACCATACCTGCAGCTTCCTTCTGGAAGATAAGACCGCAGGACTTGGTACCCACTTCAGCAGCGGTACCATAATCGTTGTTGATACCAGTAGAAGCATCAGATGCATTCTCCAGAGCTTCACCAACGAAGTCACCAGTATTGGTGGGGGAAGTCACACCAGTGGTACCACCATAAGCAGTACCATACTTACCCAGGAACGGAATGTTCATGGACTTGTAGATCTTGATACCAGCGATCTCGATGATACCCTGACCGGACTGCAGAGCAGTACCTTGAACGTCACGGTTTACCAGACCATTAGTACCAACAGCTTGGATCAGCTCATAGTACTGACGGGGGTTCAGCACAGCCACACGACCATCGCTAGACACACCCTTTTCATCCAGAGCAGCAGCTGCATCATAGAATGCAGACACCAGGTTGGCAGCCACATAAGCATCAGAATCGTTAGCGGTAGAACCCACACGAATCTGAGTACCACCGGGCTCTACATAGTTAGTAGCGGTGATGGGGCTAGCCTTACGTGCACCACGAGTGATAGCACGGAAAGCAAGACGGTCATACTTCTCAGCAAGAGCATAACCAATCTTACGAGAGATCTCACTACGAAGATCGTAATGAGCAAGCACCTCATCCAGTTCATACACAAAGGCAGAGCTAATCAGAAGATCATCACAGGTGATAGTCTTCTCAGCCACCGGGGGTGCACCATTGGTATCACCCAGGATGCTGTTACCAGGAGTATGGAACTCAGACTTAGTACGACCCGTGAAGATGAACTGCAGAGACTTGCCGTTCTTCAGGGTACGCTTCATGATCAGGTCACGAGCAATAGTGTTATGCTGGAAACCTTTGAACATCTCACCCGAAAACAGTTTCAGGTAAAGGGCACGGCGATCCGCGCCGAAATTATTAGAACCCGGTACAGTAAGTTGTGCGGGGTTCACAGAAGATTGAAAAGCCATTTTTAAAGGAGTTAAGTAATAAGACTTGCTCCCAAACGTTTGGAAATTGTTTTAGTTTTTATTGTGGTCTATCCCACCGTCTAGACGGCGAAGGTTGTCTCCGTAGAGGCCAACGCCAATAAGAGCTAGGTCCGACTCTGAGGTGCCTAGCTCCAACCACATCTCTGTGGATTTCAGCCCCACTATTAAAGATAGGAGGGGGAACCTTTAATAAGACATTCCCTTATTAAAGTTTATTTCTGTTTAGGTGTGTAAGCAACGCCGCGATACTTCAGCTTCTGCTCTTTCTGTTGAGCTTTCTGCTCCCGTACACGGGCATCCAATTCGACTTGTGTCATTGTAAGGAAAGAAGTGTCTGAGCCCCGTTCCATGCTCAGGCGGTATGCGTCCCGAAAGGGATGAACGTACGTTACTTACTTCTTCTTAGCAGTCTTAGCTGCCTTCTTAAATTGAGCAGCCGTAGGAGCACCTTCGCTTCCTGGCTTCCTCATCTTCTCACCAGACCCTTGTTTAATTCTCATCCGTTTTGCATGGATGTTTGCGTAGAGACCACGTTTAGCCATTAGCCAATCACCGGGGCTGTGTGTGTAGCAAGATCAAGGGGGAAGTTGTGAGCGTTGCGCTCGTGCATCACCTCAAAGCCGAGGTTAGCTCGGTTGAGAATGTCTGCCCAGGTGTTAACGACACGACCATCAGAAGATACCAGTGATTGATTGAAGTTAAACCCATTCAGGTTGAACGCCATAGTAGATACGCCAAGAGCAGCGAACCAAATACCCACCACTGGCCAAGCAGCAAGGAAAAAGTGCAGAGAGCGACTATTATTAAAACTTGCGTACTGGAAAATGAGACGCCCAAAATATCCGTGGGCAGCCACGATGTTATAGGTCTCTTCCTCTTGGCCAAACTTGTAACCATAGTTCTGGCTTTCCGTTTCAGTAGTTTCACGTACAAGTGAGGACGTAACAAGTGAACCGTGCATCGCACTAAATAGCGACCCACCAAATACCCCAGCGACACCGAGCATGTGGAACGGGTGCATGAGGATGTTATGTTCGGCTTGGAAAACGAGCATATAGTTGAAGGTACCCGATATACCGAGAGGCATAGCATCGGAGAAACTACCCTGACCAAACGGGTAGACAAGGAAAACTGCCGTGGCGGCAGCGACTGGTGCTGAGTATGCGACACAAATCCAGGGCCTCATCCCTAGTCGATAGCTAAGTTCCCACTCTCGTCCCATGTAAGCATAGATGCCAATGAGGAAGTGGAAGACGGTAAGCTGGAAAGGACCGCCGTTGTAGAGCCATTCATCAAGTGAATTAGCTTCCCAAATTGGGTAGAAGTGTAGTCCGATGGCATTGCTGCTCGGAACGACGGCTCCCGATATGATGTTGTTTCCATAAAGAAGAGAGCCAGCAACAGGCTCACGAATGCCATCAATGTCCACCGGAGGTGCAGCAATGAAAGCGATAATAAAACAAATGGCTGCAGCAAGGAGACACGGAATCATCAGTGTCCCAAACCAGCCGACATAAAGACGGTTATCTGTACTGGTTACCCAATCGCAGAAGTCGTCCCAAAGATTTTTAGTTTGGGGTTGTGCAATAGTAACCATTGAAGTTAGTTAAGACGAGTTACTTTGACTTGTCCAACTCCAGAACCAGTGAGACCGATAGCATCAGCCGCACCTTTACTTAGATCTAGATTCCTACCATGAATGTAAGGACCACGATCATTTACCCGAACAACGGCACACCGCTTGAAACATACACGAAGTTTAGTTCCAAAGGGTAGTGTCTTGTGCGCTGTAGTAAGGGCGTTTTGATTATATCGTTCACCGTTAGCAGTAAGGTTACCATGGAAGCCAGGACCATACCAACTAGCGATCACCGATAGAGTAGTTAGAACAGGAATCATAATAATAAAGCGAAGAACTTTTATATTACTTACTCCTACTAATCCGCCAATACACTCGCAGTATTGACGGATCTGGCAATACTACTTTTTCTTAGTACCGCCGCCTTTGTGGCCTTTCTTTCCGCAAGACATGATTAGAATACTCCAGGAATAATTTGACCAGTTACAATGTAAGCGCCAATAGCAGCCACGAAACCAAGCATAGCAAGGCGACCATTAAGGAGTTCAGCACGTTCGTTATGAGGCACAGTGTAGTCTTTGTCAGTATACATGGTAGGTTCTTTAGCCCAAATGTTGGTGGTCATTAGAATTGAAGATCAGAGTTTTCAAGTTTACGGATTACATCTTGCCGGTAAGCTGGGTCTTTATCGTAACGTGGGTCACTCATTGCTTGTACAAGTTCAGCTTGGCTGCGGAAGGTAGCGTCTTCTTTACTAGCACTACGGCCAGTCAACAGGTTACCGTCCTTACCAACTGCATCACCGTACTTAGCAGCGAGTGCTTGTACAGCAAAGAAGATAGCACTAGGATCACCTTTACCCATCACTGAATCATACATCTGGATCTCACCTTCGGAGAGGTTTTGTCCAGCCCAACTGATCATAGATTGATAAGCTTTCTTACCACCTACCATCTTGAACAACTGTTCAGCTTGTTCTTGAGTAAGTTGATTTTCAGTAGGGGCTTCTTCTTCTTCAGACTCCTCTACTTCTTCGTCGGCTTCTTCACCGGCTTCGGCTTCATCGGTTTGTTGTACTTCATCACGTGGTTCACCTAATTTCTTTTGAAGTGCAAGGTAAGCTTGTTCAAGAGACTCAGCATCTTTGAACTTACCAGCATACATTTGATTTCGTTCACCTTCAGCTGCTTCAGCTACAGCCAGGGAATCTTGCTCATCAGCATTGAGTTCACCTTGATCTGCAGGTGCTTCGTTATAAGTTAGAGTTTCACTCATAAGTGGTGGTTACATTTGTGGTGGTTGTTGTTGCATCATTTGTTGAGCCATCTCAGCATTAGCTTGTTCACGACGTTGATCAACTTGTGCTAGTTGTCCAGCTTGTTGTGCCATAGCCATCTGTGCTTGTTGTTGCATAGCGGCTTGTTGTTGTTGCTGAACTTCTTGCATACTCTTAACAAGGTTCAAGACTTCAATACCTTGTGAAGCAGCTAATCGTTTGATGACCTCTTCAGGATTGATGTAGGTTTGAAGGGCTTCCGGTCCCATTGTTTGTGCAATAGTACCGAGGAATTGTGCCAAGCTTTCACGATCTTGACCACGACCTAATGCATTGATGCCTGCAACAATAGTAGGTCGTACAATGTCACCCTTAGGTAAGCGAGGAATATCGCCAACCTTTTGTGCAACACTGAGTTTACGATTTAGATACGGTACCAAAAACTCAACAGTCAAAAGGGAAAATAGTCCACCGAGTTGTTGTTCGAGTTCAAGTTGTGTGAGTCGTACTTCCTCAGCTGTGGTGCGTTCACTTTGCCGTACAGTAAGGATAAGGAATGCATCACTTAGACGTTGTGTTAGTGTACCAATCATTTGGTAAGCAGTTTGGAAGTCTGCTGTTTTACCAACTTGTACAACACCAATGTCATCTGGGCGACCTTGGATGATAGCACCGTTACCAGCTTTAGCAAGTGTAGCAGGTTTAGTCGTACTTGATGGGGAGACAGTGAAGACCACTTTAGCAGCAGCAGCAGATCCCTCTACCACTGCTTGTGACAGTGCTTCAAGTGACTTAAGATCACCAATAAATTCTTCCACACGACCACGACCATAGACTTCACCATCTACATGGTTAAACCTAAGCACCAACCAAGGTGTTGATTCCTTCGGTGCTTTACCTTGAGATCCAGGTAGTTGTTCCCCATTGATTTCTTGATGCCAGATCCAACGATTGTTATCTAAAGTACAATGTGTGTAGACATCAACCTCATCTTCATGAGACCTGGATTCATCCATTGGCTCATTGGGTTGAGGATCTTTATAATTGGGGTAAAATTTTTTCAGTATTTTTTTCGAGATTGTTTCCTTTGTTACGATCTCAATAACATTACCGTTGCCATCTCTATCTACTACATAACGGTTCAAAGGATAAAGCTTAAGCCCATCCTTACCCATAAAGATAAGAGCATTACCAGCTACAACAAGATGCTTAAGTGCTTGGTGTACAACGACACGATCACCTGAAGCTGCAATAGCCTCCATGATAATACGTTCTACTTTAGCAAACGACAAGTCAAGTTCTGATCTAATCTCAGGACCTAGTTCTTGACCAAGGTTGATATCATTAACCTGTAGCTTAAAGAAACTGGTTTGAGGTGGTAGTAGAGCTAACATCAATTTAGATGCTAGAGTGACTACCCCCTTTGCACCAACGCTTTGCCACGGGGTTGTTAGTTTGATAGATCCTTTGGTGTAGACCTCATCCTCTCGGATAAGATAAGGAAGAGTTAGATCGGCTGCCTGTCTAGCAGTGTTTAGAAACTGGGCACGGTCTGAAGACAATCTGTCATAACGAATTTTAGCAGTCATCAGACGTTAATAACAGTAGGTACTTGTGAAGCTGCAGAGGCAGACAATGTAGGTGAAGTAAAGGCAATAGGTACAGAAGAAGCTGACTGAGGACGATATTTAAATCCCTCAGTACCAGCAAGTTTATTCTGGTTATATCCAATACCAAGCTGAAGGTTAGCAGGAGATGTCTGACGACTAGAGTTAATCATAAATGCGCGATTATCAGCAGCTTCTTGCTCTGCAAGGGCAGCGTTTTGTGCCATCTGTTGCTGGTACATTGCTTGTGAATTAGCAATACCTGCTGTCATCATAGCACTTAGATCAGCCATTTGTTGTTGATTAGCAGCTGTAGATGCCGCCATCATCTCCAAGAATGGAGCCATAATGCTGGTGTAGTCAGGGCCAGCTGGTGCTTGCGAACCACCAAGTTGTTGCTGGGATGGCGTCATTGGGGAAGAAGAGGAAGCCGCAGCTAAATTAGGATCCGAAGCAGAAGTTAGAGTTTGGGTTTGGTTGGAGCCACGTGGGGCAATGTTAACTATTGGAACTCCATTTTGAGTACCGCTGGTACCCTGGTAAACATTTCCAGGGTCAATAACCAGACCTTCCAAAGGTGCTAAAGCCTGTTTAGCAGCCGCTTCGGCAGCACTAGCTGAAGGTGCAGGTGTAGATATCGATGCATTATAAGTTTTTACAGCACCCGCACCAATATCAATATTAAGTTTTTGAGCTTTGGCAAGAACTTCAGCTACACTTTTACCAGTTTGTTTAGCAATTTTTTCAGCCTCTTTCCCACTAAGAGTGCCGCCAACTTCTCTGATCAGTTCAGATAACGACTTAGCCATCGTTCTCCTCCATATAATTGATGACCCACTCAACGACACTACGTTGACCAGATCGGTACATAACTTGTTCCATTGTCATATCAGGTGTAGGGTTGGTTGGTGGAAATATCTCGTCTAACTTGGTAAGCATGGCATTAGCTGTCATGCCACGTACATCTAGTAGACTAAGCGTATTGGGGGAGGTTGGGGTTTGCATGTTCAAAGAAAGCAGGCATACGTGCCCGACGTGTGTCAGAAAGTTCAGGTGCCTTCCCTTGATACATCAAGCTATCGCTGGAATCCAGCCAAAATTTTTTGTTCAAATATTTAAGGGAGTTACTAGAACTCAATGGTTGCATCACCCAGTTGATAGTTGCCTTACGCAGTTTATCAAGAGAAGGACTGATATCAAGCCCCAACTCACGACAAACAAGGCTATTGGTAGCAACATGTACTTGTTCATCACGACTGATATCAGCGCTTACTGTTCGGAGTCCAGCATCACCGTTAAATCGGAAGAACGGGAGGAGCACAAAGAAAATTGCACGCTCGGCAACAAGTGCTTTGAGGAGCGTGTGATCTGGATGAGCAACCCAGGCGTCACGAAGTCGTTTTGCTTCTGCCTCAGCTTCTTCATCAACGCCGATAGCATTGGCGATGTAACCGAGTGCAAGGTCATGGTTCTCTTCGTCCTTGATATTGGACAGAAGAATGTCCCTTGCCATTTCTGGTACTTCAGTTTTGAGAGCATCTTTGATAAAGTCACCAACTGGTAATTCCATATGTCGAATAGCCAAGGCACGGTAGATAGTTTCTTCCGCACCATCAACAAGTTTACCAGCAGTTGTTTGGACAGGAGTCCATGTACGTTTACGATCTAATAGTTTTTGATAAGGGTTCATTCGCCGCAATTACAATCAGGAGCAGGATCATTTAGAATCGACTCCAGGTAATCGTCAACTTCAGCTTCATCCAATGCAGCATAGACATTAGATTTGTCTTGAGTATCTCCCATCACCTGAAGCGAATAGTAAAGGGAGGTTTGAGGAGAATCCAACCACTCTTCTATAAATGCCTCATCATAGGTGATCACATCAGACCAACTATTGAACGAATAGCCATGAAGAAGTCCCGTTTTATCTAGCATCTTGACGATGCCATTTGCTACATTGAAGTAGTCATCCCAGCCAACTTCAGACGCAATCTCAACCGGACCATAGTCGAAGCTCTGGACGCCAAACGTACCGCTATCACGGTCTACCTGACGGGCGATGGGAGGTGCGATCTCAGGACAAGTTGTATAACCATCGAGATCGGTATAGCGGTAGCTGCAGCTAGCAGTAGGAGCGATAGCAAAGGCTCGGTCCATCTTGTTGAACTTAGCTACCTCAGCAGCAGCCTGAACACCAGCGGCAATCTCCTCAGCAAGAATAGTAGCGGGAGTACATTCGTAATCAAGCCCAGAATTTACCTGTTGAAGAGCTTGACCAAATTGCTTATAAGTTACACCATGCCGCTTAAGCATGTTTGCCAACCCAAGGAGTCCGAGACCGACTTGGCGATCAGTCTCTGAAGGGAGGTACTCTCCGCTTTCTCCAACACCTGTTTTGCTGTGGAGGGCGCACAGCTCGGACATTCCATGGACAAATGCACCTTGAATGTCATCGAGTTCACATCCGCCGAGGTTGACATGTTGCAATAGACATGTTCCGCGTGAGGGCAGGTATACCTCCAAGCATACGTTACCCCGGATTCGATTTCCATTTTTGTCTACCTTTGTTTTGTTGAGCCAGATGTCACCACGCTTGATCCCTTCAAGCAATGCTTCTCGGATGTTGGTTGGACATTCATTCCACCAGTGTTGGTTAATGTTGACGCAACGCTTAACCCAAGGAAGCTCACTACGGCTAGCAGTGATAAAGTCAAGCACATCAGGATGGTTGAGATCAAGATGACATACAACTGCTCCATTACGGTAAGTACCTCCACGCCTCAAGATTTCGTTGAGTGTGGAGTAGATTTTTGCAAATGATACAGGGCCAGAAGCTACCAGAAGGTCTTGACCTTTACGTGTTTCTGTACCCTTGGGGCGGAGCTTACTGAGGTGAACCGCCACACCTGCACCGTATCGGAGTGCATGGCTGACAAAACGCCAACTGGCTTCGATTCCATTTTCTCCTTCCATAGTGTCTTCCACGACAAAGACGGTACAGGAGACAGGCAGGCGAGAGGTTGGATCATCAATCCAAGATTGTACACGCCCAGTACGGGCGATTAGTTCTATGGTGGAGCTAGACATTATTAAACAAGATCAGTAAGTGTGGGTTCTTTATAGTTCGGTCCCTTTAGAACCTTACCGTCTTCACGGCGAATAGGTTGCCCATCCTCATCAAGCTTACTCATGTTGCTTTGGTGGACACGATTGAGAGCTTCATCAAGATCCCAACCAAGGTTTTCTGCATATTGATAGCAGACATAAACTAGGTCAGCTAGTTCCTTTAGACACTCAGTTGCGTTAACACGGAGACCCATGATGAGTTGATTCTCAGAGTCTAGGAACTCTTTAAACTCCTCAACGATCAAACTCCGTTGCATAGTCCGTGAAGCTGGACTCGTACTGTTCCTGACCTGGAAACTTTTCCTGAACTCCTTTGCTTGGACGCTGATAAAGGATTTGGCTTTCAAGCTCATTTTGTAGATAGTGGATTGCTTTAGTGAGGTCTTCTACTTTGCTGTCTTTGTAACCAGCACGGCAGATATATTTGATGGCATTACCAAGATGGAAGTTCAGTCCTTGGTCTCGGATGAAATCCCAGACTTCTACTGCCCCTCGCTTGTAGTAGCTTGGACCTTGGAGGTTGGAGTGGGCCATTTCTTAACTAGGTTAGACATTGAATTACTAAGCACAAAGCACTGACGCTGTAGTGCAAGGAATATTGTGATTACATCTTCCAGTTTTGTTTCTGGATGACGTAGTGCATTTTCAATCTGTTTGAGTTTGAACTCTTGCTCCATTGTCAGCGTGACAATCGGGGCTGGGAGTCCAAAGTCTTGGTTCTTGATTGGTGAAATCATAGTCTTCACATTGAAGGATCTTTGCTAGTCGTGCATTTTGCAATGCAACTGACTCATCGAGACCCTTCTCCATGAAGGCATCTACGACAGTCTTCCAGTTATCACCTTTCTCTGCTAGAAGTGCTGCTGCACGTTTTACACCAATACCAGGGACACCAGCGTAACCATCAGTCTGATCACCAGCCATTGTTTGAATAAGATGCCAACGGTAACCCTCTTCGGGAGTAATGGTCACTACTTCCTGGGTGAAGTCGTATAACTCACCAGGAATCTGTCGCATATCTTTATCAGGACTGCAGATGATATGACCTGGTTCTTTAGTGGCGTAGATGCCCATTGCATCATCAGCTTCAAGAGTAGGCATGATCACCACATGGTAGTCTTCCTTGAGTTTATTGATGACCCTTTTGTAGCCGCACGGTTTCTTTCTATTACGGTGTCCTTTATAAGCTGGGTCAATAGATTTACGAAAGTTGATACTATCAGAAAAGAACAAAATAGAATCATCAAAACATCCAAGGTCAGAAGCGATGTTGTAGAGTTCTCGTTCAACGTATTTATAAGCTTCTGAGAATTGGGAGGTGACGACGATAACATCTTCTCCGAAATCAATTTCAGTTTCTGTTCCGGCACAACACTTATAGACGATATAATCCGCATCTATTAAAAGGCTCACCTTCCCTGTCCTCGCTTGAGCTTACGCCCATGCGAAGGGAGGCTACGACGACCATTACCTTGACGGGTGTGTTTGTATTTAGCACGAGACTGAAACTCTACTCGTCCCAATGCAGTTTTAGATTTAACAGCCATATGTTTGGTGGTTAGTGTACATCTGCCCAGGTCTGACCTACCTTAGCTTCCGCTTCGATAGGGATTCTCAGGTTATAAGTTTCCCCAGCCATCAGGGCAGATAATGTTAGTGCTGAAGAAAGTGTATCAGAATATTCAGGTGGACATTCAAACTGCACCTCATCATGCACAAATGCTAGTTGGTGTGCATTAATTTCACACGTTTTGATTGTATCGTGAATGTGAATCATCCACTGTTTAGCTACAATACCTGCGCTCCCTTGGAGTAGGTAGTTAAGGGCTTTGTGGCTACCATCAACAGTGCAGCGGCGACCGTCACACAGGTTAATGTAACCAGATTCCGCTTTGGACTTAACCGCAGTAACCAGTTTCTCAAGTCCTGGAATTGCATCCATGTAAGCTTGACGTATCTCAGCCCCTTTCTTTTTAGCGGCTTGCGGCGATAGTTGTGGGTCATAAGATAATCCGATCTTGTGGTCACCGGCTCCGTACAGAAAGGCATAAGTTACAGTCTTTACTAGACGACGAGAGATTCCAATCTTATCTGCATTTTCTTGGTGAATGTCACCGTTGAGAAGAACGTCACCGTACCTGCCTCCATCATATCGGGCAAGGTAGTGTGCGAGCATCCGTAGTTCAATCCCTGCGAGATCAGCACCAACCATGACATGGCCAGGGCTAGCGCGGAATAGCTTTCTAAATTCAAGATCACTAGGTACCTGTGCTAAGTTTGGATTGCGGTGAGCACATCGAAATGTGTTCGTAGCAACAGAGCAGTGGTGATGGATACGATTGTTTCGTACCAGCTTTAGCCAAGCGTTGTTACCTTCAGACAACATACCAAGCTTTTTGGTTGTCTCAAAGCAACATAAGAACTGCAGAGCTTCCTCTGTGCCTATGTCCTTGAGTGTTGTCTCATCAATCACCGCCTTGCCAGTGTTGGTTGTTTTATCAGGTTTCCAACCATGATGTGTTTTCATGATCCAGGCAATGTGATCACGACTGGTAGGGCTGAACTCCTTCAGTCTAGTGAAAGTAGCTCCGGCGATGTATCCTTGGGTTCGATTAGGTCGTTTAGGAGTAAACTCCGGTCCAGCAACGTAAGGGTACCGCTTCCGTAGTAGCTGATTAAGATTATCAAGCTCGGTATAGAGAGTTTGTGCAAGTTCCCATGCAGCTGGCTCATCAAAAAACCATCCATGTAATTCTTGCTCGGTGAGGATTTCTGCGACACGATGCTCTAGTGCGATCCATTTAGGAATGGTTGAAAGTGTTTCCAAAGTTTAGTCGTAACAACAACGTCTTGTACCATATAATCTTGCATCTCTTGACTCCATTCTTTCCAATCTGCTGTCTTTCCAAACTCTCCTTTATATTCACCTAATCGATACCCATAGGCTTCAAGAGAATGGCGACCATAAAGTTGGAGAGGCATGTTCTTCCAATTTCTTTTCTGATCGGTCTTCAGAATATCAGCATGACATATGCGGCTGAGAACAAGAGTATCAAGAACGAGACCACTCCTGTCAAACCAGGGAAAAAGTTTACGAATGACAGGTATATCATAATTGATAATGTTATGCCCGACAATACAGTCAGCGTCTTCAAGCCTTTGTATCCCACGGACAATCGGTTCAGTATTCCCCTCATCATTGTAGACAAGGGTTTTGTCAGTCTCCGTATCATAGATGCCAAGACAGTGAATGTGGGTAACATCATGAACGAGTCCGTTCGATTCCAGATCAAAAATTAGCGTCATTCCAGTGTCGTATTACACCAGCAACAATAAATAGGTTTGTGATAAAGATCATCAACTCAAGAAGGTTGAGCCTTCGGAGCAGCACCTTGCCAGACATAAGTTTTATCAACGAATTGTGCTCGTTTGATTGCCTCGGTGGTGGGAGGTTTTGGGCTATAAGCCGTTAGCCAAGTGCCATTTTTTTGCTCATAAAAGACAACCGTCATGCGATCTTCACGCGGGATGTCAGGAAGATCAGAGTTAATGCAGGGATCGTTTTCCATACTGAGGTACTTAAAATAACCGTCCTCAGAAATCTGTCGTTGGATCGAAGCTTTCATCAGATTTAGTCTCTTTGAATTTACAGGTATTTAGATCATAGCTCAGCCGACACGCGACGCCAACCTCGCCTGAATAGCGATTCTTGAGGACTCGCACAGTCGTATCACCTCCTCCAGATGTGCTCTGCTGGTTTCGTTCAAGTGCAATAACTCCGTCAGACAACTGTGCAATTGCTGCACTTCCTCGCAGCTGTCCCAGAGTGACGCGGGCACCCTCTTCATGGTTTTGATCACTAGATGTTCTCCGTAGATGAGAGACAAGGAACATGGCGACACCAGTACGCTCTACAAGAGAACGCAACTTAGTCATGGTGGTATCAATCATTCGACGCTCATCACCATCAAGACCACTCAACAGAATAGAGAGGTGATCAAGGAAGATTACCCTTGTATCAAGACCCGTTGCCAGGTACTCAATTCGGTTGTAGATGAGATCAGGATCAAAAGAACCAAAGCCGTCGAAAAGAAAAAGATTCCAGTTAGCAAGAGTGTCTTGATATGCTTGGGTGAGAGTAGCTCGGTCATGTTCTCCAATGTGTAGTGATTTACCAACTGCTGCGGACATCAGTCCGAGAGCTGTACGACGGTTGGATTCCTCAAGTGCCAAGTAACCGACCCGTTCGCCTTTACGTAACAAATGAGTTGCGAGTTCACGACAGAAGCTGGACTTTCCGATCCCACTTCCTGCAGTAATCGTGACAAGCTCTCCAAACCTGATCCCGTGTAGTTTGTCTTGGATTCCTTGAAAAGGATACTCATGGTCTGCTGGTGGTGTTGGTGTGGTGACTAACTCTAAAAGTAATTTACCATCTACAATTCCGTCTGGCCGGTACGGTTTAGCGTCCCAAATAGCCCGACGTATTGACTCACTGTCATTCGCCTGAAGCGCGTCGCTCGCGTCCTTGTACGCTTCCAGACGGGCGATCTTGCACTTGCCAGGTGGTAGTACCCCTGCTGCTTCCTCCGCTGCCTTACGGCCCGCCTCGTCATTGTCGAAGAACAGGATAATCTCCTCATAACCCTGGAGCCAGGGGATAGCCCGTTGAATCGACTTCTTTGCCGCAGCGGCACCGCTAGGTAGAGATACCATCGGCCACCCCGGCATAGCCTCACTACATGAAGCTGCATCAAGTTCCCCTTCAGTGATGACAACTCGTTTTCCAGTGGAGGGAAACAAATGCTGTCCAAAGAGGCAGGTAGGTGATTGTCCCTCATAATAGAAGTCTTTGGCTTTGGTCTTAGTCTTACATCCAATCAGTATACCATCTTCATCGTAGTAGTGAAACCGTAAGACATCACCATCACGATAGATCTTATACTGTTGGCATACCTTCTCAGAGATATTTCGCTTACCTAATCGTACAGCAGAACCTCTGATTGCAATAGACATTTTGTTGGTGTGAATGTGAAATGATTCCTCCGTGTGTCCGTAATTGTTACAAGAGAAGCAGTAGGTATGCCCATCAGTGTAGAGACTATTTGCATCACTACTGCCACACACATCACACGGTAAGTGCCTGACGAACTCGCTTTCGCATTTCTGCATATGCTCGTGCTTGTGCATCGTGATAATCAAACCAGGAATCAAGTGCTAGGTAGAAACCTTCAATCAGGTTCTGCGCTGTGTTAGGGTTTTCAGCATCAACATCAGCGAGGTAATCACTGAAGCCTTCTGCATAGAACTCAGGTGTGCCGTAAGTCAGGTTAGCCATTCGAGTGGGATTGAGTGAAAGGAACAGTATTGGAAGCCGTGCTTTTCGCACCACTTTGCATAGGTGGTCTTAGATCCTTTGTAGATCTTATTATAAGGTGCTTGAAAGACGAATCGAATATCTAAGTCGGGATTCGCTTTCTTCACTGCGATCATCTTCCTTCGGTCTTCCTCCGTCAGGCGTCCCTTTGTTTCTAAGAAGACACCATTCGGTAAAAGAAAGTCGGGTGTGTAGTTGCATTGAAGAACGTATGGAACTTTGGTTGACTCGTACTCAAACTCTACCTTCAAGCTTGAGAGAAGATCAGCAACCTTCTCTTCAAGACCTGAACGGTATTTAGGCATTAGAAATCATCTTCCTCAATCTCAGGTGTGGAGGTTACATTCGGTTCCGAAGTTTTGTAACCTTTAGTTTGACCAAAGAGAGCTGCCACTTCAGTTTCACCAAGATCGCCTGTATCAACACCAGCAGCAGATCCAACCGTAACGACTTGGACACCGACAAGCTTAAGACTCGTTCCATAGGTGACACCATCACGGAGGATATATGGCTTCTGACGGAACGCAAGTTTGACAGTAGAGCCACTGTAGATCGGGGTGTTGGGGTCAGCAATAGGAGTTCCTTCTGTATCAACGACAGGTGGCTTCGTTTCCTCATTCCAACTGAACTTGACCTTGTACTTCCCATCAGACACCTCCTCCCAAGGTTCAGGCTTCAGAGTGGAACGCTTCGGGTTCTTTAGTTTAGACTCAGCCCATTTGAGAGTATCAGCTCGATCTTCTTCAAGCTTCTCAACAAGGGATTGATCAACAATAGCACCAAGCGAGTAACCGAACTTACTTGGTTTGAGGATAGCCTGGTAACCTTCAAGGATCACAGGCTCTTGGGTAACGTGGATGGTTTGGGGCATTTCAGCAAAAGAAATAGGTGGATTCGATAACGGATTCTGGTTCCAGATCTCCGATGATCGGTGGGTCAGTCTCCGCTCCAATCTGTGAAGCGAAGTCTAGTAGGTAATCATGCTCCGCGAATAGGTGCATGTAAGTCTGCCTCACAATAGTGGAGAGGGTAGACATGTCTGTAGCACGACACAATACTGAATCGTGGATGAGTGCAATAGGGGCGTTGAAACGTAAGACACTCAAATGTAGAAGGCTAGCATCAAGACTGTGAATAAGGTTAGGAGCTGTTGCGTTCTTGTGGTGTTGCTTATCTACCTCCTTTGAGTCATCAACAGCAACCTGTAATTCACAACGACCTAACAACTGTAGCTTAACTGTCACCTTCTCTTTCTTCATCAGCCGTTGAGTGACGACAAAGCCAGATGGTGTAGTCCAGGTTAACTCAGTCTTACCGCTGTCAATAGCTTTGGAGACTTCAGATTCAATCCATGACATGACAGCCATAGGACCAGGAACGACCTCCTCCATAGCATCTCTAACAGCTTTGACTGTTTTGGTTAGATCCTCTTTCTCAATCTCAATACCTTTCTCCTTTAGTGCGTCCTTGATGTACCCACGATTTGAGTATGGTTTAGCATTATATGGTATAGTCATGACTACACGTTTGACCACCTTTCTATCGAGATGTTCTCTAATAGAAGCTGGACAATACGGCTTGGCAGTCTCTGCTACGATTTTATAAGCATCCTGTGGTTTATCACTAGGTAAGACATTAACAAGCTTAGCAGTAGAACAATCTCGTGCAAGACCTGCAAGGATTTGTAGACCTGAACATGTAGCATCTGTGGCAACAAATAGACCGGTGAATTGGCGGTCACAAGCTAAGACACAATGGTAGTACTCCTCACAAGCTGCAAGAAACTGCCAAGGTTCATCAGCTACCTCCCATTCAGAAAGACACCCAATAGGATCTAATACAATGCGCTTGATGAATGTGGAATTATCTTTAACCCAAGCTAATCGCTCAGACATAGGAGCTTTATCAAGACCCCAAGTAGTAGCTACCTGAAATGCTAACCACTCCTCAGCTTCAGGAGTCATAAAAGCTTCTTCATAACTTCTCAACAAACTTTTTCCAAAGTCTGTATCTTGAGGAGTTAGAAAGGCAGGAATTGGATAAGCTCTACCTCTGTAGTCAAAAGACCACGGAATATAGAACTTCTCTCTTCCTTTAAACCTCTTTACTGCTTCCATTGTCATGCGAGTTCTACATGACTTCCTAAACTCATTAGCTTGTCTATTCCTTACTTCTGCTGCCTCTCTCCTATAAGCTTTCCTAGCTTCTTTATTCTCAGCTATGTCTACTGGTTTAGGAGGTAGGGGATGTTCTACTACTGGTAGAAACTTACCTATTTGTATTCCCTTCTCATCTAACTCCTCCGCTACTCTTACGATAAACGGATTTAGACAGTAGGCTACCTTCTGAATCTTGTTCAGAAACTCCAGGGGTCTCTCCCCCTGTATACATCCGCCATGTCCACGACGCACTAGCTTATGCCCGTTCATCACCTCGTTGAGCATGTAGCCACCTGCTTGCTCGTTGCTCCAATCATTGGGAGGTATAAGCATTGGCCATGCAAGAGGGCTAAATAGTTCAGCCTCTTTCATCAGTGCGTCCTTGATGTCCATGAAGTAGGCAGTAGGGACAACAAACTGTGTCTTACGGTTTCTATCTCGTTCGATGTACTTTTCAAACCAACCACTAACTTGCATGATGCAATCTAGCAGCCAACCACCTAACTTAACACGGTTATCCCTACCCCATGCTTCCCACTTAGGGATGTTATTATGGCGGTTCATCAATGTCTTGACGACCGTTAGTTTCTGTTGAGTGCCAATGGATTTGTGCCAGTAGTTCTTCTTTAATGAAGTAAGAAGTCCAGGTGCTACCCTTTCATAGTGTCTCATCTGACACTCATTTTCTACACCAGTTCCAATAGTATCACACACATTGACAAGCTGATTAGCTTTATCTTTGTATGAAAAAACCTTATCAAAGGTAATCTTCAAAGCAATGGTAGCAATTGCTAATGGTTCTAGCTGTACGACATAAGTTTTAATGAGTTGAAATTGATGCCCAGTACCTCGCTTAAGCCTATCATGTGTAGTATCCTCAATGTACTTAACAAGTTTAGGTAGTAGTACATCAATAGATGCGTTACCATAGACACTAGCAGATGCGTAACTCTTATCCTCTAAGTCATGTGTGTTCTTGTATAGACGTTGTAACCCTAATGCAATAGCCTCTCGCTCGAACTTGATCTGTTCATCAATCTCGGCTTGTGTCGTCAATACAATCCTCCGTGTCGTGAATGTGAATCAGTTGCGCAAGCTCAGGATAATCTTCACTAAGCTCTTCAAATTGCTCAATCGTGATCAGACTCATCTTCTTCGTAGTGTGGTGAAATGAAATGGATTTGTTCATCGGTGCAAACAGTAAACTCTACACCATCTCTCATCAACTCTGCTACCTTTTGTTCAGCAGCATGACGCTTTTGATAGACATACTCTTTGATCTTACCTTTATCCGTACTTGCACGAATGATGCAACATACAGAACTAGGTAGTTCCCAACCTGCTACCTTCCAAGACATAACTTCCTCAAATGTATGAGGAACAAACATCTCATCAGGTGCATCTTTGTATTCTTGCCAGTTGTTTGCATAATACTTCTTACCACTCATCAGCTTGCCTCACATTGATTAATTCATCATCTTGTTCGTGGGACAACTCTAAAGCTATCCATGCAGCAGCTTCAGAATCGGGCGCTAACAAATGTATAGTGCCTGAACTTAGGGTCACCTCGTATAGACGTGGTTGGGTCATAAATAGCACTAGTCAGGGATTGATTCAAGGGCGCGGCGGATGGTGTCTCTACACGTCACAAAAGCTGCTGCGTCCGGCCCTTTGCATAGAAGGGTGAGGGCATCAAGCGCCTGCTCCTTCAAGCTCGGCGGCTTGGGGCGGCGGGCGGCGCGTAGGTCGTCACACCAACCCCTCATGCCATCAAAGTGTAATTGGATCCACTGAATGCACGCCTCCAGCTCTTGGTCTGCGCCCCATTGGGCGGCTTGGGTGGCAAGGAAAGTCTCAGAGGGGGATAGCTCACCGCTGACAATGCAGCCAAAATAGTTTCCTAGCCAGTGCTGTATCAACTC